>QWCC01000556.1_pt1 | contig 11598 bp, 8 predicted proteins | sample 1972491 | NCBI WGS metagenome assembly QWCC01 (sample SAMN09866718, study PRJNA288562) | Human oral metagenome isolate term5_saliva, whole genome shotgun sequencing... | isolation source: mouth | host: Homo sapiens | place: USA: California
TCGCTCAGCCAGTATAGGCCAAACCGTGTATATCACCCCCACAGGTTCTTGTTACCATTCCACACCATCATGTCCGGCATTATGGCGTGGAAACTACTCCCGTATATCTTTAAGTTCCGCACGAAACGAAGGTTATCGTTCCTGCTCAAGATGCTATTAATATAAAGATATCAGATTCAAATTAACAGGTAGCAACCTCTTATTTCAAAATAATAGAATTAGGCGTAATGGACATTTGGTAGGCTGGTTATTCCAGCCTACCAAATGTCCATTACGCCAATTATTCTTTAGTTTTCTCTTACATCTCTATATTTGTATTTAATCAAAGAGCCTAAATACTTTGAAGTATTATCTAAAACACCTATTGCCTTCTCATCTATACTATCTGGAGCAAAATGCATAATTTCATTTCTTATCTTTCTTATTTCATCTAACCTTTCTACAAGCAGCTTGTTATCAGCATCTATCTTTAGTTTGTCCCAGAGTCTAGGATTTTCAATAATACATTTGTAATCACCAAATGATAGGTCATCTATTGAAGAAATTTCTTTTTCTGTGTTCTTACATATATCTTTAATGTCTTCTAACAAAAGTGTCCCATTAAGAAGAACTCTTATAGATTTTTCTATCTCTTCTAATAATAAGAAAGGCTTTGTGTTTGATAGAAATTCAGAAGAAATATCTGCTGTCGTTATAATACCCAACATAGACTTATCATTGCCAATAACAATAGCAAAGTCATTTTTATAAATAGTTTTAACAGCATCAAGTAAGGGAGTATCAGGATGAATTATTTGAATTTCCTCTTTAACATAGTCCTTTACACACTCACTTTCAATTCCATTAGCCCAAGCTTCACTTATAGACTCCCAAGAAATATAACCGACAATACCTCTTACCCCATTATTTGTAACTGGTAATTGAGAATATTTGTTCATTTGCATTAAAGTTATAGCAGTCCTTAATTTAGCATTATTACTCACAAATTTTGGGAGTCTGTTTGCTGCCTCTAATACACGTACTCTTTTAATTGGATCTTTAGGTATTTTAGTCTCTGCTATTTTTTTATGTCTAAGCTCAATTTCACTATCTATCCATATGTCTGTATAACTTGGAGAGACCTCCAATTGATTCTTCTCTAGGTATTTATCAATAATAGTGCAATTTCCTGGTGTTCTTTTACAAAGATTTAAACCACTTAAAAGTTCACGTGGAGTAATCTTTTGTGGCTTCTTATCTCTTTTGATTTGCTCAACTTTCTCATTTAGATTCATAGTTAGATATTTAAAAATAAGTCCACATAGTTCCTAAAATGGAATATGTGGACTTTATTAATATTTTACTTCACTTCCTCAAACTTATCCTATACTGATTATCAGTGAATTACATTCTTATGGTACAAAAATGTTTCCTCAATTTGAGTAGTATTGATTAGAAACCATCTTGAAGGTTATCACTATTCTCACGCTATACCTCCCAAATAACTTTTATTAAGTTATAAAGTAATAGACTTCTTTCACTTAATGCCTCCTTATCAAATTTATTGAAAGGCTTAAACTCTGCTGAAATTCTTTCTTTTAAGGAACAATTAAAGTTAACAAAGTCTTTATTTGCATGATAAAAGTCTGCACACAAAGAATGTCCCCATATTAAACCACTGCTATAAGTTTTAAGCTTATCGACATACTCTTCATTACCAGAACTAATATTGTCTAAACCTTTAAGTAGCAACAATCCACCTAAGAGATTCCGTTTATCTTCAAATTCTTCTTCATTATCAAAATATTTTTTATTGGTTTCATTATGCGATAAAATATGTTCAATATGGTAGCCTGTTTTATACCCCGTTTTTGTAGATATATACTCCACATCGTTTTGCATAGACTGATTTGTGTGTTCACAAATGAATTTTTCTATTCGTGCAAAAAGATACCTTAATGAACGAGTATTCATATTACTATAATTCTTTTTGATGAAATTCTGATAATCTAATACAGAGGTTGGAGTAGTATTCCTTTTATCACGAATCGTGTCTATAATCAACTTGTCAAATATACTGCGGTATTCTGATATATTCTTTTCTTTCAATAATTGGTTAAGTGCAAAGCACAGATTTTGAAACTTATTACTATCGTAGATGTCATTTAAGATTAAAAGCATCCATAACCTATCTATTTCTTTAGCAATTGTATCTATCTTTTCATCTTCAATCGGATCATCTATACTACAAGCGGCCATTATAATCTGATATTGTCCAGATAGATAATTAATCACATTATCATACCTCAGGAACTGATTTTGATTAGCTCGTATTTTGGCATATAGTTTAGAATAATACTTAAAATCCGTATCTATAAAATTCTTAATATTAGCAATATGCTTTTTATCAGTCTTCCTGAATTGCAAGGAATCTGCAATATCATTATAATCGAAAATGTACCTATGATATGCTTGGTTCAATGCTGATTCTAACTTGGCATTTTCCTTAAAGACAAATCTTGATTTTATGAAGTCTATGAAAAAAGCATCTTGTATCCCATTCAGACATGATATAGCATTATCCCATTTTTCAGAATAAGCTTCAGTATCATTTTTACCTAATACCCCTATCATTTTTCCTTTAAGAATCTCAAAAGGTTTAAGAGATTCACCCCTGTCATTAATGACTTCAAAGACCATAGGTGTATCATCTTTTTCAATAGACAATTCTACCATAACTAATCTCTCGAGAAAATAAAAGGTAAACGCCTTTATTTCTTCTGAAGGCAGATTCTTGTCATCTATAAACTTACTGATGTCATTGTATCTTGAAACAAGATTTTCTTCAGTTTTATTTTTATAAGGTTCTTGGTATTTAATTTCTGCCAAGATGCATCGCATGACATCTTTACGCTTTTCATTATCTATGCAAAAAATATCTCCCTTAAATTTATCTTTTGAGAAAATGCATTCCTTTAAAGTGTCTTTTAGATTTTCATCATCAATTATATGGTATAATTTAGTAGCGATAAGCGTGAGTGTCGTCAATCTTTGCTGACCATCTACTATATAAACCTTCCCATCAACTTTATTGGTAATGAACACGTTCATATAATACCAATTATAGAGATCAAGAACTTCTTGAGTTAATTCTTCATCCTTGTGAATATTATACGACAATTCAAATTCATAAAATATATCACGCAAAAGAATCTCTACAGTTTCTTTTGACCAAACATATTCTCTCTGATAAAAGTCCACATAATAAGATTTTTGTTTTAGACATGATTCTACCGTTTGCTTGTCTGGACTAATTTCGTGTTTCATTTTTATACTTTTATGTGATATGATATTATACAAGATCCAACCCCAATTCTTTTAGAAATTCATTATGTTTTTGACGGGCGGATTCAATCTTTTTCTCTGTTGCAACTAACTGTCTGTGTACTTCTGTCAAATCAATCTTTTCTTCTTCTTTTGACAGATTTACATAGCGTGAAATGTTCAGATTATAGCCATTATCTTTGATTTCTCGCATATAGACTTTACGAGAATAACGATTTTCTTCCCTACGGAATTGATAAGTTTTTACTATTTTGTTTATATCTTCAGGACGCAATGAATTCTGGCGTTTCCCTTTCTCATAGTGTTCTTCCGAACTGGCATTGATGAAAAGAATGTCATCTGTACGACGACATTTTTTCAACACTAAAATACAGACGGGAATACCTGTTGAATAGAATAGATTAGCAGGCAGTCCGATAACTGCATCTATGTTATCGTCACTCAGAAGTTTCTTTCTGATAGTTTCCTCCTTTCCTCCTCTAAACAAAACACCATGAGGAAGAATGATAGCCATTGTACCATCACCACTCAAATAGTGGAAACCATGTAATAGAAATGCAAAATCGGCAGCAGATTTTGGAGCAAGACCGTAACGACTGAAACGGAAATCCTTTGCAGTTTCCTCTTTCGGTTCCCAGCGATAACTGAATGGGGGATTTGCAACAATGGCATCGAATTCCATCTTCTTTGACGGGTTCATATTGTTTAGGATACTCCAGTCATTGACAAGTGTATCACCATGATGGATTTCAAACTCTGTATCTTTTACTCCATGCAGCAACATATTCATACGGGCAAGGTTATAGGTTGTGATATTCTTCTCCTGACCATAAATTTTGCCGATCCCATTAGCTCCCATTTCATGCCGTACATTGAGAAGTAATGAACCGGAACCGCAAGTAAAATCCAATACTTTGCTTATCTTTTTCTTTTTACCAGATTTGGGATCCTGGCAATCGAGTGTAACAATCTTCGACAGTATTGAGGAAATTCCCTGTGGGGTATAGAACTCGCCAGCCTTTTGCCCGGAATTGGCAGCAAATTGTCCGATAAGATACTCATAGGCATCGCCCAAAGTGTCTTTAGTTGTATCTAACTTAGAAACTCCCTCTTTTATCTTATTAATAACCTTTGCCAACAAAGCATTACGCGCTGCATAGTTTTTGCCAAGTTTTTCTGAATTCAGATTGATTTCAGAGAACAGTCCCTTAAAGGAGGTTTCAAAAGATTGTTCTTCAATATATTTGAAGCCTTCTTCCAAAATCTTTAGTAATTCGTTTGATTGCGTACGAGCATTTTCAGCAATGTTATCCCAAAGGTATTTTGGCTTGATGACATAGTGTATTTTTTTACGCATCTGGGCTTCAAACAAATCAATATCTTCTGGGTTTGCTGCATACCAAATTTGTAACGGAGATTTTACAATTTCCGTTTCTTCCTTCACTATGTTTTTTATATCTGGATAATCAGTGCCTAATTCTTTTTTAGCAAATTCCACATAATTATCTGAAAGATATTTCAGAAAGAGAAATGATAGCATATAATCACGAAAATCATCAGCCATCATTGCACCTCGCAAGCTATTGGCAATATCCCAAAGGATTTTACCTAGTTCATTTTTATTTTCTGTTGTCATTGATTTCAATTTTTATCATTATGGAGAATAAAGTGATATTTCCCCATCAACGCATTATAAACGTCTTTTACTATTTGTTTGTTATCTTCTACCATAGCATCCATTTGTGGATAATAGACATTTTTGTGTGTCAAAGCATTGGCTATGGTTGTAATTCTATCAGCATTGGAGAAGCCTATCTGTTCCAAGACATATTTAATTCTTCCTGTACCCAAGAATGAAGAAATATTTTCAAGGACTTGGCGTAAGAGTGCCATATGGTAAACCTCTAAAGAATCATTTTGTATTGCATCATCCAAAATTTGCAATAATCTTAGATGGTATAATAGTACGTCTTTCTTAGGATTTCCTAAAGAGAATGCGGTGCCTTCTTTTTCTAAAAGGCGAAGTTTGTAATGCTTCTTAAAACTTTCTGCTTTTTCTCCTTTTGCTAAAAGATTATCTAATATTGTGGCAAAGCCGATATGATGAGTCGTGATGATAAACTTTCTCTCCTTATAATATTTTTCTATGAGGTCAAGTAGAGTGAATGTTGTGATAAATATATTATGGTCATCGAGGCTCGATACAGGGTCATCAATGAAGATGTACTGATTTTGTGCATCAGCCCATCCTTCTGTGTCAAATAATGCCAAGAAGAAGCACCATACAAAGATACGCTCTTCCCCCCTTGATATTTTGATAGATGTTCTACTCTCGCCTTCTTTAAAATAGAAACGGATATGTTCAATACCTTTTTCAGAATCATTGTCAATATAAGAAATTGAAAACTCGTATTTAGGATTATACGGACGGAGTTTTTCGAGAACAGCCTCCTCGCTTATTTGCGAATGTAAGCGATTGAGACTACTTGGGATGACCTGCATCTTTATATCTGCTTCCGAGTTTTTTGTATCATTATCCCATATAAACAGATCTTCGCTAAAAGCATTATAATATACTCCTGTTTGAAATCTTGTTTTAGAATCTCGGGCAGTTTCTTTATATTCCACGGAAAGACGTGTCTTACCTGTTGCATTAAATGCGTACATTAAAAATATATTCTCTTTTGACTCCTTTATTTCTTTTGCAATATCTGAAAGTTCCATATTATCGTTTTTATTTTATTTTGGAAAAAGTTGCTGTATCAATCCCTGTTTGTGCTTCTGAAGCATTACAAGTTTTTGTTTTGTACTATCTATTAAATCATCAATTGAGGTGAAGCATTCAGCAATTTCTTTCTGTTCTTCTATTGATGGTAGAGATACGGACAGTCGTTTAAATCCATTCATGTCAACTGACGCAAAACCTCCTGCATTTGTATGCTGTTTACACCACTCGTCAATGATATACATATAATAGTAAAAATACTTCATATCTATTTGATTATCAAACGATTTACGTTTTGTTAAAAACGTAAATCGTTGATTCGCAAGCGAATCAACAATTATCAGTGCGTGTTCGCCAATTGTAGCCGTTGTAGCAACAATAATAGAGTTAGCAGGAAACAGACCTTTTCCTTTAACAGCCTCTTTCGTTATATGTTGGATTGAATCAGAAAGTATATGTCCGTGTTCTCTTATATCTTCCATTCTAAACCAAGGTATAGTACCGTTTTCCCAGAATTTAGGGTTTGATTTTGAAGGAGTATAACCATTCCTTATTTTAAATATTTCTTCCATAGAATAGGGACTCCACTTCTTTGATTTCCCAAATTTTGGTAAACGCTTCTGAGGCATAATTTTCCCTAATGCAGGAAGTAATTGCTGCATCAGCCCTTTCTTGTGTGCTTGTAATAATTCAATCTTCTCTTGCGTTGCGTTGATATAATCGTCAAGGGAAGAAAGACATTCTGCTATTTTCTTTTGCTCTATAGATGAAGGGAAAAGGAATTCTAATTGTAAAAAACTCTCAGTAGAAATATTTAGTAATCCATGACTTCTTGCCCCTTCTTGTGCTATTTTGCCAACTCGTTTTTGGAAAATATCAGTATTAAAATAGTATTCATAAAATTCGGTATTCCTATGGTCTTTTGCACGAAAACACATATACAAAGTGGAAACCACTCCTTTTTCATATTTTTTTAACCTCCGTACCACTCCAAAAGGATAGCCAATAGAGCGACTCTTATTATATGCAAAATCTCCCTTGCTAAGCAAATAATATCCAGAAATATCCTTTGCAGAAACTGATTTGCTAAAAAACTCGGTTTGATTTACTAAACCATACTGTGCAGAAATTGTCAAAACATTACTATTATTTTCATTGTTTTTTGTCTTAACTCTATCAAATAAACTTTTTAGACATTTAGGCTTCCATTCTCCCGACTTCTTAAATTCAGGAAAGCGGATATTCGGTATATGTTTTAATTCTTTCATTACACTTTTATTTTTTTTCGTCGTAGGCTGATAAGCCAGAGATTTCCTGCCCTGCAGATAGATGTTTCAGCAATGGGGTAACATCTTCCATTAGTGCCAATTCTTTCTTGGTTCTGTCTCTCCAGCCAAGATTCAGTGGTGCAAGCAGGTCGTTAAGTTTCTCGCCATCGAATATTTTACGGTCGATAATCTCGTTTACGAATGCTTCCAATGCTTTGGCACTGACACTGTTCTTATCTGCTATCGTGAGCAATTCTTTGGCATATTTCTCAGTTTTGAATATTTCGTATTCCTCCTTTATCTGCTTGGCAGTTTTTCCGTTTACACCTTCTTTTAAACTGTCGAGGTAACCAATGATGTCATCACGCTCTTCCAATAAGTTTGAACTTGACTTTATAAGGCTTATGATTTGCTCCTTTGTCATCTTCTGCTTGGAAGTAGTTCCACCCGACAGTCTTGCTATCAGTTCCATTATATAGTCATAGTCTATTAAGGCAGAGGCAAAAAGAACAAATTCAAAGTCGATGTTCTCTATTTTGGGGTTCTCTCCTTCTTTTGTCCTATCCTGTTGCTTTTTGAGTTGCTTTGCTGTTTCAAGGTAGGCACCTCGGAAGCCTCTCAGCCTTTCTTCATTGAGCATATTGTCAATGGCGGTACGTTCTTCCTCACTAATATCCGTATATTGGTCAAGTTGTGTTCGATAGCGTTGTACTTCCTTGAAGCAATTTACAAATCCAATACGTGCATCGTCACCTTGCAAATTATAAACCTCTTCGGGCTTGCACTCCAAATCCTGCGAATGCATAAAGTCTTTCAAATGCGTAACAGCTTCCTTGTATTTCTGCACGATTGTGGGGGCTGGATCAACAAGCCAAATTGTTCTTGGCTTATCTACATCCACACCAGAGAATCTGGTAATCGCTATGTCCACAGCCTCTTGCTGCCCTCTGAAATCAAGAATATTACCGTATGGCTTGGTATCATTCAAGATACGGTTTGTTCTTGAAAAGGCTTGTATCAGATTGTGATACTTTAAATTTTTATCAACATACAACGTGTTCAAGTATTTAGAATCAAAACCTGTTAAGAGCATATCTACAACAATAGTAATGTCTATTTTATTCTTGTGTGGATAGTCTTTATTGCTATATTGTTGGTCTTTTATTCGCTTCTGCACATCTTGATAATATGCGTCGAAGTCGTTGATAGTAAAATGAGCCTCAAACTGTCGCTCATAGTCCTTTAAGATTTCTTGCAAAGCTCGCTTCTTCTTTTCAGGCTCAACCGTATTGTCTTGTCTTTCTTGTGCCAAATCCTCCTGCATCTGCATAATATCTTTGTTGCCCTCTGCAGGCGGAGTAAAGACACACGCAATGTTTAATGGTTCACAATCTGTTTTTGCTTTTTGAGCCTTTTTGAACAAATGATAATACTCTATTGCATCATTAATGGAGGATGTAGCAAGAAAAGCGTTGAAACGTCTGCCATTGGTTGCAGCATCATGCTTAGACAGGATAGTCTCTACAATGGCTTGTTTCTTTACGGTTCCCTCTGCTGTTATATCCTTTTTTTCATCGGGTTTAAAATAGTCCACATGGAATCGAAGAACATTCTTATCTTCAATGGCATGGGTAATGGTATAGGTATGCAATTCGTTTTCAAATACATCCTTGGTGGTCATATAAGTCCCCTGCTCGTTATTATATTGGATATAGACCGCATTCTCTTCAAAAATCGGTGTTCCTGTAAATCCGAATAATTGTGCATTGGGGAAGAAATCCTTAATGGCTTTATGGTTTTCTTTGAACTGGGAACGATGACATTCGTCGAAGATAAAAACCAAATGCTTATTCTTCAACGGCAATAGTCTTTCCTTGTAGTTTTGCTTGGTATTTGAGTTCAGAGCAATGCCTAATTTCTGAATAGTTGTAACAATCACCTTATCTGCATAATCGTCAGACTCCAATCGTTGTACAAGAGATTCTGTATTTGTATTTTCTTCTACACAATTTTCTTGAAACTTGTTAAATTCCTCACGAGTCTGTCTGTCAAGGTCTTTTCTGTCGACGACAAACAGACACTTTACTATTTCTCTGTTTTCCTTTAACAATGTCGATGCTTTGAATGACGTGAGGGTTTTACCACTACCTGTTGTATGCCATATATAACCGTTTCCTCTATTTTCTTCAACACTACTCATAATAGCCTTTACAGCATAAATCTGATAAGGGCGCATGATGAGTAGCTTCTGTTCGCTGGCAACCAATACCATATATCGGCTAATCATTTCTCCCAATTTGCATTTGGGGAGAAACTCATCCGTAAAAGCGTCAAGGTTTGTAATCTTATGATTGTCCTTATCTGCCCAATAATATACAGGGAGAAACTGCTCATCAGCATTAAAGTTGAAATATAAGCTGTTGTTATTGCTAAAATAACAAGTGTGCGTCTGATTGCTTACTATAAATAATTGCATAAAGCATAGTAACGAATTAGTAAATCCGTTCCCTATGTCATTCTTGTAGTCTACAATCTGTTGCATTGCTCGACGTGGACTTACTTCCAAGGTCTTCAGTTCTATCTGAACGAGCGGAAGTCCATTAACCAACAGAATCACATCATATCGCTGGAAGCTGTTCTTGGTGTTTATTCTTAGTTGATTGACAACCTCATATTCGTTTTTGCACCAATCCCTAATATTGACCAAGCTATATTGCAACGGTGTACCATCTTCTCGGATGAAAGTATTCACCTCTCTCAACATCTTGGAAGCTACATAAACATCGCTGTTGATAATATCTTCAAGCAATCTATTGTATTCTGCATCCGAAAGATGAACTCTGTTGAGTTGTTCAAACTTCTGTCTGAAATTCTGTTCAAGTGCTTCCTTATCATGAATATCCTCACGATAAGTATAATTTAAACCTATAAGTCGTTTTATAAGATTGTATTCTATTGTTTTCTCTGTATTCATAGAGTTTCCTATTTTACATTTTATTATAACGGAATCATATAATTTTCATTGTGAGATAACGTTGTAATTCTTTTTTAAAAGAACATCCTACCTAACAATAGAGATTCCATGTGGAAAAATCAATCATTCTGCTCATAATAATATGAATAGTCGATACCTTTCATGAACATTTCTCGGTCATCAATCTTAGTGGTGAGTGCACGCAGTACCAAAGTCTTGATGAGCGTGCTATCTGCTACACTCTCACGCATAGCAGCCAGATATTCGTTCTTATCTATCTGACTCCAATCGACACACCGCTTGAGAGAACGCTTCAGCATAAGGTCAAGCCAAATACGAGTGCTGCGACCGTTGCCTTCCATGAAAGGATGGGCAACGTTCATTTCCACGCATTTGTCCATAATCTCATCAAAGGTTGTTTCGGGCATTCGTTCTATTATTTGCAAAGTATCGGGGAAGTGCATACAATTAGCGAAAGTAAAACCTCCTTTTGAAATATTCTTAGTTCGGATTTGTCCTGCGAAGTCGTACAATCCACCAAAGAGATAAGCGTGTATTTGTTGTAAACATTTGATTGTACCTGGGTCTACAGTCTTTAAGATACCACTTTCAAAAAGCTGATAAGCCTTTTTCTTGAACTTCAACTGGTTAGTAGCACTAACCAGTTCGTTATTCTCCTTCTTCAACTTAGTTTTGAGATACTTCCAATAGTTCCTTGTCTTTTGATAATCGTCTTGCTCGTTAATTGCAGCAATGATGTCCAGCACAGAGAACCACCACTTACTGTGTTCCTCGTCCCACACCGCCCTAACTTCACGGTCGTTGAAAAAACGAATAGATTTTTTATGCTCTACCATAATAAAGTTACTCATCTGGGGTGTTAATCAAATCCTTTGGATTAACCTGCAAGATCGCTGCTATCTGAAATAGCAATTCTAGGCTTGGCTGTCGACGATTGCAAACGTAGGAGTTTACGATAGTGAAACTTTTACCGAGTTTCTCTGCAAGCCATGTTTGCTTAATCCCTTTCTCGATAAGCACCTCTTTAATTCTATTAGTTGGACTTTCCATAAATATCATCTGATTGTTTGCAAATATAGTAAATTTTCTTGTATAAAATACTTAATAAGAGGGGAACTTTTCCTTCTTATTAAAGTTTATGTATTCAACACTATTTATTTTTCTTATTTTGCAGGTTATTCTGCATCAAAGTAATGGGTATGAATGTAATCGGTTGATTACTAATAGAAAGCAGAATATATAATCTGATAAGGTGAACGATTAAGAAACGAGCGAGTTTCTTTCCC
>QWCC01000502.1_pt1 | contig 11572 bp, 9 predicted proteins | sample 1972491 | NCBI WGS metagenome assembly QWCC01 (sample SAMN09866718, study PRJNA288562) | Human oral metagenome isolate term5_saliva, whole genome shotgun sequencing... | isolation source: mouth | host: Homo sapiens | place: USA: California
AGTCTATCTTTTACGCGCCTGATTTCTGCAAAGAATCTGTAAATTTTGCCTAAAAGTGTAAAAGAATCTGTGGATTTGCCTGATTTTGTTAAAGAATCTGTATTCAAAATACAGATTCTTTGCACTTTTCAGGCGCGCGATGGAGAGAAGAGCGCTTGACGAGAAACCCGTGCGCTCGGGTGTTGGGCCGCGGAGTTTTTGGCCATGAAAAAAGACCTGGCACCGTGTGGTACCAGGTCTTTTGTGATTGCATGTTAGCTTGCTGTGTCAGCTGTAACTGAACTGCAAGCCAAAGCTACGTCAGCCAGAACCGGCGGACTAGCCGAGGTGCTTGGTGATGGAAGCAGCTGCTACCTTACCAGCGCCCATTGCAAGAATGACGGTTGCAGCACCGGTTACGATGTCGCCACCAGCCCAGATGCGAGGATCGGAAGTACGGCCCTCTTCGTCGGCCTCAATGTAGCCCCACTTGTTGAGCTTGATGTCGCCAATCATCTTTGCGAATGGGTTAGCGTTAGTGCCGATTGCAGAAATTGCAACGTCGCAAGGAATGTCCTCGATAGCGCCCTCGATAGCAACTGGACGACGACGTCCGTCAGCGTCAGGCTCGCCGAGCTCCATCTTCTGGACGCGAACTGCGCAAACTGCGCCGTCCTCGCCAGCGACAAACTCGAGAGGGGAGACGAGAGGAAGAACCTCAACGCCCTCAGCCTTTGCGTGGTGCAGCTCTGCACGACGAGCAGGCATCTCGTCCTCGGTACGACGGTAAGCAATGATTGCACGCTCAGCACCAAGGCGCTTAGCAGTACGAACAGCATCCATAGCAACGTTGCCGCCACCAAAGACAACGACGTTCTTACCGTGCTTGGTTGGAGTGTCATACTCAGGGAAGTTGTTAGCCTTCATGAGGTTAACGCGGGTGAGGTACTCGTTTGCAAAGAAGACGTTTGGCAGGTTCTCACCAGGGATGTTGAGAAGCTTTGGAAGGCCTGCGCCTGTAGCAATATAGATTGCGTCAAAGCCCTGCTCAAAGAGCTCTTCAGCATCGGTGATACGACCGACAACAGAGTTGAACTCAAACTTAACGCCCAGCTCCTGAAGGCCGTCAATCTCGCGCTTAACAACAGCCTTTGGAAGACGGAACTCAGGAATACCGTAAACCAGAACGCCGCCTCCGGTGAAGAATGCCTCAAAGACGGTAACGTCAAAGCCGTTACGAGCAAGCTCGCCAGCGCAAGCAATACCGGAAGGACCGGAGCCTACAACTGCAACCTTCTTGCCGTTCTTTGGAGCGATAGCTGGCTTGGAAGCAAGCTCAGGCTGGTCACCAAGGAAGCGCTCGAGCTGACCAATAGCAACTGGTTCGCTGCGCTTACCCATGATGCAGACGCCCTCGCACTGGTTCTCCTGTGGGCAAACACGACCACAAACTGCAGGAAGCATGGAGGACTCGCGGATGATGTCAAGACCGCGACCAAACTCCTCTGCACGGATTGCCTCGATGAAGCGAGGAATGTTAATGCTTACAGGGCAACCCTGAACGCACAGTGGATTCTTACAATCCAGGCAGCGGTTTGCCTCTGCAATTGCCATCTCTTTAGTGAAACCCTTGTCGACAGGGCGGAAGTCTTGTGCGCGCTCTGCAGCTGGCTCTTCGTTGTCAGCTGTACGAGGTGCCTTGACGTTTGGAATGTAGCGACCGTTTACTTGTGGCATGCGCACCTCGTCTCCTCGTAAGCCTTGATGGACTGGCCTTCCTCGGTGAGGTAGGCTGCCTGACGTGCGCGAAGGTCGTTCCAGTCAACCTTGGTTGCGTCAAAGTCAGGACCGTCAACACAAGCAAACTTGGTCTCGCCGCCAACCTCAACACGGCAGCAACCGCACATACCAGTGCCGTCGACCATGATTGGGTTCAGAGAAGCGATGATAGGTGTGTCGTACTTCTCGGCAGTGAGAGTGGAGAACTTCATCATTGGAACTGGGCCAACGCAGAATACGCGGTCGACCTGTTTGTCCTGCAGAAGACGCTCGAGAGGTGCGGTTACAACGCCCTTCTCGCCAAGAGAACCGTCGTCTGTGGTGATGTGGATGTGATCGTCGTCCAGAATGGAACGGAACTGATCCTCAAGCAGCAGCAGCTCTTTGGTACGAGCGCCCATGATTGCGTGGACCTCGCGGCCAGCTGCTACGAGCTGACGAGCAACAGGGAAAGCGATAGCCAGGCCAACGCCGCCGCCAATAACTGCCCATTTGCCCTCGCCCATCTCGGTAGGCTCACCCAGAGGACCAGTGACGTCCTGCAGGAAATCACCAACCTCGTAGGTAGAAAGCATCCTGGTGGTCTTGCCGATTACCATGAAGATAAACTCGACCCAACCCTCCTCAGGATTCCAATCCGCAAAGGTAAATGGAACACGCTCGCCACACTCATTTGCGCGAACCATCAGGAACTGACCAGCATGTGCATGCTTGGCCATCTGTGGTGCCTCGATGCGGAACTTGAAGACCTTCTCGGAGAACTGAGTCTTTTCGAGGATCTTATACATTCAGCGGTACTCCTCTCCTAACACAACAAAACTGCGAGTGAGTTGACGCGCCGCACTACAGCGTGCCTTCTGGCGAGAAGACAGTAGCAGGTGACGCATGTATCTCACGCATACGAGTCTGGGTAACCCGTATTCGCAAACAACATATCTATTGTACTATTTGCGCATGATTCAAGTCATGAGTAATTCATGAATGAGCATAAATATTTCGTAGAATGTTTTGCCTGCTAGCTGCGGAGGAGCTGCTCCACCTGGTCGGCTGCGGTCTGGGCGGTGACCAGGAAGTCTTCCAGGTTGTTTCCCTTGAGCTCGCGTAGAACGTAGTCTGCCACCGGCATCTTTCCGGGAGGGCGGCCGATGCCAAACTGCAGGCGCATAAAATCCCTGGTCTGGAGTTTGTCAGCGATGGAACGCAGGCCATTATGCGAGTTGAGTCCGCCGCCTTCCTTGAAGTTGAGTTGGCCCTCTGCGAGGTCAACCTCGTCGTGAATAACAAGGATTTGCGCAGGTTGTAGGTGGTGTGCACGAGCAAGTTTGGAGAGGGGACCGCCGCTGGTGTTCATGAAGTCCTGGGGTTTGGCCAGGAGTACACGGCGTTTCTCGCCAGATGCGGCTCCGGGAGCAGCGGGAAGGGTGATCTCCGCGACCTGGCAGCCCACCTCGCTTTTCCAGTACGAAACGCCGTGGCGCTCGGCAAGGGCATCGACGACGGCAAAACCAGCATTGTGCCTGGTGTGCGCGTATTTCTCGCCAGGATTTCCCAGGCCCGCTACAAGCACAATTTTGTTACCGTGCATCGAATTTCCTTCCGTTTGAAATGTGTACGTTTATGATGGTAAGGGAAAACGACAGGTTCGACCAGCGTGAACTGAGCTCGCGACGGACGCGCGATGGACTGCAGCAGAGTGCGACGGACGCGTGACGCGCAACGACCGATAGAGGTGCAGAGGCAAAATGAAGAAGATTCTGGTTACCGGATTTGAGCCTTTTGGTGGCGAGAAAATCAATCCAGCTTGGGAGGCTGTGAAGGCGCTGCCCGAGACTATTGGCGGTGCTCAGGTGATAAAACTGCACGTACCTGTTGAGTTTGGCGCTGGCGCTCAGAAGGTTATCGACGCGCTTGAAGCGGAGCGCCCCGAGATTGTACTTTGCGTTGGCCAAGCAGGCGGAAGAAGCAAGATTACGCCCGAATTTGTGGGCATCAACTGGGCACATGCGCGCATTCCCGACAACGCGGGCAAACAGCCGTTCTCGCAGCGCATTATCGACGGTGCTCCCGACGCGTATTTTGCAACGCTGCCGGTAAACGCCATGGTTGCCGCCATGAAACAGGTCGAAATTCCTGCGGCGGTCTCGTACACTGCGGGCACATACGTGTGCAACGACGTCATGTACCAGGTCCTTCACGCCCTGGCTACGCGATTCCCGGAGACTCGCGGAACGTTTTTGCACGTACCGTTTGCAACGGAGCAGGTCGCCGAAAAGAACGCCGCAGGTGAGAAAGGCGCCGCAGGTGAGAAGAGCGCTGCGGGCGAGAAGTTCCGTCCGGTGCCAAGCATGCCGCTGGAGATGATGACTCGCGGACTGCAGGTTGCGCTGGAAGCGGCGCTTGCAAACGACGTTGATCTCGCGGATTCCGAAAGCGGAACGACCTGCTAGAACTCGCGCTGCTGTAAGGGCGCCTACAAGTGCACGGGTTTCTCGCCAGGCGCGAGGTGCGCGGGGTTCGTGGGGCGCTGCGAGCGCACCGGGTTTCTCGCCAGGCGCGCCTGAAAAGTGTAAAGAATCTGTATTTGAGACACAGATTCTTTGACAAAATCAGGCAAATCCACCGATTCTTTTACACTTTTAGGCAAAAATTACAGATTCTTTGATGAAATCAGGCACGTGAAAGATAGGCGCTTCGGCTCTAAATTTTGAGCCTGAAAACTGCATCATGTCTGAGTAAATTTACTCAGACATGGCGAGAAAAACAGGCAAATCGCTCAGACATGGCGTACTTTTCCGGCAAATCGTTCAGACTTGACGAGAAAATCAGGCTCGCATCAGGCGCACTCCAAGTTCGTCTCGAACTCGACCCCAGCTCGCACCGCCCACTTGGCGAGAAACCCGATCCACTCCCAGCGTTTCCGCACAAGAAACCCGGCATCCACACGAAATGGATACCGGGTTGAAATCACTTGCGATCCGCGCTCGCGCACGCGCGACTGACCTGCGGCGTTACAGGTTGAAGTCACCGCCGAAGATGTCGGAGACAGGACGGTCGGTGTAGACAGCGTAAATTGCCTCGGCAATCTCGTTTGCGATGGTAATCGTCTTAATCTTGGAGCCTTCCTGGTTTGCTGCTGGGCAAGGAATTGCGTCGGTGACCACGCACTCCTCAATAGGAGCGTTGTTGAGACGCTCAATTGCAGGGCCAGAGAAGATACCGTGAGTTGCGCAGACGTAAATATCGCCTGCACCCATTTCCTTCAGCTTCACAACAGAAGCACAGAGGGTACCTGCGGTATCAATCATGTCGTCGTTAACAATGCAGGTCTTGCCCTTGATGTCGCCGATGATTCCCATAACAGCACTCTCGTTGTGGCGAGGACGGCTCTTGTGAGCAATAGCAAGGCCACAGTCAAGGTAGTCGGAAAGCTTCTTAGCTGCCTTTGCGCGACCCATATCAGGGGAGACAACAACGGTATTCTCCCAGTCAAATGGCTTGTTCTTAAAGTAATCGCCCAGAAGGTAGAGAGCAGTCAGGTGAGAAACAGGAATGTCAAAGAAGCCCTGGATCTGGCCCTGGTGCAGGTCAAGTGTGATGACGCGGTCAACGCCAGCTTTCTCAAGCAGGTTTGCCATCAGGCGAGCAGTAATAGGCTCGCGAGCAGAGGCTTTGCGGTCCTGACGAGCATATGCGTAGTGAGGGATAACCACAGTAAAGCTGTTAGCAGATGCGCGCTTTGCAGCGTCAGCAACAATCAACGTCTCCATAACCAGGTCGTTGACGTTGACGCCTGCCAAAGACTGAATGAAGAAGACCTCGTCGCCGCGGACAGACTCGTCAAAACGAGCGTAAATTTCTCCGTTAGCAAACTTCTCAAGGAGAAGACCTTGTAGTTCTAGGTGAAGAATGTCTGCAACTTTACGAGCCAGTTCAGGGTTGCCTGTACCGGTGTAGAGCTTGATGTTTCTAGCAACTAATAGCGGATCACTCAGGTTCTCGAACATCTAGTCCTCTTTCTCAAGCTTGTGACGCCTCTGGGCGGCGTATCCCTCAACAATTTTCTGCTCAGAGCGCTCGAGTGCAAGCGCGTCTGCTGGTACATCCTTTGTGATGCACGAACTTGCCCCCACAAGTGCGCCATCACCAATTGAGACAGGTGCCACCATCATGGTATCGGATCCAACAAAGACGTTGTTGCCAATGTTAGTCTTGAACTTGTGGTAACCGTCATAATTGCATGTAATTGAACCTGCGCCAATATTGACGCCAGAGCCCATGGTAGTGTCACCAATGTAGGAGAGGTGAGGAACCTTGGAGCCCTCGCCGATAGTTGAATTTTTGATCTCAACGTGGGTGCCTGCCTTGGCGTGAGGCATAAGGTGCGTGCCTGGGCGCAGGTAAGCGCGAGGACCGCAGGTAGCAAAGTCGTCTACCTGTGCGTTGATAGCTACAGTTTCATCGACAACAGCGTCGTTGCCAACAAGCGTATCGGTCAGACGAGTGTTAGGGCCTACCACGCAATTCTCGCCAATTGAGGTCTTGCCGTAGAGCATAGTCTGCGGGAGAACCTCGGTGTCCATACCAAGCGTGACCTCGGGGCCAATCCAGACGGAGGTTGGGTCCAGCATGGTGACACCCTGGCTCATCCAGTGCTCGTTGATGCGCTCCTGCATGATGCGGGTGGCAACGGCAAGCTCGGAGCGGGAGTTGACGCCCAGCGCCTCTTTGTAGTCGTCAACGTGGACGGCAGCAACAGGCTCGCCCTGGCTGACGTAAAGGCCCACCATGTCGGTGAGGTAGTACTCGCCCTGAACGTTGTCATTGCCGAGAAGATCGATGTTTGCGGTCAGTCTTCCGCCACAGAAGCAGTACACGCCAACGTTGCATTCACGTTCTTGCTCGCGCTGCTCTGGCGTAGCATCCTTGTGCTCAACAATGGCAGTTACCTGGCCGTTAGAAGAAATGACGCGACCATATCCGGTTGGATCTGGTGGCGTCATTGTGAGTACCGTACATGCGTTGTGATGAGCTTTAGTTTCTGCGACAAGGTCGAGAATAGACTGTGCGCGCAACAGAGATGCGTCACCGTTGATAACAACAACGGGTCCCTTGAAGCCACCAAGAGCATCCTTTACAACCTTGACGGCATGGCCGGTGCCAAGACGCTCAGTCTGGGCAACATACTCAAGGTTAGGGAAGCAAGAAAGTGCAGATTTAACCTCGTCAGCGTGGTTACCAACAACCACAATGACGCGGTCAGCGCCAGCAGTAATTGCAGCGTTGACACTCCACCAAACAAGTGGTTTATCTAGTAATTTGTGCACAATCTTAGGGTGGTGGGACTTCATGCGCGTTCCCTCGCCTGCAGCGAGGACAATCGCAGTAAGTGGCATACGTAAGCCTCCAAAGTACTTCGTATTACTCGATACGAGTGCGTCCCTACACAAAAGTTGCGTAAAAAATGGCTGGGGTAGTAGGATTCGAACCCACATTCCAGGCACCAAAAACCCGTGTCCTAACCGTTGGACGATACCCCAATGTAATCACTACGTTGGTTTTGTCCGCAACCCTATTAAGTGTATCAGCTTAGCGAGGCAAATGCTCCACAAATTGCATCAAGAACAAGAACTGCTAAAGTCTGCGCGTCTGCGGTAGTAAATGAGCCGTCTACGTTTGTTCCTTCTGGCAGCACAATCTTGATAGGGGAGCCCGTTGCATCAGCAGACTCAATAGCAGTGCGCAGTCTTGCTGGCAGCGTCTCGTTTTCTTCCATAGAAACAGAGCCAATACCCACCTGTCCGCGGGCGGGCATGCTTGGGGCATAGGCTGTGGTCAGAACCAAAATAGTGGCTGCATCAGTAGGGGAATCGGCGCGATCAATCATGGTCATGCCGCTTGCCTCAGTAGTTGCCTTAGAAAGGTTATAGACGCGAGCAGCTACGTTTCTAGAGATAGGATCTTCTCCCGTAATTGCAATGCAGGTGGTCTCAAGAACGTTTGCTGCACGAGCAAAGCCCATAGGACCCTGTGGGTGAGGGCCTTTTGCCTGCTTACCAGACCAAACGTGGCGCAGACGCTCAATAGCGTCGAGGGTATCCTGGAATGCCATACCGTCAGCAAGCTCGCCGACGCTCTCCTGGAAGAGCTTAACGGCCGCCTCGGTGTGAACACCGTAATGGCCATCAACTTTTCCGCACGAGAAACCCAAGATGTTAAGGCGCTCTTGCAGCTGACGCACGTCATTGCCGTGGAAGTTAGGAAGACGCAGGTAGAGGGTTCTGTCTCCTAGCTCATAGCCCTCATCGACCATGATTGCCCAGGTAGAGGCATCTACTTCTTCTCCAAGAGAAAGGTCATGGTCAAGCCTAAAGCGCGCAACCGCGCGAGCAGTTGACTTGCCAAACGTGTGGCTCTGGCGCTCATCGTCTTCGATGGTGTAGCCAAGCTTTACGAGGCGTTCCTGAATGTCTTCAACGGCAGCACCAGTGCTACCAGGAGTAATAGGATCCATAATTACCTTTCTCGGTTCACAAAGAAGTCTGCCATAGACAAAAGTGTGTCGCGAGCGTCTTTAGTAAGTATCACGTTTTCAAGCACGTGCTTTGCCTCATCAATTAAGGCAAGAGCGTGCGTGCGGACAAATTTTATCGCATTAGCGCTTTCCATAAGCTCCACAGCTCGCTGAAGCTTCAAAGTATCGCTTGTATGCGCAGAAAGTATGGAGACAAGCTCTGTCTTTTCTGCCGAGCCAAGGTGCTCAAGCGCGTAGACCACGGCGAGCGTGCGCTTGCCTTCAGTGATGTCTGACCTAAAGTCTTTACCCTGTACCTGGGCGTTTCCTACCAGGTTGAGAAGATCGTCTTGCAGCTGGAAAGCAAGGCCAACCTTGAGGCCAAAATCCTTGAGCGCATCAAGCGTTTTCTGGTCAGCACCACCGATGAGCGCGCCTAGTACCAGGGGATATGCAGCAGAGTAATAGGCGGTTTTGGAGAGCGCCATAAAAAGATACTGCTCAGAGGTAACATCCCAGCGCTCGTTTTGAGCCCAACCAAGGTCAAGCGCCTGACCTTCAAGGGTGTGCTCCTGCATGGCGAGAAGGACGTCGATAACGCGAACTTTAAGCTGGTCAGAGAGGTGGTCGGCCACGGTAACGCGTCTGACAACATTGACCAGCGCAGAATCACCAACGTTGATGGCAAGTCCAGTGCCAAGTGTCTTGTAGAGGCACTTCTCGCCACGGCGTAGCTCTGATTTATCTGCGATGTCATCGTGGATAAGGGCCGCCGACTGGAAGTCCTCGATTGCGCAGGCCACGGGCAATGCGGCCTCTGCCGAGCCGCCGACTGCTTCGGCGCCCAGACAGCAGAGGACCGGTCGCACGCGCTTGCCGCCGCCCGCACTGAAGTGAGCGAGTGGCTGGTAGAGGTAGGTGTTCAGGTCCGCGCGAGTGCGCTCCGAAGGCGCCGCTGCTGGCGCTGCTGGTGCTGCGGGGAGCCCGCGCACGATCTCTGCCTCGACGGCGGGGAGCTTTTGGGTGAGGTAGTCGGTAAAGTTCACGGAAGTCCTAGCCGCGATAGCCGTCTGGGTTCATCGACTGCCACTTCCAGGAATCGCGGCACATGTCGGCGAGGTTGTACTGAGCCTTCCAGCTAAGCATGTCAGCAGCTTTCTGGCAATCGGCGTAGTTGGTTGCAACGTCACCTGCGCGGCGAGGCTCAATAACGTAAGGAATCTCTTTGCCGCAGGCCTTTGAGAATGCCTTGATAACGTCAAGTACTGAGCTACCGGTGCCAGTGCCCAGGTTGAAGATTTCAACTCCCGTGCGGCCAGCCATCCATTTAAGTGCGGCTACATGGCCAGAACCAAGGTCGCAGACGTGGATGTAGTCGCGAACGCCCGTGCCATCTGGGGTGTTGTAGTCGTCGCCAAAGACGTGAACAGCCTCGCGCTTGCCCACGGCAACCTGAGCCACGTAAGGGACCAGGTTGTTTGGAATGCCTGCAGGATCTTCTCCGATAAGGCCGGACTGATGAGCGCCAATAGGATTGAAGTATCTGAGCAGGACAACGTTCCACTCTGGATCTGCGGTGTGAACGTCGGTAAGAATTTGCTCAATCATCCACTTGGTCCAACCGTAAGGGTTGGTTGCGTTTTTCTTGGGGCTTTGCTCGGTCAGAGGGAGGCTATCTGGATCTCCGTAAACAGTGGCAGAGCTCGAGAAAATAATTGACTTGCAGCCATGGTTTCTCATGACATCAAGAAGGGTGAGGGTGTTGCCCAGGTTGTTTGTGTAGTATTCAATGGGCTTGACAACGGACTCGCCGACAGCCTTGAAGCCAGCAAAGTGGATGACAAAGTTAATAGCGTGCTCGTCAAAGATGCGGTTCAGTGCATCTTTGTCGTTGACGTCTGCCTCGTAGAACGAAAGGCGCTTGGCGTTTTCTTCTCCCACAATGGTTTTGATGCGATCGATAACCTTTACCGAAGCATTGGAGAGGTCGTCAACAATGACAGCCTCGTAGCCGGAATTGAGCAGCTCAACAACGGTATGGCTGCCAATAAAGCCCGCGCCGCCGGTAACAAGTACGCAGGAATTTTGTGGGATCAGAGCGTCAGACATATCAATCCTTTCGTGGACTTATATCGTCATAAGTATACGGCTTTTCCGCGAAGCGTTGTGCGGTACGAGCACGCGGGTTTCTCGCCAGGTGCGCGTGCGGGCGCACGACCTTCTCGGCAGGTGCGCCTGAAAAGTGCAAAGAATCTGTATTTGAGGCACAGATTCTTTGATGAAATCAGGCAAATCCACAGTTTCTTTTACATTTTTAGGCAAAAGTTACAGATTCTTTGAAGAAGTCAGGCGCGTGAAAGATAGGCACTTCAGCTCTAAATTTTGAGCCTGAAAACTGCACCATGTCTGAGTAAAACAACTCAGACATGGCGAGAAAAAAAGTTACGTCTCAAAAAGTGGTGTAAGGCTATTTCCTTACTGCCTTCTAGCCTACATTATGCCACCTCTTTACAACCCTTAAAGTCACTATCAATTACTTGTAAGAGATGGTTGATAGTCTCTTGTGTACACGACCCTTTCTTAAGGGGTTCTTCAAAGAGAAGAGAACGTTTATCCATGAAATGCGTTGCTACAAACCACTCTTCGTTTTGATCGATACAAACCGCTCCTACAAGGCGAAGCATTGCTTGTTTGGAGGGAAATACTCCAACAACACGTGTACGCTTCTTTATCTCTTTGTTAAGTCTTTCACAGAGATTGTTTGTACGTATCCAGTGAGCGTGTTCTTTTGGAAAGTCCAGATAAGTTAGTACATATGGCTCTGACTCTTCTAGAAGACGCGCTCCTTTTGGGTCTATCTTTTCATACACTTCATAGAGGTGTTCAAAGCCTGTGCGTACTAACTCGCTATCAGTAGCTTCAAAGGTATGTTTCATAGCAGCAATAACTGCCCTACCCTGAACTTTTGTTCTACATCTATCAAAGACATTTCTCTCTAGGTGACAAAGACAGTTTTGCCAGGCAGCACCGCTCAGTACCTCACCGATTGCTCTTACAAGACCAGCGTGGGCATCAGAGATAACAAGTCTCACTCCACTAAGTCCTCGCTCTCTCAAAGAGATAAGAAAGTCTTTCCAGGACAGATATGACTCGGTATCTATACACTCAAGCCCTATGATTTGTCTTTTAGCTTCTGTGTTTACTGCTATAGCAATAACGACAGCACGCTTGGTTGTATGTCCTGCTTCTCTTATAGGAATATAGGTTGCATCAAGCCAAAGGTAAGGCCATCTGTCAAAAGAC
>QWCC01000504.1_pt1 | contig 11565 bp, 9 predicted proteins | sample 1972491 | NCBI WGS metagenome assembly QWCC01 (sample SAMN09866718, study PRJNA288562) | Human oral metagenome isolate term5_saliva, whole genome shotgun sequencing... | isolation source: mouth | host: Homo sapiens | place: USA: California
GTCGAAAAACGTGATTTTATGTCTGGACAATGCGCAATTATTCTTCGAAGAAGGCGTTGGTTCGGTTGACCTGAGTAATGTGTTATTGCCAATTCTGGAAGCAGGCAGACTTAGGACAATTTTAACGATGGACGATCAGCGATTTTTGCAAATTTCCCAGACTAAGCCGCAGCTTGCTCACGCTTTGAACACAATTGCAATTCAGCCGTCAAATGAACCCGAAACTATGAAAATTATGCGCGATCAATTGGTTTTATTTGAGGCGCAGCACAAAGTGACATATATGTATCAGGCACTGGCGGAGGCGTATCGTGTTGGTGATCGTTATGTTCAGGATTTGGTGATGCCAGGTAAGGCGTTGAAAATTTTGGAAGCGGCGGCAAGTTATGCGAGTGGCGGGCTAGTGACCGCACAATCTGTGGACGATGCGATCGAAAAAACTCTTGGCATAAAAATCTCGGTAGCATCTTTGAGCGACGAAAAGGAAAAATTATTAAACCTGGAGTCGTTAATTCATCAGCGAATGATCAATCAAACGCGAGCCGTGACAGTTGTTTCTGACGCTATTCGCCGCGCGCGCACAGGTGTTAGAAATCAGAATCGACCGATTGGCGCATTCCTGTTTCTTGGCCCGACTGGTGTTGGTAAAACGGAGCTTTCTAAAGCTTTGGCGGATGTTTATTTTGGCGGCGAAGGTAATATGATTCGCTTGGATTTGAACGAATTTGTCAGGCCGGATGACGTGGCTAGGTTGATTGCGGATGGCGCGCGAGATCCAGGGAGTTTGACGGCTCAGGTTCAGAAGCGCCCGTTCTCTGTTGTGCTTTTGGATGAAATTGAAAAGGCTCATCCTCAGGTTTTGACGACACTTCTGCAGCTTTTGGATGAAGGAATACTTCGCGATGAAAATAACCGAGAAATTAGTTTTCGCGATACGATTGTAATTGCAACGTCAAATGCTGGCGCGGATAGAATTCGTGAATATATTGAGCGGGGCTATCAATTGGAGCAGTTCGAGCAGACATTTATTAACGAGCTGATTAATGCCAATTTATTCCGCCCAGAATTTTTGAATCGTTTTGATGAAATCGTTTTGTTCCGTCCGCTAGGAAAAGAGGAGTTGTTGCAGGTTGTTGATTTGATTTTGGCGGGAGTTAATAAGACCTTGGCGCCGCAAAAAATTCAAGTTGCGGTCGAGGAGGAAGGTAAGAAATTGTTGGTCGAGGCTGGCTATGATCCAAGATTGGGAGCTCGCCCGATGCGCCGCGTCGTCCAGCGAGCTGTCGAGAATACCGTCGCTAAGCAAATGCTGGCGGGAACTGTCGCGCCCGGTTCGACCACGATTATCACCGCTGATCAGATTCGCCAGATTTTAGGTTCGCAATCTGCGCAAATGTCGCCGGGAATTCAGAATCCGTCACTGAATAGCTAGCTCAGCCGCTCGATTAGTGTTTTTATGAGTATCGTTATAAATAAAAACCCGTCATAATGACGAGCTATTTTGGTACACCCGGCAAGATTCGAACTTGCGACCCCTTGGTTCGAAGCCAAGTACTCTAATCCGCTGAGCTACGGGTGCGTATGAAGTTATTATATCATAGATGACGGCCGAGTAAAATGATATACTATATGCATGGACGTCATGACTAATATATCACTGAAACAATACACAACTATGAAATTGGGAGGTGAGACTCGCTATATGGCGACGGCAGATTCTGCTGGTGATGTTGTGTCGCTATATCGTAATGCCCGAAAGGAAAATTTGCCGATTTTTGTGTTGGGCGGTGGCAGCAATGTGATTACGCGTGACGAGGTTTTTGAAGGAATCGTACTGTTGAATAAGATCAAAGGTTTTGAGGTTATCTCTGAAACTGACGAAACAACTGATGTAAAAATTGGTGCGGGCGAAGTCTGGGACGAGGTTGTTGAGAAGTCTATTGGGCTTGGACTTCAGGGAATTGAGGCTATGTCGGGAATTCCTGGAACAGCTGGAGCTGCGCCAGTCCAGAATGTTGGGGCATACGGTCAAGAAATTGCCGACACGTTGATTAGTCTGGAGGCTTACGATTCAAAAACCGACACAATTGTAACTATTTCTGCTGATGAATGTGACTTTTCTTATCGAAATAGCATTTTTCGCGACAAGGAAAAAGGGCGATATTGTATCCTGAATATTACTTTGCGACTAAATAAATCAGAGCCAAAACCGCCATACTACGCTTCTTTGCAGAGATATATTGACGAGAATGACATTCGTGAGGTTAATTTGTCAGTAATTCGCGTGGCAGTTCTTAATATTCGTTCAGAAAAATTGCCAGACCCAGCGGAATTGCCAAGTGCAGGTTCTTTCTTCAAAAATGCGCTGGTTGAAAAATGGAAATTGGAAGAATTGCAAAAAGAATATAGCGACATTCCAAATTATGCAATGTCCGACGGAAGATATAAAATCCCGACAGGTTGGTTGATAGATAAGGCTGGCTTAAGGGGTTATCGCAGTCACGGCATGCGAGTTTACGAAAAGAACGCGTTGGTGCTCGTGAATGATTCGGCAACGGGATATGATGATCTGGCGGCGATTCGTGAGGAAATTGTGCAAATTGTCTTTGACAAGTTCGGTATAAAAATTGAACAAGAGCCGCTAGAACTTTCCCGACAATAAGCATATGCTTTTTTGTAGATTTGCGCTACAATATTGATATGAATCGTGGGACGGGTGGTTATACGATAATAGAGATGATGATAGTTGTTGTAGTTGTGTCTATTTTGGCTGGAATTACTTTGGTTGGTGGTGATAGGTTTTTAAATCGAACCAGAGATGAGCGTCAGCGCGCCAATGTTGCCACATTATCTCTGAAGTTGGAACGATATTATAAGTACAATAGTGCCAGTCGTATTGGCCATGAATATCCATCATGCAGAGACTTGATTAAAAATTTTACGTCTATTGTGGGTGATGATTCGTTGAAAAAAGAAATGGTTAAGTGTAATCGGAGCGACTGGGCTGGCGGAAATCACGGCGAGCTATTATATGAAGCGTCTAATATAGATGATGGAGATTGCACGAAGCCAGCTTCTGGTCCTATAGCTGACGTAGTGGCGGCAACTTGCACTAAATACAGCATTATTTATAGAGAGCGTTTGACGGGAATAGAAAAAAAGGTGGATAGTATATGGCGCGATTAATGAAAAATAGTGATGGCTTTACTATAGTTGAGGTAGCGGTTACTTTGGTTGTTATTGGTATTTTTTCGATAGTTATTTTAATGATGCAAACCCAGGTCAGCAATATATCTGTCTTAGAAGTGCAGCACACGAAGGCTAGCTATTTGGCATACAGCAATATGCGTAAGTATGCAAACGACTCTCCTCCTACGTGGTTTGAGTGTGTAGCGCCTCCTCCGAGCACTAGACCCCCGGGCTCCGTATATTCGATTATGAGTAGTACAGGTAGAGTTGATGGATTGCCGGGAATGGTTAGGCAGGAAGTGTATGTTTTGGCTCCATATGGATGTAAAAGTGGCACGGCAAGTTTTGGTATGCCAATTAAAGTAGAGTCTGTTGTAGAGTATGGATTGCCAAGTTCTGGCGCCGGCAGTGGAAGAAAGGTTACACATGCGACATACGCAGCGTTTTAGAGAAAGTGGGTTTACTATAGCCGAGTTGGCGATGGTTATGGTGATTATTGCTATGATTGTCGGCGTGTTTAGCCAGATGTTAATTTCGGCAAACCAAAGCGCATCCATAAGTAAAGCAAGAGTTGATATTAATCGTAGTCTTCACAATTCTATGGATGCAATTGAAACTGACGTGAGACAAACTTCGCGTTTTAAGGTGAGCGGTTACGACGGATATGATACGTTTGCTAAAGATAGGAGTTTCTCTGGCGCGAGTCAAGTATGGACGTATAATAGGAATACCTTGATATTATTGCAATACGCTACTACTATGGGTCGCGGTTCCGACACTCGAGAAATTGTCTATTTAAGAACTCCCAGGTTTGACTGTGCGGCGAATAAAACTCAGCAGCCAAAGTATAAGAAGATAGTAATTTATTTCGTAAAAGACGGTCAATTGCATCGTCGTACCGTGTATAATGATTTGATAGACACTTACGGCAATCCGTATACAGGAGCTCCTGCTAATTATTTCTGCATGAATAGTACGGATGCCAACAAGTTTAAGAGCCGTGCTATGAAAGTTCATCAAGATTCAATTTTAGCGACGGGCGTTTCGGAATTTAAGGTGGACTATTACGAGGGAGATGTTTTGGTCGCCGATCAATATAGTGCGCCTGCGACGTCATTAAGAGTTTTAGATGCAGCAAATGGTATAAAAGTGACCTTAAAAATTCAATCTCCGAGTGGGCAAGTTTCTGATTCGCAAACATTAATGATACGAAAGATAAATAACCTATGATTCGACAAAAAAATGGCTATTCTCTAGTTTTAATTGTCTTGATGAGTACTTTTATTATGGCTGTCCTGGCGGGCTCTATGAGAATTGTTACCCAATCGTATATTTATTCTCAAGAAGAATATTATTATAAGTTAGCTCAAGAAGCGGGTGAGGCGGGTACGGCGTATGCTAACGCTTGTTTGGATTCGAACAACACCGAACAATCATGGGGATCAGTCCCTGGCGGGATTGGTCCATTGCGCCCGGACACTAACTGTAAAGGTGCTACAGCTTTTTATGGTAATAAATATGTTTTTGAAAATAGTAAATTGCGAACTACATTTGAAGTCGGCAATTTGGAGGCGTCAACTAAAGGTGCGTCGTCTGGTGTAGCTCTGTCGGCCGCCACCGCTCAGATTTCAGCGATTGGCCGAGTTGAACTTATAAGTGGCGGAAGTGTTGTAAAAACTTATACTGCTATCGTTAAGAAGGCTGTTACCTGGCCAGCGGATCTTAATGCTGCACGTGTTGTTAGTGGATCATTCCGTACTTGTGCTCTTATGTCTAATAGTGTTTGGTGTTGGGGCGATCCGAAAGGAAAAGGAGCATTGGGAGATGGTATGAATACTAAGGCTAATGTTCCAGTGAGAGTGCGGCAAGTGGGTGATATGAAATATGGGAAAATTATTGATATATTTACAGCGCAATTCCACAGCTGTGTTTTAACTGAACTTAGCGGTGTAAGAAAAGTGTATTGTTGGGGAAGTAATGAAGAGGGACAACTGGGCAATGGACAGTATGGAGCTGGTAAGTATTCTGATGTTCCAGTTGAAGTTGGTGGAGGGATTGTCGGTAAAAATATTACAGCTATCGGTGGTACGGGTGATGTGTCCTGTGCAATTGCTGACGGTAAAATTTATTGTTGGGGGAGTAACTATAGGGGAGAATTGGGTTATAACGCACCTAGTCATCCGACTTTATCTCCAGATCCAGTACCTGTTGCTACTGGAGGTGATCCGTATTGGAGATTACAACCTGGATATAAAGCAGTTAAATTATCAACCAGTGGTAGTCGGTCACAAACTATGTGCGCCATTATGGATACGGGAATTGCGTATTGTTGGGGACAGGCTAAATTTGGACAGACTGGAAGTACGGCTTTTGTCTCTAGTTACAACTACGGTCAACCTGTTCGTGTTGCCAGAATATCCAACGTTACTGATATATCTCAAGACGGATATCCGTATGGGGCTGCACACCTTACATCTCCTTATTCCCGAGCTCCTCACGTATGCGCAATTGCTTCAGGGAAGGTTTATTGTTGGGGTGGTGCTGAAGATGGACAGTCCGGAGCTAGTGCTTACGATGACCTCACCTATAAAACATATACAGTTCCTAAGGAAGTTAAGGGCCTGCCAGGAGTGCCGAAGCGTATTGCTGTAGGACTTGGCCATTCGTGCGCCTTAGTGGAACTTTCTGACGGTAAGCATAAAGTGTATTGTTGGGGGGGGAATGAATTTGGTCAGTTGGGTGAGAGTGCGAATAAGGGCTCGAGCTCTCTGTCATATTCGAGGACTCCTCAACCGGTGCATGTTGGTCCAGGTGGTCTTCCTTCGTCAGAAGACGTAGTTACTTTGGCTGCTGGAGCAAACCGCGGTTGCGCAATTATGACAAATAAGCGCGCATATTGTTGGGGAAAGAATGACGATGGGCAAATCGGCGACGGTACATATGAGCATAGATTTAGTCCAACAGAGTCATTATTCCTTCGTCCGGTCCAAAATCGATATATATATTAAAAAATGCTTGCGCTTTTAAAAACGTTGTAGTATTATCGAATTACAAATTAAAATAATATATTTAGGGGGCACATTATCGTGACTACAAAGAATATAAAAAATCAAGGTTTTACACTAGTTGAGCTTTTGATCGTTATCGTGATCATCGCAATTTTGACAGTTGTTTCTTTGGTTGCATACAACGGTTTGCAAAACCAGGCAAAGACATCTGCTGCTAAATCTGCTGCTGACGCTGTTGCTAAGAAAGCTGAGCTATACAACACAGCAGAGAGCAAGTACCCAGCTAACTTGACAGACTTAACAAATCCTGCTAAATCTGGCGAACCATACTACCTGGATGCAAAGACAGTTAAGGCTCCTGCTACCGGTACTTCTCTTACTGCCGGTTCTGCTCCTAAAGAAGCTAACACTATTGAGTATGCTCCATGTCCGAGTACGGGTAATGCTACGGGTGCGCACGTTAAGTACTACAACTTCTCAAGTAACACTGTAGAAGAGCGAACAGTCGGTACAGGCTGTTAATCAGCTAAGTATGTAAATAAAAAACTCCGGCGTTATGTCGGAGTTTTTTTATGTGCGGGTTTACATTAAATATTGCGTAGAGTATGGCAGAATTCTACGACTTCTTTACGTAGTTCAGCCAACTCATCGTCATTGTCGCGATTATCTATTGACCGCCTCATCCATTCCGCGATTTTTTCCATGTCGTCTTCTTTGGCGCCTCGCGTCGTGACAGCTGGCGTGCCTAAGCGAATACCGCTTGGCCTGAACCTTGGCAGAGGGTCGTCTGGAATCGCATTGGCGTTCAGGGTTAAACCGATTTTATCCATGGCGATTTCCGCTTCCTTGCCGTCAATACCAAAACTGCTGTGAATATCTGCCAGAATTAAATGGTTGCTGGTGCCGCCAGTTACTAGCTTAAAGCCGCGCTTTTGCAATTCTTCCGCCAATCTTTTCGCATTTTTGACAATTTGCTCGGCGTAATCTTTGAATTCTGGCTGTAAAGCTTCGCCAAATGCTACGGCTTTTGCGGCGATGGTGTGCATGTGCGGTCCGCCTTGTGTGCCAGGGAATACCGCTCGATCAATCAACGTAGGTAAATTCTCGAGAGTTTTCTCTGGTTTTTTCAATGGATTGCCAACTATTCCTCGACTAAGAATCAGCCCGCCTCGTGGTCCACGCAGAGTTTTATGAGTTGTTGTGGTAATTACGTGAAAACCATAGTCGAACGGGTTTTTGGCAACGCCACTAACGATTAGTCCTGCAATATGGCTCATATCCGCCATTAGCATAGCGCCGACCTCATTGCCAATTTCGGCAAATTTTTCATAATCTAACTCTCGTGGATATGCCGAAAATCCCGCCAAAATGATCTTTGGTTTGTGTTTTAAGGCCAATTGACGGATTTCTTCATAGTCAATTTCGCCAGTGTCGATATTTTTTATACCATAGCGAATGAAGTTGTATTCTCTGGCACTACGAGTAACCGGGGCGCCGTGAGTAAGATGTCCGCCGTGAGCCAAATCCATAGCCAGAATAGTGTCGCCGGGCTCGCACCAAGCGTAATAAACCGCCTCATTAGCTTGCGCTCCAGAATGTGGCTGGACATTGGCGTGATCTGCTTTGAAAAGTTTTTTAGCGCGGTCAATTGCCAGCTGCTCGACTTGATCAGTGTTTTCTTGTCCGCCGTAATAACGTCGACCAGGGTAGCCTTCTGAATATTTATTAGTGAAAACACTACCGAGCGCCTGAAGTACATCTGACGAAACATAATTCTCGCTAGGAATCAGTTCCAGACCGTCCGTTTGGCGCTTTTTTTCTGCTTTTATAAGTTCTTCAATTTGCTTGTCTTTCATGACTAAACCTCCATTAATACTTATTATATCATTGCTTATATATATCATCAGTGATATAATTTACGCATGATAAAAGACAAGTATCTTCAAAAAATCGGCAATTTAATCGCTGAAAATCGCCAAAAACAAGGTCTGACACAGACGCAGTTAGCTGAGGCGATTGGCACGTCGCAAAGCGCTATTAATCGCATTGAAAACGGGGGTCAGAACATTAGCATTGAGATGATTGCTCGAATTAGTGAAGTGCTTAATAACAACATTGTAACCGTAAATCATTCCGGAAAAATGAATTTTAAGGTAACTGGCGGCAAAAAATTGTCTGGTGAGATACAGGTTAAGACTAGTAAAAACGCCGCAGTGGGTCTTCTCTGTGCAAGTTTGTTGAATAAGGGGAAGACGACGCTTAGGAAAGTGGCGCGAATTGAGGAGGTCAACCGAATTATCGAGGTTCTGAACTCGATTGGCGTTAAAACTCGCTGGTTGGACGGCAGTGATCTTGAGATTGTGCCGCCAGCACGCTTGAAGCTTGAAGATATGGATATTGCTGCGGCGAAGAGAACTAGGACTGTGATTATGTTCCTTGGTCCGCTACTACATCAATATGATGATTTCAAATTGCCGTTTGCCGGCGGCTGTAATTTAGGAAAGCGCACGGTTGAGCCGCATCTTAGTGGATTAAGGCATTTTGGAATGAATGTCACGGCGGAAACTGATTATTATCACGCAAAAACTGATGTCAATTCTGGCGATCGAACGATTTTGCTGACGGAGCGCGGCGATACGGTGACGGAAAATATAATTATGGCTGCGGCGTTATCGCCAAACACTACCATCATCCGCAATGCTAGCCCAAATTACATGGTTCAAGACGTCTGTTTCTTCTTGAAAAAGTTGGGCGTGAAAATTGAGGGAATTGGTACGACAACCTTGAAAATCACGGGTCGTAAACGAATTAGTAAAAATCTGGACTATTATCCGAGTGAAGATCCGATTGAAGCGATGAGTTTTATTGCGGCGGCTGTGGTGACGGATTCGGAAATTACTGTTCGCCGTGCGCCGATTGAATTCTTGGAAATTGAGCTGGCGACATTGGCGGAGATGGGTCTTAAATTTGAGCTCAGCAAGGAATATTTTGCTAATAATGGGCAAACTCGTTTGGTTGATATTAAATTGCAGCGTTCCAAACTCCAGGCTGCCAAGGATAAACTTCACGCCTTGCCGTTTCCTGGAATTAATATGGACAATTTGCCGTTCTTGGGGCTTATCGCGACGGTGGCCGAGGGGCGCACGTTGGTTCACGACTGGAGCTACGAAAACCGAGCAATTTACTTTACAGAGCTAAGCAAGCTGAATGCGCAAATTGAGCTGGTTGATCCACATCGTGTTTATATCACTGGTCCGACAAGATGGAAGCCGGCTGACGTTGTTGCTCCGCCAGCGCTTCGTCCGTCCGTTGTGATACTTTTGGCAATGCTTGCTGCTCCGGGCGTATCGATTCTGCGCGACGTATATTCAATTAATCGCGGATACGAGGAATTGGCGACGCGCTTAAATTCGCTAGGTGCTGAGATTGAAGTGATTATTGAATAGGAATTCGCTTGATCTGTGGTTCTTTTTTAGGCTGGATTTGCGGTTTTGGAAAAATAAATTTGAGATAATCTTTCATCATTCGGGCGCCAGAAATAATTGGCAAGTAGTTGCTTAGTTGGTGGCGGATATGTTTTTCTAACAATTGGTCATTTTTCAAAATAGCGGCAGCTTTATGCATGTTAACGTACAGAGATGAAACTTCAGCTTCGTAGTTTCTACCGGTAACCTCGAGGCAGGCGATTGGCTGGACGTCGGCAACACCGCCATCACTAGTGGAGATGAGGAGCTTCAGATTGGCGACGTCTTTCTCCCACGAAGTACCGCACGCTTCTAATCCGACAATAGGAATGTTTATTGAGGTATCTGAGCCGATCGCTAACGCTCGTCCCAACTCTTCGTCATAATCTTGTATATAATGAACTCGCTCCTTGAGGACTGGATCGTTGTCGATCAATTTTAATACCTCGAGCAATTTCTGATACATTGTCACGTCGCCTTGGTGAACTTTTCCTGTCAGAATATAATGTGCGTTGTGGCTAATGAGAATTTGGCGCAATGAATCTGGGTTTTCAAACGGCATATAAGGTCGTTTGTAATTGGCGAATCTTCGCTTGAAGTCGAATAATATTGCATTTTCTGGGATTTGTATGGATTTTTCGTACTGGTCTTGGCGATTCAACAGGACTCGATTCAATTCCTTTCGACCGAGTTTTTTCAAATACCTCAAATCCGCGCTATTCAGCGAGTCTAATTTTTTAGAAAAATCATTTGTGGGCAATCCAAATTTATCGATAATGCCGTGATCACGATATGTCTGCAACGTTTCAGGCAGTACCCACGTTTCAAGATCTATTCCATTGGTAATGGCTTGAAATTTGACTTTGTCGTTGTTACGATCGCGGAAATTTGCCACGCGGGCATGTAGTTTACTTACACCATTCTTCGCTTCAGTAAGTTCAATTGCCAAAAGATTCGGCCTCAATCTGTCATTACGGAATTGTTCCATTAGCCAACAACGCACGGCATTACTTTTTATATTTGGCAGAACTAATTTTTCAAATTGCGAACGATGAAATTCCGGTTCGGCCGCTTGAAGAAGTGTGTGGTTTGTGTAGAGCGTGTGTTTACGAACGTAAACGATGGCTTCGTATAAATTCATTCCGTTAGCACACAGTTCATCTAGTCGTGCTAATGCGGCAAAAATTGTTGCGGTTTCATTAAGCTGGATGACGGCTGGCTTAATACCGAGGAGTTTTAATGCTTTATAGCCACCAAATCCCAGTGCTACCTCTTGGTATAATCTATGATCGCCAGACCCGTCGCCTTCGTACAATTGTCCAAAGTTCGGTTCTGAAATTGTAACAAATTGCGTTGAACCGAGTGTCTTCTTAAAAATGCTTAAGCTTGCGTCTGGAAAACCGTTCGAACTCACAAAAACTTCGTCAATATATTCAAATCCGTAATCTTGAGGCGAAACTGACTCTGAAAATTCTTCTTGTGCGAGATCGGTGATTTTCTGGTGTGATTCGCTACGATAAAACGGCGTTACTACTACGAATGGAACTTCTAATTTTTCAGCTACACGTCGCGTGTCCGCTGCTAAAACTCCAAGTCCGCCGCCGCCTTTAATGCCATTGGACTTATCATAAATTTCCATTGTCCAATAGACATATGGTCGGTTTTCAGACAATTGGTGCGTCAAGCTGCTTCGTTCAATCACATCATAAAATTCGGACGCATCTTCAATGTCATGCGGTTGGTATTTTGGCTTTTCTGTATAAATATATGGATCCATCGATGCCCTTTATGGATTGAAATTGTCTAACTTGGTGCGGGTGGGGAGAATCGAACTCCCATCTCAAGTTTGGAAAACTTGCATACTAACCGCTGTACTACACCCGCAAGCTTTTACTATTGTAGCA
>QWCC01001412.1_pt1 | contig 11538 bp, 7 predicted proteins | sample 1972491 | NCBI WGS metagenome assembly QWCC01 (sample SAMN09866718, study PRJNA288562) | Human oral metagenome isolate term5_saliva, whole genome shotgun sequencing... | isolation source: mouth | host: Homo sapiens | place: USA: California
AGTTCGGAGCGACGGGGCACGTAGCCGAGGAATTCCTCGAAAAAGAGCTGACGATCGACGAGCAGTTCGTTTTCTGAAGCCGAGGCGATCAGTGCGACATCGATCTGCCCCGAGAGCAGACTGGCGACGCACTCGCTGGTCTTGAGCTCCGTGATCGTGATCTTCAGATCAGGAAGATGCTTGCGCAGCAGCGGCAGGACGAGTGGGAGGAGATAGGGTGCGATGGTCGGTAAGACACCGAGGCGAAGTGCCCCCGTGAGCGCCTCTTGCTCCTCACGAATGACCTCCTTGACCTGTGCAACCTGCAGGAGGATGACAGCAGCTTGATCGAGGATACGACGTCCGACTGCCGTCGGGATGATGGGCTGATGGCTACGGTCGAAGATCTTGACACCAAGCTCATCCTCGAGCTTCTGGATCATCGTACTGAGCGTCGGCTGGGTGACTTGACAAAAGTCGGCTGCCCGCCCGAAGTGGCGGAACTTATCCAGAGCTTGGATATACTCGAGCTGCTGTATGTTCATGAGAGGAGGTTATCGAAGATTAATGCGAGTGTATGTGTAGGGAGCATGCAGGAAGAGCCACGTCTTCAAGCTATGCACACGCGTCCCGATGACATTGATGAAGGGACGCTGACGGGCTCGTTTGAGATAGGGCAAGAAAGCCGAAGTGATCTCTCTATACTTGGCCTCCTGTCCCTTATGGACGAAGGCTCCATAGAGCTGATACCAATACATCCATAGGTAGTTGACCGCCATGGTATTGGCATAGAGGCAGAGGGTAGCATCATCAGCATGACGACGCTGCAGATCCTCAATATTATCAAAGAGGCAAGCCATACGCGTATCAAAGCCAGAAGTAATAGCCCCTTCTCGATATAGTAAATAGTTATACCCCCCTTGTGGCAACAAATAGTAAGAGTTGATCTTACTAAAGACCTCTAACGAGAACGAGTTATCCTCATAGACATATCCCTCTCTAAATCGGATTGCCCCGATAGCACTCGCACGATAAACCTTAGACCAAGCTGAGGGTCCTACCTTAAAGGAAAATCCTTGGACAAGCTCCGCAAGGGCCTCTTCTCGAGAGAAAAGACGTCCCTCCTTCTCCCCACAATAGAACTTTCCATCAGCCCTGATTTCATTGATGCCATACCCTACGATATCGACATCTGCATGTGCCTCCAAGTAAGAAATAGCGGCTTCATAGATATCGGGCTCTATCGAATCATCACTATCTACAAAGGCAATATACTCGCAGCCCTCTGTATACTGCAATCCAAAGTTTCGAGCCGACGACAGACCACCATTTTCCTTGTGTACCGAGAGGACACGAGGATCTTGCTCAGCATAGGCATCACAGATAGCACCACAGCCATCGGGAGAGCCATCATCGACCAAGATAATGCGGAGATTGGAATAAGACTGAGATAAGATCGAGTCGACGCATGGTCGCAGGTAATCCTCGACCTTATAGACGGGTACAATGACGGCGAGTAATGGTTGGTGTGACATAGCCAAGCGGTCTATTTAGATGAAACTAAGGAGCGGAAGAGGCGATCCCACTGAGGCAGGATAACCTCGGGAGCAAAGCGCTGGGCATTTACCTTTGCGGCACGCCCCATCTGCTGGCGGAGCTCTTCATCTGCCATCAGGCGCTCCAAGCACTCTGCAAAGGCAGCCTTATCTCCATAGGGCACGACAAAGCCTGGTGCCTCTGGAGCCTCCTCGATCACATCACGTGCTCCACAGAGAAAGGCATAGCAGACGGAGGGCAACCCCAGCTCCTGCGCCTCTAAGAGCACCATAGGGAGCCCTTCTGTCTGCGACGTCATCAAGAGAACAGAGGAGGAGAGGTATTCTTCGGTGATCGTACTTGTCGGAGTATGGAGCGCACAGCTATCCTCCAAGTGGAGTTCTCGCAGCTGATGCATAAGCTGATCGTGCAGATAGCCCTCACCATAGATATCCAAGCGCCAGTCTGGGTGCTTCTTGCTCACCATCGCCCATATATCCAGAGTATCTCGGAGATTCTTCTCATGCGCGAAGCGAGCGACAGCGATACAGCGCTTAGCTTGCAAGGGTGCCACACGCTCAGATGTGATCGGCATGATATTGTGGATCACCTCGACACGCTTCAGGCGATCACCCCACAGCACTGCATCCTCATGGGTCAGCAGTACGGTGCGCGTATATCGAGCTGACGTATGCGCAAAGGAGCGCTCTGCCCACCAAGAGAGGAAGCGACGAAGATAGTTGGTAGCGGGGAAGCGGTAAGCTGAGACGGTCTTCCCCCACGAGCCATGGCTCTCTGTGATCTTGATGCTACCATCCTTGATCGAGGGGAGGAAGGAGAAGTCTTGATAGCCCGTCGAGATCACCACATCTGGGCGGAGCTCACGGAGACACTGGGTGAGTAGCTGTTTATGACGACGCTTGTACCGATAGAGAGCACTATACTTCTTCAGTCGCGAAGAAGTATCTATACAATCATAATTCACCCCCAGATCAATCTGCTGAATAGACGGGTGGAGGGGGAAAAATGGCTTCCGCCCCATAGTATCCGTGGTGATGATAGCTACCTCGTGCCCCTGCTCGACCAGATAGTTGGCTTTAGCTGTGATGACACGCTCCATCCCACCCGCTACGTGGAGGCTCTTGATACAATAAGCGATCTTCATACTGCGCATATATCGTTAATGGGCGACAGTGCACCCTGTCTTCTCCACAAAGATACAGATAAATTAAGGGCAAAAGCCTCACGACTTCAGCCTATTGATGACTGCGCTTTCCACTCGATCGAGCCAAGGAGAAAAGAGCTTCTGCCAAAGCTGCTGACGCACCTGATCAACAAGTGTCGTAGCTAAATAAAGCCCCAGCACAAAAGCCACCAAGAGGAGGATACCAACGAGTACCGCATAGTGCTGCCCCACGTAATCTGTAAGAGCAAGATAGCGGCCACGTGTCAAATACTCCTCATGCAGGAGGTAGACGGAGAAGGAGGAGGCTGCGAGCCAGTTGATCCAGCGCACATGCCCCAGCTTAATCTTACTAAAAAAGAGGAGGAGCGACAGCGAGGCGACAATACACAGGGGCGAGGTATAGCTAACGAGTCGGTCAACAAGAGCATCATCCCCCACCAAGGGACGCCCCATACCCCAGAAGAGGACGAGGGCAAGCAATGCGGATAGAGCGGTTGACCCCAGGAATATCAGAAGGTCATATCGTGGAGCCAGTTCACACCAGCGACCACCATGAAGTCGCACGTAGCGAGCTAAAAGATACAGCCCAATGAAGGCTAAGACAGAGTATCCTCTCTGCAGCTCAGATGACGCGCTCATCCACCACTCCATGCCACAGGCAAAGAAATAGTAAACGGCAAGAAACACCCCGAGCTCACGCTTCGTAGCGCTCTCCACATAGCGATTCAGCACAGGAGCAAGGAGTACCAGCCACACATAGCTACCAAAGAACCAGTAGACCTTCATCGGCTTGAAGTGCATAGATAGCTCCCCCAGAGAGAAGTCTGTCTGCTTCGTCAACACCCAGAACGCATACATCCCGACAGAATAGAAGATCCCCTGATAGAAGAGGGAGACGACTGAGTTCACCCGAGGCCGAATAGCAAAGTAGCCTGAAATCAGGACGAAGATATCTACCCCTGTGAGATTCATCATACGAAACCACACGCCCAGCCCACCTAAGACAGGCTCAGAATGGAGGAAGTCTGCAGAGGGGAGCCCAGCCCCACCCTCTCGACTCAGGTGGCCAAACATAATAAAGAGCATCGCTACGATACGCAGTAGCTCTATATTCGATGAGCGTGGAGCTCGCGCGGGCGCAGAAGCTGTGGAGGACGTACTCATAGATGGGAAAGAAAGGGGATAGGAGGGGGAAGGGAAACAAAAAGAGAGGTATCACACGCTGCTGCGCCGCAATACCTCTCTTCTTCTTTGTGGTGCCACCAGGAATCGAACCGGGGACACAAGGATTTTCAGTCCTTTGCTCTACCAACTGAGCTATGGCACCATCATAAGTCTTAGCAACTCTAACAGCGGAAGCGACGAGATTCGAACTCGTGGTACGGTTGCCCGTACGGCAGTTTAGCAAACTGCTGGTTTCAGCCACTCACCCACACTTCCTTGTCGCTTCGTAGCTCTCGAATTGCAGTGCAAAGATAGCACACATCTTTCACACCACCAAATTTCCCCGACGATTGGGCGAAAGTTCCCGCTGTCACAGGGCTTTTATCTAAGCCAACGCACCCCTATCGTATAGTACTACTCCTCGTAAATAGAGGAGAAAAACTACCGATGACATACAGGGAAAAGACGCATCAAGCAGAGATATTCCTTGATCCAGGTACGTGGACATTAAATCCAGGCACGAGAATCGATAGGACCACGCACGTGGATATTGGGACTACGCACGTGGTTGAGCTTATTGGAGTAGAGGTCGGCGGGTTTATTCCGTAGTAGTCAAGACTTTTTCTCCCGAGGGGCCGAGCACGACTCTATACGGGAAGAGGGAGGCATTCACACTCCCCTACCCCACTATTATATCGGAAGGTGAAGGGCGGGCGAAGAGCCTACTATCGGAGATAAGCACTTTTCTCTATCTTTGCCTGTGGCTCCCTGCTGTGGAGCCCAATGAGATTTCGAATAATCGACCACCTCTAAAAAGAACTACAATGGAAAGCGGACAACAGCTGGACTGGAAGAACCTCGGGTTCGGCTACCACCCCACAGACTATAATGTACGTTGCTACTATCGCAATGGCCAGTGGGGCGAATGGGAAGTATCCTCCTCAGACATGATCACCATCCCCATGGCCTCGACCTGCCTTCACTACGGGCAGGAGTCCTTCGAAGGTCTGAAAGCCTTCCGCGGGAAGGATGGTAAGGTACGCGTCTTCCGCCCCGAGGAGAACGCTGCCCGCATGCAGCACACCAGCCGAGGCATCCTGATGCCCGAGCTGCCCACCGAGCGCTTCCTCGAAGCCCTCGACATGGTCCTCCACCTCAATAAGGACTTCATCCCCCCCTATGAGAGCGGCGCATCGCTCTATATCCGTCCCCTGATGATCGGGCTCGGTAAGCAGGTCGGCGTCAGCCCCGCGAGCGAATATATGTTCCTCATGTTCGTCACGCCCGTAGGTGCTTACTTCAAGTCGGGCTTCCGCCCCAGCCCCATGGCTATCATGCGTGGCTATGACCGCGCTGCACCCCTCGGGACCGGGCAGTACAAGGTCGGGGGGAACTATGCCGCCAGCCTTCGCTCGGGCGTCCTCGCCCACGACAAGGGCTACTCAGCCGTCATCTACCTCGATGCTAAGGAGAAGCTCTACATCGATGAGTGCGGGCCTGCGAACTTCTTCGGGATCCGTGGCAAGAGCTACATCACTCCTAAGAGCCCTTCGATCCTGCCCTCAATCACGAACAAGAGCCTCATGCAGCTGGCTGAAGATATGGGCCTCACGGTCGAATGCCGCCCCGTCCATGTCGAGGAGCTCGCTACCTTCGACGAAGCAGGTGCCTGCGGTACGGCTGCCGTCATCAGCCCTATCCTGCGCGTAGATGACCTCGACGAAGACAAGAGCTACGTCATCAGCAAGGACGGCAACCCCGGGCCTATCTGCACCGCCCTCTATGAGCGTCTGAGAGCGATCCAGTACGGCGACTATCCCGACAACCACGGTTGGGTACGCCTCTACGAAGACCTCTAAGCTCCGCGCACTCCACGCGTAAGCACATAAAAAGACCGCCCGAAGCACTCAGCGTGCTTCGGGCGGTCTTCGTATATAGCTACTGGATAGAGCGGGCTACTGGACCTCGTAGAGGTAGAACCACGCCTTATCAGCGTACTTCACGCTGGTGAGCTTGTAGTAGGTAGCACCTGCAGCGTCCGTCAGCGTCTCGACGGTGTAGGGCGCACGCGTAGCGAGGCGGCTCACCCAATACTCGGCAGCCGAGGCATACCAGTACCACCACGTCGACTCATTCCCGTCGCGAGCGATGATATCGACCTGCGTGGGGTCGCTGCCCACAGGGACGAAGTCCACCTCATAGGAGAGGCGCGTGTAGCTACCGTTGGTCTGCTCATAGATGGGCATCGTGAGGAAGCCAGCGACCTTCGTATCATTCCCCACAAGGCCTGCCGTCTGGTCGGCTTCGGTATTCACACCGAAGTAAGTGCGAGCCGACATGCGAGCCTTGCGATTGCGGTAGAGGGTATTATTGACACGCGTGAAGAAGGAGACTAAGTCATCCGCAGCCGAGTCGGCCTTGAAGTAAGCGACATAGCTCTTATTCACGAGATCAATAGGGAGCGAGACCACCGTCGTGGTGACATCCCCCTCGATAGAGGTGACGCTCGTGCCGTCACTGCTGAGGCGGAAGCCAGAGATCGTGACCCCACCGATGGTGATCGGCTCGTAGAAGAGCAGGCCCTCAGGAGTGTAGCGGAAGGCTACTTGGAGGCTCATCTGATTGCCGTACTTGCGCCCCTGCAGGAGGATGCTGTCGCCGCGCTGCCCCATCAGGAGGAGCTCGAAGTCACCACCACGGGCATTACGGAAGTACTCGGTAGAGGTGATGAAGTGGTGGAGGACATTGCTGCGCGTGTCGAAGGCAAGCGTCGGCATATCGATGTTCTTCACCGAATAGGTTGAGTTCGTCGAGGTCGTCGAGAGCTCGGAGAGCGCCGTGACACGACCGTCCTTGAACTGGACATACATCGAGTAGCCCCCGTAGGCACGCTTCGTGTCGGGGTAGTAAGTGAGGCGCCAGTAGCCATCGTGTCCCTCGAGCTTGGAGACCGTCTCACTGATCGCCTGCTGGGTGCGGACGGCTGCTCCGGGGAGCTTATCAAGGTCGCTGGAGCTGGTGCAAGAGCTCATCCAAAGGAGAGCGCCCGTAGCGAGGGCGAAGATCTTCGTATAGTTCATTGCTGTGTCGTGGATGAGGTCATTGTAGTGAAGTCCTGACGAGCGAAGTTGGGATAGCGAGCGTGCAGCTGCGCACGGAGCTTATCCATATCGAGCCCCCAGGTATTGAGCATGTAGTCCTTGATGATGGTGATCTTCTCCTCGATGATGGAGCGACCCGATCGGGTGCGCCCTGCGGGGATCACGTCAGCAGAGACGAGCTTGGCTTCCCACTCATCGGCACTGAGGATGACATAGTTCCCGAAGAGCTCAGCGAAGTCTTCGTGAGGCTCCTGGCTGGCGTAGTTGGTGATGAAGCCATACTCGATGGACTTCTTCCCTTCACGCGTCCAGCCGGAGATCCAGTCGGCCTGACGGTAGTCAAGCGAGGTGATCTTGTCGAAGTCCGTCGTGGGCTCGACTCTCTGGTGGAAGGTATGCGCTGCCTCGTGGTACATCGTACGGAGGTAGACGTCCTTCAGACGCTCGAGGTAGGTGGAGTTCTGGCCATCCAGCCAAGTCTTCCACTGATCATACTCTGCCTGCACGGAGGTATCGGTCTCCAGCACAGTCTTCAGACTATCCAGCGTGTGGTAGTACTGCTTGAGCGAAGGGAAGTCGAAGCTATTGATGTTCATAAAGATGATCTTGACCCCATTGACCGTCGAAGCACGCGTATTCGAGTTGCTGGGCGGTGGGTTGTAGGCCAAGAGCCCCGTGAGTACGAAGGCCTGCGGCGTGAAGCGGCGTACAAAGTCCACACCCATCACCTCGGTATAGGGCTCGAGGAAGAGGTACTTGAGGACGTTGACGAACTGGAGGCTGTTGTACTCGTTGGCGGGGGAGGTCACCCAGTTACGGCCGATCTCACTCTCGGTATAGCGATAGTAGATCTGGATGTTGTAGGGTGAGGTGACTTCGCGCTCGATGTACTCGTCCATTGCCGTGCGGTTCGCAGAGGCATTGAGTACGGAGGTCGAGCTAATATCTGCATCCACTTTGCGGCAGCTGCCGAGGGCCATCGTGAGAGCAGCAAGGGCCCACAGGGAGGCTTTCCTTAGAGTCATATTCATAGTGTGGCGCAATGAGGCGAGCTTGAGGATTAGTTACTTGTGCGGGGAGTAGCTTCGAGTCCAGCGTTGCGGACGTTCTGCGGGATCTGGAAGGTCGTATGCTCATCGCCCGAGGTGAGGGTCTTAGCTACGGTGTACTTCGCACGGTCCTTCGTGTCGTGGACGAAGCGGTAGACCTCGATGCCATAGCGGCGGATGTCGAACCAGCGCAGGCCTTCGTGAGCCGTAGCCACGCGGCGGCACTGCAGGAGGTGGTGAAGGAGCATCTCCTGCTCTTCGCCCCCATCGAGGGTGAAGGAGGGATTCAGCTTCTTCTTCATCGTAGGAGCTGTGGCGGAGTTATAGTCCAGAGCCTTGTAGAAGGCGATGATCTCATCCTTCGTGAAGGTATTCTTGGTCGTATTGAGGTAGGCAGCCGTCCACGTGTTGAGGTCGGTGACAGCAGCATCGTACTGCTTCTTGATGATCTCAGCTTCGGCACGTACTAGGAGCGTCTCTTCAGCGGTGAAGGGCACGACGAGCGTGTTCCCCTTCTTACTTGCGTAGTAGGGGTACTTCGACTGATTGATGACGTCGCGATAGTTGTACGAGGACGAGACGAAGGGCACCTGCCAGTAGTCGGCCTGCGGTGTCGTGGAGCTGCGCCAGATATTCTCCCCGATGAAGACTTCTTCAGCCGTGCGGTGCGTCATAGAGAAGCGCTTCAGCTGAGCGTAGGAGAAGTAGTCGACCGCATTGGAGGCGACGGGCTGCAGGAGGAAGTTCGCCGTGACGGACTCACGGGTGAAGAGCTTAGCGTAAGCATCCTCCGTCTTAGCACCGACGATGCTGGCGACCTGGAAGTCTGACCAGCGGCGAGGCGCCTTCCCGTCGAGTGCCTTCGTAGCGTGCTCGATCGCCTTGTCCCACTGCTCATAGTAGAGGTAGAAGCGAGCGGCGAACGCTTCGGCAGCGGCCTTATTGAAGTGGTAGGCCTTCTGCTTGTAGTAGCTATCCGAGATGAGGGGAAGCCCTTCGGTGAGGTCCTTGTCGATAGCCGCATAGACCTCAGCGACGGTGTTACGCGTGTACTGGGGGTTCAGCGTCACTTCGGTAGCCGTCATATAGGGTACGCCTAAGTCGGTGGAGCTGGTAGAGGTATTGTAGTGCTTACCGAAGAGGTTCACCAAGACGAAGTGCGAGTAGGCACGAGCCACGAGCGCCTCCCCCTTGTGGGGGTTGAGCTCTGCACCTCCGCCGAGCTTATTGATAGCCTCCAGCGCAGCATTGGCGTGCTGGATAGCGAGGTAGTGGGCACGCCACAGGGCACGCATACCATCGGATTGGTTGTACTCAGGGCCGTCATTCCAGTAGACGAGGTCGTAGGTGAACTTCGTGAAGTTCGGGTTGTCCGTCCCGTAGTCATCGACATTATCCGTAGACATCTCACAGGCGTAGGCGAAGGAGGTGATAGGATAAGCGTTGGAGAGTGCCAGGCGGATCTTCTCAGGAGTATCAAGCTGCACACGTTCGTCGGGTAGCTCATCGAGGAGCTTGTTGCAAGATCCGAGGACGAGGGGAGCCACGAGGGCCACGAGGGGCACGAAGAGTCTATTCATCATAATAGTATCTCGCTTAGAGTCCGACACGCAGGGTGAGGATGAGCTTCTTAGGAGCGGTGACCGAAGAGCTGTACATATAAGCAGGGTCATCGCCACGCAGACGAGCATCCGAGTAGAGGAGCATAAGGTTCTGAGCCTGCAGCTTCACCGCAAGGTTCTTCAGCGGCGTGCGGCGCAGGAGGGTCTTCGAGACCGTGTACTCCATAGAGATCTCCTTGAGGCGTACGTGGTCCGTGCTGACGATACGCGCTGTGGAGGCACTGTAGGCATAGAAGCCGTTGATGAGGTTGTCCGCTCCGTACTGGTCGAAGGCGTAGCTGGTGGGGATACGAGGGATATCCGTGTGGGCCTCGTCACCAGGCTTCTTCCAGCGCTGAGTCAGCTCACGTGGGAAGGCTGAGTAGTCGTCCGTATTGGAGATGCTACGCAGACGCGTCACAGCGCCGAACTCATAGTTGATATTCGCCGAGAGGGTGAAGTTCTTATAGCGGAAGGTATTGGTCAGCGTACCGACATCCGTTGGGTCAAGCGTACCGCTGTACTTGAGGAAGTTGATATTGCTGCTCGAGAAGTTGAAGTCGCCGAGCGTCTCTACCCCACGCTCGTTGTAGAAGCGAGGCATACCTTCGTTCGTCAGACCGAGGAAGGGGATGGAGAAGACGGAGGAGAGCGGATAGCCTTCGTAAGAGAAGCCAGAGCCCGAGACCATCGTACGGACCGTGGGGCTACTCAGGAGCGAGGTGATCTTATTCGTCTTGTGGAGGTAAGAGAAGCCCGTCGTCCAGCTGAAGGTCTTCGTCTTGAAGTTCACCGTCGAGAGGGTGAACTGCAGACCCGAGGACTTCAGCTCCGCGACGTTACCATTCTTCTGCGCGAAACCACCGAGCGACTGCGTGTAGATAGGGCCGACGAGGTCATAGCTACGACGGCGGTAGGCATCGATCTCAGCCGAGATACGGCCCTTGAAGAGGCCGAAGCCGAGGCGTGCACCGTAGGTCATCGTCTTCTCGTAGGTCAAGTCGTGGTTAGCGAGGTTGCTATACGCCAGAGCGATTTCCTTCGAGCTGGGACGCCAGGGGATATTAGGATAGATCTCCTCGAGGGAGTTAGTGACGGAGGGGTTGTCCGCGACAAGCCCGACATAGGTCTTCAGGCGCATCGAGGAGAGGGGCTTCAGATGACGGAAGAAGCTCTCACGATCGACACCCCAAGTCAGCTCCACATTCCACGTGGGGAGCCAGCGGACATAGCGCGAGGGACCGAAGCGGTTGCTGGCGTCGAAGCGCAGCAGAGCGTCGATGGAGTAGCGGTCGTCGTAGGTATAGCTGGCGCGAGTGAGGAAGCCGAGGTTGTTATTGACCTTGTTGCGGATGGTGTAGTAGTCCTTCCCCTGCTCATAGAGGCGCTGGATAGCGTCGGGGAGGTAGTAGGAGTGATAGCCCAGGTCGTAGAGGACACCGTAGTTGATGTTCCAGTTGTTCTGGACGTTCCCCTGATTGAGCTCCATACCCGCAGCAGCGAGGACGTTGTGCTTGCCGAAGGTCTGGTGATAGTCGAGGTCGAACTTGAAGCTATTCACATAGTTCTGTACGACGCGGCTCTCACGGATACCGCCCTCGGGGAGTACGGAGTAAGGAAGTGCGTAGGGGTCGTTGGGGTCGGTACGCAGGTTCTTATTGTTGTTGCGTACGTTGGTCGTCTGCATGGCGCGCATGCTACGGGCCAGGACAGAGTGCTCGGTGTTATCGAGGAAGGTCACCGTATTGGTGTACTTGACGTCGGTGACGAAGGTCGCACGCAGCTGCTTGAGGATATCCCACGTGGCAGTACCCTGAATGCTTAGATAACCCTGAGTGCGGGTGCGGCGGCTCTCACGGAGCTCGTCGAAAATATTGTAGGAGACGTAGTCCTTCGTATAGCTCTCCGTGGGGAGCAGTGCG
>QWCC01000885.1_pt1 | contig 11534 bp, 7 predicted proteins | sample 1972491 | NCBI WGS metagenome assembly QWCC01 (sample SAMN09866718, study PRJNA288562) | Human oral metagenome isolate term5_saliva, whole genome shotgun sequencing... | isolation source: mouth | host: Homo sapiens | place: USA: California
GAAGATGATGCCGGTCATGAGTGCGACCAGGCCGACTTCGCGGATGCCGCGCATACCGTCCTGGATTGCAACCATCAGCAGCGGCACGAAGGCGACGAAGATCTGCAGTACCGGAACCATGCCTGCGGACAGGTGTGGGGTGTCCAGGCCGCCGACCTTAGCTGCGGTGGTCACGGGGATACCGATAGCACCGTATGCGCCGGATGCGGCGTTAGCTACCAGCGCCAGCATGGATGCCTTGAGGGGGTTGAAGCCCAGGGATACCAGCAGTGCCGCAGAGATAGCGATCGGGATACCGAAGCCCGCCGCGCCTTCGATGAAGCCGCCGAAGCAGAATGCAATCAGCAGCACCTGGATGCGCTGGTCGTTCGAGATGGAGGAGACGGAGGAACGCACGATGTCGAAGTTACCGGCGCGCACGGCGATGCGGTAGAGCCACACCGCCATGAGCACAATCCAGCCGATGGGCCATGCGCCCGAGAGGAAGCCGGAAAGGATGGAACCGGCACCTGCGGTGATGGGCAGGCCGAAGACGGCACAACCGATGATGAGGGTGGTGCCGAGGGTCAGCAGTGCTGATTTGAGGCCGCTGAGTTTCAGGACGGTCAGGCCCAGCAGGAAGAGGATGATGGGCACTGCGGCAACCAGCGCGGAGAGCACCGGTGAGTTCAGCGGGTCGTAGGTTTGCTGCCACATAGGGCGGGGTGTTCCTTTCGGTCTGTGTGTATTAGCGGTCGCTTCTTCCGGTACGGCACCTGCGCTGTATGGAAGCGTTAGGCCGCATAAAAACCGATGGCCCCAGTCCTTGCGTCGTGGATGGGTCCATCGGTGAAGCGTGATGGTCTTGAGCTGCCGGGCGTTTGGTTGTATGACGTGGCGATATGCCGAGGCAATATACCGTGGCCATATACCGTGGCACTATACCGTGGCGCGGCGGCGGTGAGCGGAACCTTTCCCTCTCACTAGGTGCTCTTGACTTTATCTGTCTAAGCTAACAGGTCTTCCTCGAGACTTCAGGATAGGGTGACCTTAAGTGTGCACAAATGATACTTATGTGCATAATTGCGCTCCTTAGCCGCGAACCTCCTCCCCAGCACACAAACACAGAAATGCGAAAGCCCCCTCCTACCGAAGTAGAAGGGGGCTTTCGCTAAACCGTGTCGCGGTACCTCACCTTTCAGGGAAGGCAGGTTACACGCATCGAAGCTTCACGCTGTTTAGGAAACAACCAGGGACAGAACGTAACTCCAAACACAGGTGATAGCCAGCAGGATTGCGCTGTACTTGATTGCCATGGAGGTAACGCCGGCGCTGTTTACTGCAGCAGCTGCAATTGCGATGGACTGCGGGGAAACAATCTTCGCCATCACACCACCGGCGGTGTTAGATGCAATCAGCAGGGTCTGGCTGACACCAATCTGATGTGCGGTGGTAGCCTGCAGGCCAGCGAAGAGGATGTTGCTGTTCACCACAGAGCCGGTCACGAACACGCCGATCCAACCGATGATCGGGGACAGCAGCGGGAAGATTGCGCCCACAGCGGCAACAGCCAGTGCGATGGAGGTAATCATACCTGCGTAGTTCATGACGTTAGCAACGGACATGACCAGGCAGATCATGATGATCGGGGTCTGCAGCTGCTTCCAGGTTGCACCGAGTTCCTCAATAGCCTCGCCCCAGCTGATGGAGGAGGTCAGGATGGTGATGATTGCAGCCACCAGAATTGCGGTACCGGAAGCACCAATGATGTTCCAGGTGTAGGTCACGTCAATTGCCTTGGGGGTTGCAACGATCGGTGCGGTCTGCTGGATGGTCTGGTGCAGCCACGGAACGGGGAAGGTGATGTTACTGAAGGCCAGCAGGCCCCCCTTAGCAAAGAGCGGCTTCATCGCGGTGGACCAGAGCAGAATCACGACGGACAGGTAGACGAAGGGGCTCCATGCCTTGAGGATTTCGCCACCGGTGTGCTTGACGCTCTGCTGAGCCTCAACCTCTTCCAGGGAGGGAGCGGTGGGCTCACGGAAGATGTTCTTGGGCTGCCACTTCTGCATGATGAGTGCCAGAGCAATCAGAGCCAGTAGCGGCGGGATGATGTCGACGAGCTCGGGGTTACCGAGGCCTGCGAGCAGGACAGACTGGCCGCCAGAGTAAATCAGACCAACAATCAGTGCTACCAGACCGACTTCGCGGATACCGCGCAGACCGTCCTGAATAGCAACAAGCAGTACGGGGATGAGAGCCGCCATGATCTGGATAACCAGGACCATTTCGATGGACAGTGCATGCAGGTCCACGCCGCCGCGGGTTGCTGCGGTGGTCACGGGGATACCGATAGCGCCGTATGCACCGGAGCTCACGTTAGCAATCAGTGCGAACATTGCGGCCTTGAGCGGGTTGAAGCCCAGGGACACGAGCAGTGCAGCACAGATAGCAATCGGGATACCGAAGCCTGCAGCGCCTTCAAGGAAGCCGCCGAAGCAGAATGCGATCAACAGCATCTGGATGCGCTGGTCGGTAGAGATGGAGGAGATGGAGGAGCGAACAATTTCGAAGCCGCCGGAACGCACAGAAATGCGGTAGAGCCACACTGCCATGAGCACGATCCAGCCGATGGGCCACATGCCCGAGAGGAAGCCGTAGAGGATGGAGCCTGCACCGGCAGTGATGGGCATACCGAAGATAGCGCAACCAATCACGAGTGCGAGCGCCAGGGAGATGACGGCAGATTTAATACCGCTGAGCTTCAGGACGGTGAGGCCCAGAAGGAAGAAAATAATCGGGACTGCTGCCACGAGTGCAGAGAGGGCACTCGAGTGTAGCGGGTCGTAGACTTGCTGCCACATGATTGTATTGCGTTCCTTTCCGCGCCCCGAGGGGCGGGATCGTTATGCCGTAAACCTGCCTGATTCCCTGCCCTGCGGGATATACCGAGAGCGTCCTTCTCGTCGTGCCAGAAAGGTACTGTGCGAAGAGGTGTCTTCGCGTGGGTTTATGTTGGTTTTACGGCTGTGAATTCTGAGTGTGCCAGACCGTGTTTAGGTCACATAAACCCAAATATTCCTTGATACATCAAGGAAATCTAAACCCCTGAAGGGTGGTTTGCGTAACTTTAAACACGGTTCCTTGGTATCCAATGTACCATCGAATACCCACATATTCAGATGTATTCCAACATTTAGATTCAAGCTCATATTTACATTTCTACCCAAACTACCCGTCCCATCGGCAGTTTCGCGACTCGAGCCCTCCCTCCCCCGTCCAAATCTGTGCCCGCAGGAGGTAACATAACGCAACATACACTTGGCGCACAGGTCAGCTAGGCTCTCGCCGGGAGAGATTGCTCAGTGGTTCCTCGGGCCTAGCCCAGGGTTCCATCAACGGGTGGAACAAGCGCAAGGACTTTCTAACCGCCAGCGAGCGCACGACCGCGTCAGTCGCGCCAAACAGCCGATACTCACGAATCGGATAAATGGCCCGTATAAGATTCAGAGCATACAAAAAAGCTCCGGAAGGAAAATCCTCCCGGAGCTTTATCTGTCGGGTTGACAGGATTTGAACCTGCGACCCCTTGACCCCCAGTCAAGTGCGCTACCAAGCTGCGCCACAACCCGATTCGTTATTCCGGCGCGCAGCCCATTCCGATTCAAGGAGCCGAGACCGCGCTAACGGCGGCCACCCTTACCCTTCTTAGCCTTCGCACTCTGGCGCTCCCCCAGGGTGCGGCGCTCACGCACGCGCATCGAAATCTCAATCGGGGTGCCTGTGAAATCAAAGGTCTCACGCAGACGACGCATGATGAAGCGTCGGTAACCCGGATCCAGGAAGCCGGTCGTAAACAGCACAAACTTCGGCGGGCGCGAAGACACCTGAGTACCGAACAGGATGCGCGGCTGCTTGCCACCGCGCAGCGGGTGCGGATGCGCGGCCACAATCTCACCCAGGAATGCGTTCAGGCGGCCGGTCGGAATACGCGAATCCCACGACTCCAGCGAGTGCTCCAGGGCCGGGACCAGCTTGTCCTTGTGCCAACCGGTCTTCGCCGAAATATTCACACGAGGAGCCCACTTCACGTGCGCCAGGTCGCGCTCAATCTCGCGCTCCAGCATCTCGCGGCGATCCTCGTCGAGGGTATCCCACTTGTTGAAGGCCAGAACCATCGCGCGGCCCGAGTCAATCACGGTCTGCACGATGCGCACATCCTGCTCAGAAATCGGCTCGGAAACATCCAGCAGCACCACGGCAACCTCGGAACGCTCCAGGGCGGTCTGGGTGCGCAGCGAGGAGTAGAACTCCGCGCCCTTCGCCATGTGCTGGCGGCGGCGAATACCCGCGGTATCCACAAAACGCCAGGGGTAGCCGCCCAGCTCGATGATCTCGTCAATCGGGTCGCGGGTGGTACCGGCCAGGTCGTTCACCACGGCACGTTCGGAACCCGCCAGCTTGTTCAGGAGCGAGGACTTACCCACGTTCGGGCGACCCACCAGGGCCACACGACGCGGGCCGCCCAGCGCCTCCGGCTGCGCGAACTGCGAGTGCTCCGGCATGACCTCCAGGATCTCGTCCAGGGCATCCGCCAGGCCGCGGCCGTGCAGACCCGAAACGGGGAACGGCTGACCCATACCCAGCGACCAGAGGTTATAAATCTCCGGCTCCAGGTGGGCGTCGTCGATCTTGTTGGCGATCAGAATGATCGGCTTCTTCACGCGACGCAGCATACGCACAATCTGCTCATCCGAGGCGGTCACGCCCACGCGGGCATCCACCACCAGGACCACAACATCGGCCTGCTCCACCGCAATCTCGGCCTGATCGGCCACCTGAGCATCAATACCGCGGGCATCAGACTCCCAGCCACCGGTATCCACCAGGGTGAAGCTCTTGCCCAGCCACTCGGCCTTGTAGGACACGCGGTCGCGGGTCACGCCCGGCTTATCCTCCACCACGGCCTCACGGCGGCCCAGAATACGGTTGATGATGGTCGACTTACCCACGTTCGGGCGGCCAACAATCGCCACCACCGGGTCGGCCAGCTGCTCTTCCTCTTCCTCAATGTCGAAGCCCCAGGCACCCAGCAGGGCGCGGTCCTCTTCATCCAGGTCGTAGTCTTCCAGGCCCTCCAGCAAGGCCTGGGCACGCTGGTCGGCGGTTTCGTCGTCAATCTCAGCCAGGCGCTCGGTAACGTCGTCCTCGCCACCGCCCAGGTACTTCTCTTCGTAATCGTCGCGGATAGCGTCCTCAGCCATGCGCGCTCCTTTCTCTACCCGCCCCGCGGCCAACCCATCGGTCAGCACGCGAGCGCGGCTCAACGTCTTCTCGGGAGCGAATACCCCGCTCCCCCGGCGTTTCCACGGAACCTAGCCCGCGCGCTTCGCCTTCAACTGGTCGTTCACGGCGTTAATCACCGCGGAGACCGTCTCATTAAAATCAAGGTCCGAGCTGTCCACCAGGGTCACACCCTCGGCGGCCTCCATGAAGTTATTGACCTTCGCATCCTTCGCGTCACGCTCGGCGATCTGCTTGCTCAAATCACCCGAAGCGCCGGACTTCTCGGAGTTCTCCAGGCCGCGGCGAGCCATGCGTACTTCCTCGGAGGCGGTCAGCAGGATGCGTGCGTCAGCATCGGGAGCCACCACGGTCGTAATATCGCGACCCTCGGCGACCATACCGTTCACGGCGTGGTCAATCGTCCAACGCTGCAGACCGATGAGGTACTCGCGAACCGCCGGAACCGAAGCCACGGCAGACACGGCCGAAGAAATGCGCTCGCTACGAATCTCCTCACGGATATCGGTGGAGCCCATCATGATCTCTTCCTCGTTGATGTTCGTGCCGAACACCAGGGGCATCTCCTTGACGGCCTTCGCGATGGCCTCGGCATCGTTCAGGTCAATGCCGAGCTCCAGCACACGGTAGGTTGCGGCGCGGTACATCGCACCGGTATCCAGGTAGGCCAGGCCAAAGTGACGGGCCACTTCCTTAGACACAGACGACTTGCCGGAGCCGGAAGGTCCGTCGATAGCAATCGTCAGTTTAGGGTTCTCGTGCATTGCACTCCTTTAATTCGTCTCGCTCCATGCCGGAAAATACAGCATTAACTCTACTTCACCACGCGCCAGCCGCGGGTCGACAAATCGCGGACCAGCGACTCCAGAATCGAGGGGTTGACCGAGATTTCAGCCATACCCACCGGAGCACCCGTCGAGTGTTCCAGCCGCAGGTCCTCAATATTAGCGCCCAGCTCACCAATCTCGGCGAGCAACCGGGCCAGGGTGCCGGGGGTATCGTCCACCAGCACCGTCATCGTCGCGAAGGCCGCCGGAGCCGTACCGTGCTTACCCGGGATGCGGGCGACACCCGCATTACCTTCGCTCATCAGCTGCGCCAAATCCAGGCGAGCGCCGGAAGCCGCCGGGTTCTCCAGCGTCGAGATGAGCCGGTTCAGGTCATCGCGAACCCCGTAGAGGGTCTGCACAATCGGCTCGGAATTCGCCGCAAAAATCTGAACCCACAGCGTCGGGTCAGAAGCCGCGATACGCACCGTATCGCGTAGCCCCTGACCCGCCAGGGACAGAGCATACAGCGGGGTATCCTGCAGGCGCGAGGCCAGCAACGAGCTCATCGCCTGCGGAACGTGCGAGATGAGGGCCACCGTATGATCGTGCTCCTGTACGCTCAGCGCCGTCACAATCGCGCCCAGCTCCACCGCCACGGAACGCACCAGGCGCACGCACTCGGGGCGAACCGAATCGTGCTCGCAGATAATCCACGGGCGAGCCTGGAACAGCTCACCGCGAGCCGCCACCGGCCCGGACTTCTCACGGCCGGCCATCGGATGCGAACCCACGTAGCGCGATGCATCCGCGCCCGAGGCCAGCACATCCGCAAGGGGCCGCACCTTCACCGAGGCCACATCGGTTACCGTGGCGCCGGGGTAGCCGGTCTCGGGACGCGGCCCGTACGTCCGCAGGGCCTGCGCGCACACGGTGCCGGCCACATCCGGAGGGGCGGCCACGACCACCAGCTGCGGCTCAAAGCGGGCCCGCTGGTCCTCCGTCAGTGAGGAGAAGCTCGTGCCGGCGCCAATATCCTGCGCCACGGCCTCGGCGGTGGGTGAAATGTCCTGAACGTACACGTCCTCGTACCCGGCCGCGTGCAGACCCAGGCCAATCGAGGCGCCCAGCAGGCCGGAACCGATAATGAGCACCGGGCCGTTCAGGGTCGGGCTCATCGGCAGCTCCGGCGGAAGGGATGTCGTAGAGGGGCTCATGACACTCTCCTCGGATTCTTACATGTCCACCGAAGCGAGCAGGTGACCGATCTCCACCTTCGAGAGGTTACGAATCGTGCCCTGCTTCTGCGAACCGATGCGGATCGGGCCCATCTCAACGCGGACCAGGCGCTCGACCGGGTAGCCGACGGCGTCGAAGAGGCGGCGCACGATGCGGTTCTTACCGGAGTGGATGGTCACCTCAACGAGCACGTGGCCGGGGGTGGAATCCACCAGCTTGAACTCGTCCACGCGGGTCACGCCGTCCTCCAGGCGAATACCCTTCTTCATGGCTGCGCCCACGCCGGGCTCCATGGGGCCGGGCACCTGCACCAGATAGGTCTTAGGCACCTCGTAGGAGGGGTGGGTCAGGCGGTTGGCCAGCTCGCCGTCGTTGGTCAGCAGCAGCAGGCCCTCGGTCTCGACGTCCAGGCGGCCCACGTGGAACACGCGCTCGCTCATGGAGGAACGCAGGAAGTCAGAGATGCAGGGGCGGCCCTCGGGGTCTTCCATGGTGGAGACCACGCCGGCGGGCTTGTTGAAGGCCATGTAGACGAGCTTGTCGTTAGTCTGCACGGTCATGCCGTCCACCTGCACGGTCACCTTGGAGGGGTCAACGCGCACACCCAGTTCGGTCACGACCTCACCGTTGACGGTGACGCGGCCCTCGGTAATCATTTCCTCACACACACGGCGGGAGGCCACGCCGGCCTGAGCCAGCAGCTTCTGCAGGCGCACACCGTCGTGGTCGTAAAACTCGTAGTGGTCGACCGGCGCGTTGCGGGGGCGGCGGGGACGGTGCGGGCCGGCGTAGTTGCTGACGCGGTACTCGCCGCGCTCGTGGGCGAAGGCTTCGCCGGAGCGGTAGGGGCGGCCGGGTGCGCGGCGTTCGCGCTTGGGCAGTTCGGTACCGCGACCGCGACCCGCGCGGCCCGCGCCGAATTTCTTGTCACCGAACTTCTTCTCGCCGAAGCCCTTTACGCCGCCCTTGCCTGCGCCGTTCTTCGGTGCGCCGGGGCGACCGCCGCGTGCGCCTGCGCCCTTAGCGCCGGGCTTGCCGCCCTGGCCGGGACGGCCTGCGCCGGGTCGGCCACCGCGGGAGTTCTGGGGGCGACCGGATGCAGAGCGGCCGCCGCGGGAGGAGTTTCCGTATGCCATGGTGTTCTTCTCTTTTCTGTCGTATAGTGCGAACGTTTCAGGCATTTCCCGAACGTTCGTTCGTCTTATTGATTTGTTGTCTTAGTCGTTGCCCTCGGCAAGCACTGCGGCTTCCGTGTCATCGGGAAGGAAGGGCGCGAGCGCCGGCAGCTCCTCCAGGGAGTCCAGACCGAGCTTCGCCAGCAGCAGCTCCGTGGTTTCGTAGAGGGTCGCACCGGTTCCGGCTTCTCGCCCTGCCTCGCGAATCAACTGCCGTTGCAGCAGCTGGCGGATGGCCGCGTCCGCGTTCACGCCGCGGATCGAGGCGACCCTCGCGCGGGTCACCGGCTGCCGGTAGGCAATCACGGCAAGCGTCTCGTAGGCGGGCTTGCTCAGGGTCGCGCTCTTGGAACGGGTCACGAAGCGCGCCACCCAGGGGGCGAAGTCGTCGCGGGCGTAGAGCTTCCAGCCACCGGCGATGCGACGCAGCTGGAATCCGCGCGGCTCGGGTGAGATGCCTTCCTCACCGTATTCCGTCTCCTCGCCGTTGTACTCGCGGTACAGCTGGTCGAGCGCGTGCTCAACAGCTCGTTCGCTGACGATGAGCGCGGCGGAGAGTTCGCGCACGCTCACGGGGGCCTCAGCGACGGCGAGGATTGCTTCGATGGCGCTTTTGACGCCGCCGGGGATAGCCTCGACACGGGAAAACTCGGCGTCGGGGTCGACCGCCACGCTGGGTGCTGTGGAGGGCCCGCCCGCGGGTATTTTCACCGAGCTCTTCTCTGCACGAGGTGCAGGTTCCTGCGGTGCTTCCGGGCTGTCGGGTGCCTCCGCCGTTTCAGGCTCTTCCGGTTCCTCGGCGGGTTCGGCATCGGGCTCAGCCGATTCGGCCGCTACCGGCTCCCGGTTCTCAGCTACCGGTTCGACCGCGGACTCGACCGGCGCCGAGGCGGCCGGCTCTGTATCGTCCTCAGCGTTCGGATCCCAGTAACCCAGGTTCACGATGGCCAGGTCATCGGGGGTGAATTCGCGGTTGAAGCGCGATCCGTTCTCGGGGTTAGTCACGTTCCTCCTCCGGGTCGATGCCGTTCTCGGTGAACTCCGCCTCCGGGGTTTCGCGGGCTTCCGCGCTCTCGGGGAGTACAGGCTCCGAGCCGTCCCGCGCTGCGGGGAGAGCCTCGGGGCGAATCACGAAGCTTCCCGCCGTGGCGCTGGCTCGCACCAGAATCTCGCCCAGGGGTTGCTCCTGTTCCACGTGCAGAGCCCCCTCCTTGTAGAGCTCCAGCAGGGCCAAGAAACGAACCACCGCAATTTCCAGGTCGCCCGCGCCCCGCACAAGTTCGTCAAAGCGCAGTTCGCGCCCGGAGGCGTCAAGCAGGGCGTGCAGCAGATAGTGTTCTTCGGCGGCGATGGTGGTGACCGGAACATGCAGGTGCTCGTTCAGCCCCTCCACGATTTCTTCCGCGGCGGGCTCGGGTTCGGCGGGCTGCCGGCTCAGCGCGGCGGCCGCAATGCGCGCAAACTCTTCGGCGCCTCCGGCCAGAATCAGTTCGGGTAGGGCGTGGGCAAAGCGTTCTTCGAGGGCGACCGCGCGGGGAAAACGCCGCGCTTCCTGCGCCCAGCGTTCGGCAAAGATATCGGCGACCTCACGGTAGGCGCGGTACTGCAGCAGACGCGCAAAGAGTAGGTCGCGGGCCTCGAGCAGGGCGACATCTTCCTCAAGGGGTTCGCGGTGCTGCGGTAGCAGGCGCGCGGTCTTGAGCTCGAGGAGAGTTGCGGCGGTAACCAGAAATTCACTGGCCTCGTCCAGGGCTCGCTCCGTGCCCTCGGCGTAGAGGGCCTGCAGGTAGGCGAGGAACTCATCGGTCACTTCGGCGAGCGCAACGTCGGTAATGTCGAGTTTGCGGCGCGAAATCAGGGTCAGCAGAAGATCAAAGGGACCCTCAAAATTACTGAGGGTGAGGGTGAAACCGCGTTCCGGGTTCTGCAGGCCGCGGCCCTCGGATTGGGCGTTCTGGGCGGCCTCTGCGTTCGGTGTCGGTACCCTCACGGCAGCGACGTGTGTGGTCATAAAGACCTGTTCTCCTTATGTGTTTTTCCGTCCCACGGTCTGTGCGTTGTATCCGGTCGATGCGCCGGGTAAGCCTGCCGGTATCGTGAGGCTCGCGTTCTCGGCGATTTCTCAGCGATTTCTCGGTGGCATCTTCGGCATCTTCGGTCGTTAATCGGCGAAGTAGCCGGTGCGGGTGGGAATGAATCCCCATAATTATACGCCCCCTACCGGCGCGGCTCAAGGGGTCGTGCAAGCCGCATCGGTAGGGGGCGCATCGGGGGAAGGGCTAGCGTGCGCCGCCCTTGTAAATCAGTTCGCGAGCAACCTGACGGTACGCCTCAGCACCGGGATGGCTCGAGGCATAGCTGAGAATCGGCTCAGCAGACACCGATGCGTCCGGGAACTTCACGGTGCGCTTGATGACGGTGTCGAACACCTTGTCGCCGAAAGCGTCCACGATGCGCGCCAGAACTTCCTTAGAGTGGATGGTGCGCGCATCGAACATGGTAGCCAGCACGCCAACAATCTCGAGGTCGGGGTTCAGGCGGTCCTGCACCTTCTCGATGGAATCCACGAGCAGGGCCACGGCACGCAGGGCAAAGAACTCACAAATCAGCGGAATAATCACGCCGTCGGAGGCGGTCAGCGCGTTGACGGTCAGCAGACCCAGGGAGGGCTGGCAGTCGATCAGGATGACGTCGTACTCGTCGCGCACCTTGCGCAGGGCCGAAGCGAGAACCTGCTCGCGAGCCACCTCATTGACCAGCTGCACCTCGGCTGCGGAAAGGTCGATGTTCGCGGGCAGCAGGTCGATGTTCTCCACGCCGGTGGGCAGGATAACGTCCTTAATGTCGACCTTGCGGTCCATCATGACGTTGTAGACGGTCAGGTCCAGCTCGTGCGGGTTCGCGCCGAAACCTGCGGAGAGGGCACCCTGCGGGTCGAAGTCGACCAGCAGCACCTTGCGGCCACATTCTGCCAGTGCCGCGCCCAGGTTAATGGTGGAGGTGGTCTTACCCACGCCGCCCTTCTGATTCACCATAGAAATAATGCGGGCGGGACCGTGGCTGCTCAGCG
>QWCC01001261.1_pt1 | contig 11530 bp, 7 predicted proteins | sample 1972491 | NCBI WGS metagenome assembly QWCC01 (sample SAMN09866718, study PRJNA288562) | Human oral metagenome isolate term5_saliva, whole genome shotgun sequencing... | isolation source: mouth | host: Homo sapiens | place: USA: California
AAAGCTGTATGCTACTCGTTTCTTGTCCTCGCTTTCAATTACTTGTATATTATAATCACACTTTACCTCTGAGTGTAATCCTTTTGCGTTCACTAAATACACAAGTTTTACTTTCTCTCCTTCTGTATATTTATTATTTAACTGCATAGTTGATATAGAATTACCTGGTTCCATAGGATATCTATCAGTTAATAATTCTCCTTTTTCGTTTATTAGATAAACATAACAATCATACCTATTACCCTCTACATTATTTATTTGAGTCTCTAAAACTCCATCCTTTAATTGACCATAACCATCATAGTCAATATTGAATAAAACTACAGAAGACTTGGTACCATACTTTATATTTGATAACTTTTCTTTATCTCTTTTTGAGAATAAATAAAAGTTATAGATAAGAATTAATACAGCTACAAAGGCAACTATAAATCCAATAGTTGCCACAGCTTGTCTTTTCAGCCTTTCTTCATTGCTCATTAAGTACCTCTACTTTCGTATTCAAGGCTGCATAATAAGCAGATGACTTAACTGGTTCATTTGTTACTTTCATTACAGTTGATCCTTGTGTGTTAACCATAAACTCTATTTTGCCTAATCCATCTATGGGCTCTTGTGGAGTAGATACAACTTTCAAACCAACATCAGATAATGACTGTATATTTGTATCTTCAAATTCAGCCATCTTACCATTATGAACTGTAATAATAACTCCAATAGGAACCAAGGCTGTTATCTTTTCAGATTTTATCTCTTCTCTTGCTGGCTTTGTATTCTCAGCAGGTGACTCAATTGTATTATAATTTACCAAGTTTTCAGTATGCACATCTCCACTTGTACCAACAGCAGTTACTTTATATGTTCCATCATTGTTTTGAACAACCTGAACTGGCTTTACTGTTTCATCTTCTCTTCCCTCAAAATGTAAAGTAACAGTACCATCCTCATTCATTTCCATATTCAGGTACTTAGCAGGCTTTATCTTAATTGGATAAGTAACAACTTGAGACTTGTATGTAATCTCAACTACATAATCTCCTTCTTGTGTCATAGGTGGAGCATTGAATTTACATTCTTTAGTTACATCTATAACCTTTCCTGAATTAGTTGTTTTTATAACCTCAACTCCACTTGTATCTAAGCTTTCTCCTATATAATACTCAGTCTTATAATCTCCTTGTATTGATATGGTATAACCCTCTTGAGTTTGTGGTTGAGTTTGATTTGATATAACCTGTATTACAGTATTAGCTTGTATCCCATTGGCTGTAATTGTAACAGTATGCTGACCCTCTGATTGGAATATACTTGGTACTATATCAAAATCAGTTACTCTGTCTGACCCACTATATACTAAGAAGTCTGAAGTAGTTAACTTAACGCCAGCTTGATATTTAGATTTAGCTGGAGTCACAGTTAAAATAGTATCGTTTGGTTTAACCAAAACTGGTACTACCTGAGACATATTGTTATAAGAAACAACTACATACTTTGTACCTGAAGTAGAAGAGTCAAATCCGCTTAATCTTACCTGAGACATATCTACATCTACTTTATTATTAAGGTCATCAATGTAAGTGATAACAAAATCTTCTGGTAAGAGTTTATCGCCTACATAATACTCAACTCCAGGAAGTAACTTAACATCAAATGAACTTGCTAAACCTGTTTTGCTTGATATTAACAAGTTGATCACCAATAGGAATGTAAAAGCTACTGCCTTTGCTTTCTGTAACCTCCTCATTGTTTTCAATTAACCTCCTGTATTCTTCGTAATCGTCTTTCCATTGCTCTTGAAGTATCCTGGTAGCATCCTCATCTAAGTCAGCTATAGCCATAGACGACAATCTAAAAGCTATTGGGTATCCTATCTGTAGATTGTTTTCTATTATTCTTTTCAAGTTAGTAACAGACACCAATTTTTGTGTACTATTTGCTAACTGTACTGGATATATAACACATTTAATTCCTATCCTATGAGAACCATAGGACTCATCATAACCGGTGACATAACTTCTTAGTATTGGCTCTTTCCAAGCTCCTATACGAATAGCTCTCATAAAATCACCTCTGATGACTAATCCATCAGTAGGATACTCATAATGAGTTAGAGCATCTCCCATAGTTTCTATGCCTTCGAGAACTTCACTATAGTTGTTTACTACAATATAGGTTGGAACTTCAAATCCCCAAGACTTCAATAGTGGGAATGGATTTATTGGGTTTAAGTCTCCTATAATACCATGTGCTATGAACTTAACATAGTGTTGTAAATCAGCTCTAGCAAAACAGCCAGAAACTGATCCTCTTTGTGACTTATATCCATACTTCTCTTTAAGCTCTATAAACTCCTCATTAGGAACTATAGCCTCAAGAGTCACTGTTATTCTACCTTTTTGTGGTATCTCCTGTGGAAGATAATGCCACATATGGTCAAGATTTACAGCAGTATCTGTTGACCTTCCTCTTGACTGAAACTGTATAAGCTTACCATTGTAGTAAGAAGCCTGTACATTCCATCCATCGAGCTTATACGATAAAGTACAAGTTTGGTTCAAATTTGATAACTCATACTTAACATCTAACTCTGTTTGCAATGATGGAATTGACTCAGTCTTATCAGTTAATACAACTTTCCTAATTAAGTCAAGTAAGTTATAGCTCTTAAGTAATTTAATAGGACATGGGTCACTTGACCATGACCTTGTGACATACTCCCAATCCGAATATTTCTCAATTATCATTTGATGCAATAGATTATACTGAGCATCATCTATAATAGGTTCTCCTATTGAATATGCCCATCTTGCAATTACATAGAGATCTTTACTGTTCTCTATCTTCATTCCACTCCTCCTGTTCAGGTGATAATATTAAAGGAACCTCTGTTGGCGAAGTCTCTTGTGTAACTTCCTCTCCATGTAGTGTATTCTGTTCTATATCTGTAGGGAATTCTATTGTTATATCATATTCTTTCCCATCTTTGTCTATTAACTTACCTACTGCAGTTCCTCCCTCTTCCAACCCTAACTCCATTGGTATAGAGTTATACTTGTCACTAAAAGGTTCTGAAACCTTATCACCTACCTTTAATGTAAATGAAGCTCCAATAGGAACTCTAGACAGTACTATAGAAACATTCTTCCCGTCATAAGCTGCATACTGATTATATCCAAAGGAACCATTTACTTTTGTTTCACCTCTATATAGAGTTTCCTTTTTATAATCATTACTGAATGTAGCTTTAATGATATCTACTGGCCTCAAGGCTACAGCTATCATTACTCCTATAATTGCTATAGTGGCTACTGACACTCCTATAATTATATTTCTATTTTGCATAGCTTCCTTTCTAGCATATATAAATACTTAATAGGGTCTATTATCAAATGTACCTGATCTGAAACCACTTTGTGTATCAAATCAGAAGAATCTTGTATATGAATATAACCTCCCTCTACTTGAGTAACAAAACCAATCAAGTCATTTGCTATAACTAAACTACCTACTTCCATTTAATATAGCCTCCTCAAATTGTTTTACTGTTTCTGAAGCCTCATGAAATATAATTGGCTTCTCTGGAATGTTCACTCTAGAACCATCTGATAATATACATTCTGTTTCTCCTATTACCATTGCTAGACGCTTATTGTCTAGCAACAGTATAGTTCCAATTACCATTATAACTCTCCTTTCATTTGTTTAATGAAATCATCATTAACTCCAGTACCTATTTGTACAAGTAATCCTAGAGCTAACTGTACAACTATAGAATCTGCAGAATCTGTCAACCTATTGTATAGTGCTAATCTTAAATTCTCACCAACTCTCTCCATGCATAATCCTTCTAAAAAATCTGGAGATATATAACAGGAACTCTTTATGCTGTCAATTCTCTCATCAAATAACTCTCTGTCACTGAAATCATATCCCATTCTCCTAAGCTGAATCTTAGAATATGGTAATCCATACTTTATTCTAGGATCAATGACTTTCCTTGGGTAGTACCTCATCATTGAACTTAATATGAGTTCAAAATGTACAGGTAACACTTTAACTTCTGATGAGTACACAATATACAAGTTATGTAACATTCTCATGAGAGTTTCTTCCATTCCAGAATACTTTATTGAGTCTTCAGTGTTAATCTCCATTATCTGTTCAGTAAGGATATCGCCTTTCTTCACCTTTTGATTAGCCTTATACTCATTATATTCCGAAACCTTAATAGCAGAACCTTTTGCTCCATCTATATAAAGTGATACCTGCCCTTTAGATGCTGGCTCAACTCTTAATTCACCATCTCCCCAAGCTACAGGCGAGAATGTAACATAAGAGTTCTTCTCTGCCTTACTCTTAAAGTTTGTTAAGGATAGTATAGCATCTACTCTCTCATAAGGAGATACACCCGAACCTGCAACACCACCTCTTTGGAAAAGCTTCATGGTAAGCTGAGTAAGAGTTTCACCTAGGGCATGAGCTGCTTGAATTCCAACTGGGAAACCATATACTGCCTTTCTTCTTGTTCCAGGATTTATACCATAGCACTTCGCACAACAAGGATTCTTACATTTCAAAGGAGTTCTAATCTTTATAGGCTTATAAGACTCTATATCTGACTTAGAAACTAATGTACCATCTGTCTTGTACCTGTTCTTTACAAAGTCCTTAAAGATTTTCTTAGCCTTCGATTCAGCTGCTTCTTTCTCAGTTGCATCTGCTGTATTGGAAACTAAGTATTTCTTTATATAATCAACTGATATTTCTATACCATCTGTTGTTCCACAATCTTCTTCTGTTATGATTGTATTACCTGCTACATGCCATAACATTCTTGACATATAACCAGCATCAGCTGTCTTAATTGACTTTGATATCTGACCCTTACGAGAACCAAATGCTGCAATCATATGCTCAAGTCCAGTAAGTCCATCTACCAATCCTTCCTCTATGACAGTGTTAAAAGATTCACTATCATTCTTCGAAATTCTACCTTTTGATGCATATATCTGTATCAGATTTGATTTTCCGCCTCTTGCTCCTGACTGAGCCATATCAAGATACATTGAATCTTGTGGTACAATATCCAATATCTTCTTATTGATATCGTCTTCGACCTTTTTATACTTCACATCAAACTCATGTCCATATGAATTTGATGAATACATTCCATAGTAGTTGAATTCATCTATCTGCTTCATATCAATATGAAATGTATTGAATGATTCTTTAATAGAAGACCTGTCAAAGTTATCTACTACTGAGACTGATTTTCCGTATAATGCAGACAATCTGAATCCTAATCTGGCTATCTCATCTACAACTCTAACAAAGACCTTAGAAGTCATCTCGCATATAACATCTACTAAGTCTTCAATTATACCAGCTGTAACAGGCTCCTCTGGGAGATATTCTCTATAAGCTTTTGGAATAAGTGATAATAAAGCTATTCTACCTGCTTGACCTGTACCAACATTAGGTACTGTAACAGTATCCCAAACATAGATATCTAAGTTAGATAATTTCTTAATCAGCTCAGTTCCATCTGCACAAGAGTAAGTAGATACTGGCATTCCATCATGTCTCTTCGTAGCCTGATATAAACCATAAACCATATCCATTCTTGGGTTTAGAGTACACTTAGCTGTCTTTGCTAAGAAGATATTTCTATCCGTAGCAATGAGCTCTGAGATTTCATCTATACTGGAATTTAATATAGGTATCTCTATATGAGATTGGTCTCCATCAAAGTCCATATTGAAAGCTGGACAAGGGAGCGGAGGAACCTCAATAGCATTATTCTTTGAAACTTCAACTCTAAATCCCTGAATTCCATGCTTATGCAAAGTAGGATTTCGTCCCATTGCTACAGGCACATTATCAAGAATACCACTTGACTTTAATGCACTAATAACCTCATCTGTAAACTCAACTCCGAATCTAGTTCTGAAATCATCTGCTGTAAACAACCCATTTGCAATAGCATGATACTGGAACATCTTTATTAACATACCTTTTGGTATCTTAATTGTGTTCGTAGGAAGCGACGGGTTGATAGTAACAACAGCTCTTCCTGAGTAGTCTTGTCTCTTAGACAACATATTCTGTCTAATGTGACCTTTCTTGTGTCCCAACTTTTCATATATTGATCTGTGTGACTTTGTGTTGTGATATCTCCTATCAGTTGTATCGTGAGTGGTAGCCGTCAATAACTCTCTGATATCTTTCTGGATATCCTTTCTGTAAGTGATTATAGTCTGAGCTACACTTCCTTTTGATTTCAACTTAGAAGATTGTATAATACCAACTGTTGACTGAAGAGTATTATATACCTCAGTAGTAGAATTCTTCTGTCTTTCTGTCGAAGGCCTCAAACTTACAGGAGGTACAATAATCTTTGTAATAAGCATAATGCTCTTCAAATACTCAGCAACTTTCTCATTACTGAAATCAAAGTCTGACAGCATGTTATATAACCTGCATATTGTCTTGGACTCAAGACACTTATCTCGTACTCTATCAATCTTGTCTAATGAACCGTCTACATATATTCTTCCGAATAGCTGTGTAAGATTTGGGTTATCAACTTCTATATTCGTAATTCCACTATCTTTTAAAGCTCCTTTTATAAACCCAAACAGTCTTTTTACAAAGTCAGTGTTTTCTATGAAGTACTTGATAGCTTCTCCACCTGTTCTCTGTGTTTCCAAATCCTTCACATCACTGCTATCTATCAGCTCTTCTGTAGTAAGATCAATAGCTTTACTGTAATCAAGAATGGAGCCAATATAGTTAATATCGTAATTACCGAAGTCAAGAAGCCTTTTTACTTCTGATTGAGTAACAGTTACCGGATTTATATAGTATCCATGAAGATTCCTTAAATGCTCAGGCTTCATCCCATTTCTAAATATAACTCTGACTGAGCTATCATTTATGTTTTGAGGTGGGGCTACACTTATAAAGTCTAACAAGGTATGACTTGAAGGAATAGGAATAAATGTAGACTTTCCTATTGTAGATGAAGTATTAACTATGTAATCGAAATTACTACTTGCATCTCTATATCCTGTACTCTTCTTTAGCTTTACTCTTAAGGTTATTGGAGTAAGAGAGTGTAGAAGAATATCTGAACTTGACAAGACTTCTAACTGATTACCAGCATAAATGAATTTAGAGTCCTTTATTGTTATCTCCCCTATGTTATCAGTCTGCAGATTAGCTAATGGACAATCTGTGAAAAATATCAACTTAGATAATCTACTAGCAATTGTAATCAAGTCTTCAGAACAGATTAATGTTCTCTCAGCCATATTCTCTGTATCCTGTATAGCAGTTGAAGAACTTATCTTAAATCCTATTACTCGAGTAATTGGTAATTCACTTCCATAAATCAACTTATGTATCTTTTGAAATACAGGAGAATTATCTAAAGTAGACAATATCCCATCATCTGTTATATTAAAGTTTTCCACTTAATTTACCTCCTAAGTATCCTATCCACACAAACTCCCACAATAAAAAGAATATGGTCTCCTGCCAAGACCTAGTCTTTATTGATAGAAAATGAATATGTGACTTAGATAATGGAAATAAGATAGGACAACCTTTCTTATTCAACAAGTCCTCAAAGATGTGACCTGCCCAACCAACTGATAATCCGAACATCAATGCTGCTACTAATCCTGGCATTGCTAACGCTGCAGATGTGAAAACAATTGCCATACCTACTGAAGTAAACAAAACCTTTCCTTTAGCAAATGTTATTCCAATAAGTAATCCCATTAAAGCACCTATAATGCCTGTTGTTATAATGCTATAATGACTTTGTATTCCTAACCAGGCAAGAATAACAAACAGTAATGTATGAGTTATTCCTCTGTGCTTCAACATTCCCTTAAAGAATGGAATTCTATTAGACATAGTTGAGTTCTCAATATCTATGTCTGGCATTAGAGAACCTAATGCTGCTGCTGGTATTCCAAGCAATGGCATTACTGTAGTTGATCCTCCAATGGAAGGGACTGTAACCCCTTCCTTATGCAATACAGCTATTACAGTGTATGCAGTAACTGTGCAAATCAAATGTGTCTTTCCAGTCACTCTAACTTATCCTCCTTGTCTGATTCTTTCTATAAATGACTTTGAATTTATTGATGTCTTTACTCTATTGTAGTTTTGAATCTCATCCTTATAAGATTCAATGTTTATCTCTGTGATACTTCTCATATCAGGTAGAACTTCATTAGACAGCATCTCTATATTTGTGTCAGGTAATTCACACTCATTTGCCTCTAACCCAAATCCTAAGGCCTCCATCATATACATAAACACATAGGAGGAATATGGGTATGTTATCTCATCTGGATCCCACTTATACATTGAAGTATCAATTCCCCAAGCATTTAATTCTATATTACATTTGGACTTAGTATTATCAGATTTTATATTCGTAACTTCAGCAAGATAGTTTGCTGCTCCATAGGCTGCTAAAGCATAAAGCTCCATCTCTCCGTAAGCCTGTCCACCTGAATGCCCTCCTTGCGGTGGCTGTTGATTCATCATCTGGTATTCTTCTGTAAGCAGACCTGCTCTTGCATGCTCTTTCTTATCAGCTTCTTGCTTAAGCTTTAATATTGTAGAGAATCCTATTGTGGCTTTGTATGGCAAATACTTTCCTATCTTAGGGTCATAGAGATAAGCATTTCCATGCTCATCAAACACTCCTGCCCAAAGCAGAGCATAGTCTATATTTTTAGCTATTGCTTTCTTACAACCTTCCGGTAATTCTGAAGAGTTGAGAACTGATAATGCTGCTTCTCTTGATCCAGCATTTACAATGTCATGTGTTAACTTCAACAAGTAAGTTAGCTCCTCATTTGTCATACCATTGTATCCATCTGACTTTATATATATTCCAAGAACATGAGCACATAATCCAGCTTGAGCTTCATATACCTGTCCGACATTCATACGCGAAGGAAGTCCATGTGGATTAAGATAAACTTCAATAGGCATGCCGTTCTTAAGTAAGTAGGCATCCTCATTCTTTCGTGTAACTGTGTTTACTCCTTTATTTCCGAACAATCCTGAAAGTTTATCTCCACTCTTTGTCTTATTGTAAGACATAAGTGAATACTCAACAATATTTTTCATATTGTTATCTGGGTCTCTTCTTGACCTTATTCTATAGAGCTGTCCGCTTGCATTTCCGGTATCTACTGAAATCATTGAATTGTTCTTTGTAGCCCCAGTAATCTTGCCAATCTCAGTTCCTTTTCCAAAATAATGATTCATTCCCTCCTTCGTAGCTGTTGCTCCTTTAGCTACTGTCTTAGTAATAACCGTTGAGCCTATAGAAGTTAACTTCTCAGCTGCATAGTCTGTGATATCAATACCATCTTCGTGATTAAATGAAGTAGTAACATAAGCCACTAACATTGACTTTCCTGGGCAATATATACCATCCTGTGAAGCAGATGTATCTATTATTGTGTCTCCTTTTCTAACAAGCTGACCTATAGATACATTTATCCTAGGAAATATAACTGAATCAGTGTTTATCTTACTCTGCGGTATAACATAATCTACTTCCTTACCATTGTAGTCAATTGTTATCATTGACTCTTGAATGTCAATGACATATCCATCTCCTTCAGCCTCCACATAATAATCTGGTATTCTCTTTAACACCTGATCATACATGTTGGTTCTCACTAATGGAATATCCGGATCCTGCACATATATGCCTGCCTTTATCATCTTTCCACCAAAGCTGGCTCTTACTGCATCAGTATTTGCAGCAAATGGGATCATGGAGTTTGTTAATCCGACAAATGCCTCTGAGCTTATAGAGACATAATCCACATCTTTTGACTGTATTGTAGAAAACTGTAATCCAGACAGTGTTGGCACTATTGCCTTTATCTTAGAGTTAGCATACTTATTATCTCCGATAGCTGTTAACTCTGTAATATCTGTAACTCTGCATCTGCCCATATCTCTTATAGAGAGTTCTACCATATTATCTAAATCGAGACTTATTGAATCTCCATTTGATATAACTGGAAACATCCTGGATAACAAGTTTCCGTTATCATCTATCTTACACCCGAGAGCCTTGTTATTTGTCAATCCAACTTTCTTTCCCTCAGGGGTCTCAAACGGACAAATCCTTCCATAATACGGAATTGCTATCTGTCTCATATCCTCAGAGCCCTTGGCTATAATTGTAGAAATATGAGTGGTCTGAGATATCTGTGCAATAACATTCGTATCATCTGATGTTACCTGAATTTCATCCGGTATTGCTCTCCTGAACATAGTAGGCACAAGATTGAAGTGCTGTGTATTCTTATTTATGGTTCCTCTTGAGAACTCCTGAGTATTACCTTTGTAGGTAGTATAGTAATCAGTAAGTACCTTTCTGAGAGTCTTTGCATACACGTAGTCCATCATTTCAACTTTCTTTAAGAAATCTCTATCTCTATCCATAAAGAGAGACTTTCCTTTGAGCTTTGAAATTCCAATAACAGACACAATACCCATTATGTCTCTATACGTCAAGTTAGGAGACTGACAATCTCCATTTGTTATAACCTCTGCATAGAAGTTATACTCAGTGAAGTTCTTATCTACAACTCCGATGAATCCTCTGTTATATATTTCTTTTAAGACTTCCTCCGTCAATCCAACATCTGTATAGTCATACTCTGCAGACAAGTCTGGATTAAACTTTACAGAATTACAGATTTTCCCCTCTCTGTTTATGAGTCCTTGAATTTTAAATTCAAGTTTAGGAACTAGAGCTTGTATATAGAGTTTGTCAACTTTTTGACTCTCAAGCTGTTTAATAACAGATGAAGTGATGACAGTCCCTTCAGGTAAGCTTCCTATAGGGAACATAAGCTTTAACCCTCTTGCCTGCTCTAATGACACTAACTGATTTAATATTGGTCTGATACCTTTGCAAGAGAATTCAGGGTCATCTTTTATCTTCTTAATGTATTCAGGTGAGTTCTCAAGAATAGCTTTCATTGTCTCAAGATCTTGAGCAAAGTCACAAGTGTTCTCTTCTTTTCTAAGAGCTCTACTCCAAATAGGATTTTTGAATATATCCTTTATTGTAACAAGCTCTCCATCCATTGCTGCCAAGAACTGAATCACTTTGAATATAGATTCTCCTGTTCCTCCTGCATGTACTTTGTACAAGTTAGAAGTGTTATCACACTGTATAGATAACATCTTGTTTTTGAGCTTTATAGTAACCTTATTCTTCTTAGCTTCATAAGCAATATCATCACTTGAAGTGATTCTATTTATGAAAGCCTTAGGCCTCTCAGACCTGGAGGTCTTCAATCTTCCTAGAGCATCCATAATAGGAAGTTCGAGAATTGTTCTTGACTGGTCTCTTATCCCTTTTGGGGAAGCCTTAAGTAATGGATATCTATGCTCTGGCGATTTACTCTCAGCCTTTTCAATAAAGAAGTCAAGAGGGCATTGACCATCTGCCATCAAGGTTTCATTAAAC
>QWCC01001464.1_pt1 | contig 11498 bp, 12 predicted proteins | sample 1972491 | NCBI WGS metagenome assembly QWCC01 (sample SAMN09866718, study PRJNA288562) | Human oral metagenome isolate term5_saliva, whole genome shotgun sequencing... | isolation source: mouth | host: Homo sapiens | place: USA: California
ACACTGCATCGTTACGTCACTATGGTTCCGTGAGCGTTTGAGGCGCCTCGGGACCGCGGAAGAACCACTGAGGAAGAATCGTGGCAGATAAGCGCGAAGAGAAGAAAAAGAAGAAGGAACGCACTCCGGGCACCTTCGCCCAGATGAAGCAGGTCTACCAGATGACCAAGAAGTCCGACCCGAATATCGGTTGGATTCTGAGCCTGGCCGCCCTGGGCGCTCTCCTGGTCTTTATCCTCATCGGCGTTGCCCTGGGTAACTGGATTACCTTCCTTATTCTGGGTCTGGGTGCCGCCGCCGTTGTGGCCATGCTGATCCTGAGCCGTCGCGCGGAGGCCGCCGCCTTCTCGCAGATTGAGGGTCAGCCCGGCCGAAGCGGTGCAGCCATGAACTCGGTGCGTCGCGGCTGGCAGGTTGAGGAGCAGCCGGTGGCCGCTAACCGCAACCAGGATATGGTGTTCCGTGCGCTGGGCCGCCCCGGCATCGTGCTGGTGACCGAAGGTCCCCACAGCCGCGTGAATGTCCTGGTGAACACCGAGAAGAAGCACCTGAACCGTGTGGCTCCCGGCGTGCCCGTGCACGTGATTGAGACCGGCCACGATGAGGGCCAGGTGGAGCTCAAGGATGTCGTGAAGACCATGAACAAGCTGCCCAAGGCTCTGACCCAGCAGGAAGTGCAGGCGGTGGGTGGTCGTCTGAAGACCCTGAACCACATGCGCAACCCGATGAACGGTCTGCCCAAGGGTGTCGACCCGATGCGTGCACGCCCCGATCGTCGCGCGATGCGCGGCCGTTAGGCAATGCTAGGCCCCGACCTCTCCCCCCGCGGAGGGTCGGGGCCTTCGTCGTACCCGGGGTCGTTATTGCCGGTAGCGTTCCGCTGCCACCGGGCGCGAAAGATGAGACACAGAAAAAACAGAGATGTTACCTGTTTCCCAAATTTGTAACATTGACGAAACACGTTAGTCATGCACCCGAAAAAAATACCTACTATGCTGGATATGTCCGGGTGATTCGTGATTCGCCCGAAACCGACACTAGACAAACAGGTTGAGGTGTCGCGGCGGGTTACTATTCCTCCTCCGCACTCAATCAAACAAGGAGCAGTCCTCATGTTTACCAGCCCCCAGGAAGTCCTCGATTTCATTAAGAACGAAGACGTCGTCTTCGTCGACATTCGATTTACCGACATGCCCGGCGTGCAGCAGCACTTCAACCTGCCCGCCAAGGCGATTGATGACGATTTCTTCGTCAACGGCCAGCTTTTTGATGGTTCCTCCATTCGCGGCTTCCAGGGTATTGCTGAGTCTGACATGCAGCTGATCCCCGATGTTCAGTCCGCATACGTTGACCCCTTCCGCATTGAGAAGACCCTGGTCATCATCTGCTCTATCGTGAACCCCCGTACCGGCGAGCCCTACCACCGCGATCCCCGCGGCGTTGCTGAGCGCGCCGAGGCATACCTGCAGTCCACCGGCATTGCGGACACCGCGTTCTTCGCCTCCGAGGCTGAGTTCTTCGTCTTCGAGGATGTGCGCTACCAGGTCGAGCCGAACTCCGTGTTCTACAAGATTGACTCTGACGAGGCTCCCTGGAACACCGGCCGTAAGGAAGAGGGCGGCAACCTGGGCAACAAGACCCCCGTCAAGGGCGGTTACTTCCCCGTCTCCCCCGTCGACAAGCAGGCTGACCTGCGTGACGCAATGTGCGTGGCTCTGGACGAGGTTGGCCTCGAGGTCGAGCGTAGCCACCACGAGGTGGGTGCAGCCGGCCAGGCAGAGATCAACTACAAGTTCGACACCCTGACCAAGGCCGCTGACGATCTGCTGAAGTTCAAGTACGTTATCAAGGGCACCGCGGATGCCTGGGGCAAGTCCGTGACCTTCATGCCGAAGCCCGTGTTCGGTGATAACGGTTCGGGTATGCACTGCCACCAGTCGCTGTGGCAGAACGGTGAGCCCCTCTTCTACGACGAGCGCGGCTACGCCAACCTCTCCGACATCGCTCGCTGGTACATCGGCGGTCTGATTGAGCACTCCTCCGCTGTTCTGGCCTTCACCAACCCGACCGTGAACTCCTACAAGCGTCTGGTTCCCGGCTACGAGGCTCCCGTGAACATGGTGTACTCGCAGGGTAACCGTTCCGCTGGTATCCGTATCCCGATTACCGGTACCAACCCGAAGGCTAAGCGCCTCGAGTTCCGTGCACCCGACCCCTCGGCTAACCCCTACTTCGCGTTTGCCGCTCAGCTGATGGCTGGTCTGGACGGTATCCGCAACCGCATCGAGCCGCCCGCCCCGATTGACAAGGACCTGTACGAGCTGCCCGCCGAGGAAGCCAAGGACATCAAGAAGGCTCCCGCTAACCTGGAGGCCGCTCTGGAAGCTCTCGAGGCTGACCACGACTTCCTGCTCGAGGGTGGCGTGTTCACCGAGGATCTGATTCAGGCTTGGATTGATTACAAGCGTAAGAACGAGCTGGAGCCCCTCTCGCTGATTCCGCACCCGCTCGAGTACCAGCTGTACTACGGCGTCTAAGAGCTACCCTATTTCAGTAGCTAGCCTGTAGCTGTTCCCCGCTCACCCGTGAGGTGCGCGGGGAACAGTCGTTTATCCCGCCCCTCTACCGGCCCTGATGCGATTCGCGTGCGCCGCGGCATCTGTCGCCCGTTCAGGTTATAAGGTTTTGGGAATTCGCGAGGCCCCGCGTGCTGAATCGTTATCCCTGGTTCAAGCCTGTGACTTGCGCTTAGAGCGACTCTAAGGATTAACCTAAAGGTGCTGGCGCTCCTCCTACTTACGTCGTGCAACCGGGAGGGGCGCCAGCATTTTCTATGCTCACTTCTGTCCACTCGGGCACGAACGATGTATGTTAGAGCTCCCTTCCTGAACGCAAAAAGCGAAGAGGAGTAAAATAGAAAGTGCGCGCGCCCGGCCTGCGTCACCTACGAATTTCTCGAGAAACGACACCATACGCCGTGTTCTCAGCGCCGCCCTCCCGAAGCACTCTCACGCATCCCTGGGCGAGCATCGCCGATGACCGACCGATTCGTCTGACGCCGCGTATCAACTGTCAACGAGGAGAAATACCATGGCATATCAGCCGACCATCCTAAACGGTGAAACCGTTTTTCGTAACGAAGTTTTTCAGACCGGCCTCATGTCCCAGCTGCTGGACGGTATCTACGATGGCGAAATGACCATCGGTGAGCTCCTGAGCCACGGCAACTTTGGCGTGGGTACCTTCAACGGCCTCGACGGCGAAATGGTTGTCCTCGACGGCGTCTGCTATCAGGTGCGTCACGACGGCTCCGTATCCCTGCCCGATCTGCGCCAGCAGACCCCCTACGCCGTGGTCACCAACTTCGTGCCCATGATCAAGCGCGAACTACCGCAGAACCTGCTGCGTAAGTCTGCCTCGCAGATTCTGGATGACTTCACCGTCTCCAAGAACTACATGTACGCCATCAAGATTTACGGCGAGTTCGAGTGGGTCCGCACCCGAACCGTCATCAAGCAGGAGAAGCCCTACCCGAAGATGGTTGCGGCCACCGAGAATGAGGACATTGTCCAGTTCGATAACGTGACCGGCACGATTGTTGGCTTCCGCACCCCGATCTACGAGCAGGGTATCTCGGTGCCCGGTTGCCACGCCCACTTTATCGATGATGAGCACGTTCAGGGCGGCCACGTGGTCGACTTCAAGTTGCGTTCGGCAAAGGTCGAAATTTGCCCCGGTACCGGCCTGCAGCTGCACCTGCCGCTAACCCCCGAGTTCTCCTCCGCTAACCTCTCCCCCGAGGACCTGGCTGAACAGATCTCCAAGGCTGAAAAGCACTAAGCTTCTTTCCCACCGGGATATAGCAACGGGCTATATTAACGAAGGAGCCGCCCTCTACTGTTGTGTAGAGGGCGGCTCCTTCGTGTCCTACGTGCTGTAAAGGGCGCTTACGCCTCCGGCACGAACTCGCCGTGGCCGCGCTCGCGCAGGGCGGCACGTACCTTCTCGGCGGCCGTATCCAGCTCTTCGGCGGTGGCATCCTTCTTGGCGTTGGCGGGGTCGTACTCAGCCATGCCGTCCGCGGGGAACAGGTGGATGTGGGTGTGCGGCACGTCGAAGCCGGCAATCATGAGCGCGACTCGGTCCTTATCGAAGGCGTCGTCCAGGGCGCCGGAAATCTTGTGCGCCACGGAGAACAGGTGCGCGGCCAGGTCTTCGGGCAGGTCGGGCCAGCGGTCAATCTCGGCGCGGGGAACCACCAGCAGGTGACCTTCCGACTGGGGCATGATGTCCATGAACGCCACGCACTGATCGTCCTTCCAGACGAATCGGCCGGGAATCTCGCCGTCAATAATCTTGGTAAAAATCGTGCTCATGCTATCTCCTTTGATGTTATTCCGCCGCCCACGCGGTGAACGTGTGAGCGGCAGAACGGGTAGTACGGGGATGAGGGTTAGTCCTCAACCTCAATGCTCTCGCCGGGGTTCAGGTGCTTCAGCTCGGTACCGTACTTGCCACCGAAGTTCGTCACCAGACCCTCGATAATGCCGGTACCGTTGGCGTTAATCATGCCATTGTGAATCGGGACCACGCGCTGCGCGCCGGTTGCAATCACAAAATCAATGACTTCCTGAACCTTCGACCAGGGCGCGTGAATCGGTACCAGAACGGTCTGCGCCTTCACGCGGTGGGGCACAACGAGGGAGTCACCCGGGTGGTACAGGCTGTTGTTGAACAGGTAGCCGACGTTGCGGATTACGGGAATCAGCGGATGAATCAGAGCGTGCTGGCCGCCGAAGGTCTTCACATCGAAGCCGGGGATGGCGAACTCGGTGTCCGCCTCCACAACGGTCACCTCAGCCTCGGGAGAGGCTTCCAGAATGACCTTGGCGACATCGGGAACGGTCCAAATCTTCAGAGGGTTACCCTCTGCGATGCGCTGGGCAATAATCGGCAGTACCGAGGGGGCGTGAAAGTGGTCGGGGTGGGCGTGGGTAATGAACAGGTACTCCGCGCCCTGCAGGGCCTCGGCGTGCTCTCCCTCGGGGGAAAAATTACCGGGGTCAATCACCAGGACGTGTCCGTCGTTCTCGATGCGGACGCTGGAGTGGGTGTACTTCGTTAGCTTCATGTGTTTCAGTTTACTCTTGTGTCTCTCTCCTTATCCCAAAAAACTTCACTTTTTGAGACAAAGTGCAAATCAGAGGCTTTCTATGTGGCTTTAGTGTACAGTTCTTTACACAAGATCGACCGTGACTATTGGGGGCGGTTATCCGCTCCGAAAGGTTCATCAATGGACACTCACATTCCCGTTCGGAGAATTACGAAGCCCGCCGAAGCTCGCAACACACGTCAGCGCCGCATCATCAAGGCCACGATGGAAGAGCTCGGCGATTTTATTTCGGCACAGGATCTGCACCTCACTCTCGCAAACCGCAAGGAACAGGTCTCCCTTGCAACCACTTACCGCGTGCTGCAGTCGCTGGCCAACACCGGCGAACTGGACTCGGTCAAGGGCGTTGAGGGCGAAACCCTATACCGCCACTGCCGGGCCAAGGAACACCACCACCACCTGCTCTGCCGCCGATGCGGCACCGCCATCGAGCTGGAAGCTCCCGATTTCGAGGATTGGGCACTGACCATGGGCAAGAAGTACGGCTTCTCGGAGCTCGAGCACGTGGTCGAGGTGACCGGCTACTGCCCCGATTGCACCCTGGCCCTGCGAGAAGAAGAAACGCAGAACGAATCGGCCCGCTAGGGTCGGCACACCGTCCTAGAAGCGGTTGGGATTCCGGCCAAATACCGACGAATCCCACCAATAGCACGACAACATATCAGCACGACAACACACAGGGCGTTGAGAACCCAACCCCGTAGCACGACGTGAAAGAGCCCCCGCTCAACTCGAGCGGGGGCTCTTTCACGTCTGCGGACGTAAGCTAGTTCTTTGCCGCCAGATGACGGCCCGAGGCGCTGTGGCGGCGTTTCACGGAACCAATCACACGGCACACCAGGTAAATCAGGAAGGAAATGCTCGTCACGTACGGGCTAATCGGCAGTGAGCCGGCCAGCGCCAGCATAATGCCGCCCACGATGGAGGCCTCAGCGAAAAGCACTGAAAGCAGCAGCGTGCGCAGCGGAGAAGCCGTCACCTGCATCGCCGCCGCCGCCGGGGTAATCAGCAGGGCCAGCACCAGCAGCGAACCGACCACCTGCACCGACAGCGCCACCGCGATACCCAGCACAACCATGAAAACCAGCGAGAGGAAGCGCATCGGAACGCCCTTCGCCCGAGCCACATCCGGGTCGAGGGAGGCGAAGCTCAGGGGCCTCCACACAATAATCAGCAGGGCAATGACATCTCAGAAATGCCGTGCACCGCGAAGGCGTGATCGCGCATCATCACGAAGATGCCGACGAAGCCACCGATGAGGCCCAGCACAGCACCCGCAAAAATGGAGTTCTGCAGCATATGCAACAGCTCGCCGTAACGGTCAAACACGAAGATGCGCGAGAGCAAATCACCCTGCGTGCTGGATGTAGCGGCGGCCAACGCGGGGAGGGAAGAGAGAATGGTCATCGAGCGGTTCCTCCCGGTAGGTGCAGGGTGCCGGACGCGTCGCCGGGCTGTGCTTCGACTCGCAGGTGGGCACCGTGGATATTCTGGTCGCCGCCTTCAACGTGGCAGTGATCGCTGGCGTGGGTCTCCCCCACCACCACGTAGCGGCCGTTGGACTTGAGCACGCTCACCGGAGTTCCGTACAGGGAGGTGAGGGTCTCGCTCGTCATAACCTCTTCGACCGAACCAACCGTAAAGCGGCCGTTGGCCAGGTAGAGCACGCGATCCACGTGCTCGATAATCGGGTTGATCTCGTGCGTCACGAAAATTACCGAGACTCCGTGCTCGCGGTTGAACCGGTGAATCAGCTCCGCCACGGCGTACTGATGGTTTAGGTCTAGGGAGAGGAGCGCCTCATCGGCCAGCAGAATCTTTGGGTCGTTCGCGAGGGCCTGGGCAATGCGCAGGCGCTGCTGCTCACCGCCGGAGAGCAGACCCACCGGAACGTTGGCGTACTCGGTGGCGCCCACCGCCTCCAGCAGCTCGTCGACCTTGGCACGGTACTTGCGGCCGTGCAGGCGGATACCCCAGCGGTGCCCGTCCACGCCCAGGCCCACGAGGTCGCGAGCGCGCATCGGGGTGGAGGGATCGATTGCCTTCTGCTGGGGCACGTACCCAACACCGGGGTTGCCCAGGCGGGCGGGCTTGCCGAGCACCGAAATTTCGCCGGAGTTAAGACCGGTCAGTCCGAGGATGACCTTGAGGAAGGTTGATTTGCCGGAGCCGTTCGGGCCGAGCACCGCGAAGTACTCCCCGGCCCCAATATCGAGGGTGAGATTTTTCCAGAGGGTGCGGGCCCCGAAAGCGAGGCTACCCCCGCGAATCGAAATCGCGGGGGTGGCACCGTTATTGTTATCAGTCACTTAGGAGAGCGCCTTTTCGAGGTTGCTGACGTTGGTCTTCATCCATGCCAGGTAGTCGGTGTTCTCCGGCAGGGTTTCGGTGAAGGATACGTAGTTTACAGAAGCGTCCTTCGCGGTCTGCAGCACCTCGTTCGTCTGGGAGGTGGCGGTCTGCTCGTTGTAGGCCAGCAGCTGCACCTTCTTCTCGCTGATAAGGTCCTTGGTTTCCTTCAGCACGAGGGCGGGAACGTCGTTACCCGCTTCGACAGCCTCGGCGAACTCGCTGGGGGTTGCGTTCTCGGCGCCGGTGGAGGAGATCAGGTAATCGGGTACGGGCTCGGTGGAGAGGTACTTCTTGCCCGCACCGGAGATGGCCTTTGCGGAGGCTTCGAGGCCGTCCAGCTCCTTGACGAAGTTGGCGGCGTTCGAGCGGTAGGCCTCAGCGTGCACGGAGTCCAGGGTGGCGAGGTCCTCGGCAATCTGCTGGGCAACCTTCTTGACGGTTTCGAAGTCGTACCAGAGGTGCTCGTTGAACTCGTGGGCGTGGGCGTGATCGCCGCCGTCCTCGTGGTGTTCGCCGCCGCGGTGGTCCTCGACCAGGTGGTCGTACTCTGCATCGGTGAGCTTGCCGCTGACCTTGACCGCGTTCACGACCTTCTGGGAGGCGTTATCCTTGCCGGCCAGGTCTTCAAGGAACAGATCGTAGCCCGCGCCGTTGATGACGATCAGGGATGCGTCCTTGGCCTTGAGTCGGTCGGAGCTGGTGGCTTCGTAGGAGTGGGGGTCGGTGCCGGTGGAGGAAATCAGCGCGCTGACCTCAACGTTGTCGCCGCCGACCTGCTTAACGATGTCGGCGTACACGTCGGTAGAGGCGAGCACCTTAACCTTGCCGTTCGAGTTAGCGGAGGCGCTCGAACCGGAGGAGCTGTTCTCGGTGGCGCAGCCGGTCAGAAAGAGGGAGGTCGCCGCGAGGGATCCCAGCGCGGTGAGGAAGTGCTTGCGGGTGATGGGGCGATGCGACATATCGTTCTCTTTCTGTTCGTCTGCTGATGTGTTTCTTCCGTTTCTTAACTACACCACGCGCATACCCGTATAAACAACTCTTTATTTGTTGTCCCGACCGGGCGAATACCCGCGTTCGATGTCCTTTGGAAGCATGCCTTATCGACGGTTCGGGTACGCAAATGCCCCGTGCTTCAGGGCCGTGGGCACTGAAGCACGGGGCATCGTTTCTGCCGCAGACGGTCACCGGAGGGTAGGAGCCTCGAGTAGCCGAGCCGAGGGGCCGGACGTCGCCTTAGTCGGCGTCCCGACCCGCAGCACGGGCACGCTGACGGCGAATACGTTCGCGCACCTCGTCCTGCGTGGTGTCGTTGATTTCGCCGACGAGCTCCTCGAGCACGTCCTCCAGGAAGACCACACCCAGGGTGCGGCCGTGACTGTCCATGACCTGTGCGATGTGGGTTCGGGTGCGTTGCATCGAGGTCAACGCATCGTCGATATCCGTGGTCGGCGAGAGCGTATCCAGAGAGCGCAACTTATACCAGGGGAAGGGCTCGTTGAATCGCTCCGGGGAGACGGCGAGCGCGTCCTTCACGTGCAGGTATCCCATGTAGGTTCCGTCGCTGTCGGTGATGACGAAGCGAGAGTAACCGCTGCGGGCCACGGCGTGCTCCAGCTCTGCGGGGGTGCTGCCGAAGGGCAGGGTGACGAGCTTGTCACCGGTCACCATGATGTCGGAGATTTCCTTCTCGGTGAACTCGAGGGCGCCCTCGATCACGCCGGCGTCATCCTCCACGGTACCTTCGGCGGTCGAGGTGGCCACGATGGTCTGCAGCTCGCCCAGGGTGAAGGTCGAGGCAACCTCGTCCTTAGCTTCGACCTTCATGAGGTGCAGCAGGCTGTTGGAGAGGTTATTGAGCAGAGCCACGATGGGTGCGAAGACCTTGGAGACACGCACCAGCGGCGGCACAACCCAGAGGGCCAGGCCTCGGGCGGCGAGGGTGACGGTTGCGTTCTTGGGCACCATTTCGCCGAAGATGACGTGCAGGTAGGTCACCAGGATGAGGGTGATGCCGAAGGCCAGCACGTCGACGACCGCGGTAGGCAGGCCAACCAGGTGCATGGGCATCTCCAGCAGGTGGTGTAGCGCAGGCTCCGAGACATTCAGGATGAGCAGCGAGCAGATGGTGATGCCCAGCTGGCAGGTGGCGAGCATGAGCGAGACGTGTTCAAGGGCGTAGATGACGGTCTGCGCCCGTTTGTTGCCTTCCTCCGCGAGGGGCTCGACCTGTGCACGTCGGGTGGACATGATGGAGAACTCACCGGAGACGAAGAAGGCGTTTCCGGCAAGCAGCAGGATCAGCAGTGCGATGGCTACCCAGTCGTTCATGCGCGTACTCCCTTCTTCGGTGCGGTGTCCTCGTGAGCCGAGTTTTCTTTAGAGTCGGGGGTGAATCGGATGCGGTCAACGCGCCGGCCTTCGAGGGCGTCAACGCGCAGGGTGCCCCCGGTGGCCGGGACGGTGTCGCCGATTTCGGGGATGCGGCCGAGTCGATCCATCATAAAGCCGCCGACCGTCTCGTACTCGGGGCTTTCCTCAACCTCGAGTCCGGGAATAAGGGCGTTGATTTCGTCGGGGCGGCGCAGGCCGGAGAAGACCACGTGCACAACACCCACAATGTTGTCGTGGTCGCCCTTGTAGAGCGGGAATCGGGAGTGGCCGGTGGAGCGTGCCAGCTCGATGATATCGCTGACGGGTGCGGTGTCTTCGAGCATGGAGACCTGGCCTCGCGGGGTCATGACCTCGGAGGCGGTCAGCTCGGAGAAGCGCAGGGTGCGGTCCAGGAAGCGGGCTACGGCTGAGTCGAGGGTACCTTCCTTAGCGGAGCGGCGCACCATCGAGGAGAGTTCGTCGGGGGTGCGGGCGGCGGAGAGTTCTTCTTTGGCTTCCATGCCGAAGCGGCCCAGAATCCAGTTTGCGGAGCCGTTCATGATGCGCACGAGCGGCGAAATAATGCGGGTGAAGTTCAGCTGGAAGGGGGCAAGGCGGCGGGCCACGTTGTAGGGGTCCGCGATGGCGAGCCCCTTGGGCAGCAGTTCGCCCATCACCATGGACAGCAGGGTCGCGATGAGCATCGCGAGGACGAGGGTAAGAACGTCGATTAATCCGCTTGGCAGGCCCAGGCTACCGATGGCGTCCGTGGTGAGCGCCTTGATGGCGGCGTCGAGGGTGTAACCGGTAAGCAGGGTGGTGATAGTGATGCCGATCTGGCAGCTGGAGAGCTGCGTGGATAGGGTCTTGAGGCAGCGCAGGACGGCGTCTGCGGCCTTGTCGCCGGAGTCTTTGGCCTGCTGCACGGTGGCGGCTTCGAGGGCCACGAGAGAGAACTCGACGGCCACAAAGAATCCGGTTCCAAGAATGAGCAATAGCCCGATCAGCAGAAGAATCAGATCCACTCGGTCACCACCTCGGTTCGGAGCGATGCGCCGAGCACGGGTAGAGTAGCGGTCGGGTCGCGGAATAGTGCGGGTACTCCGCGCTGGTCTGTGTGTACGTTCGTACTCGAAGGGTCATCCATACCCCATATTCTAGCGAAGGTTCCGGGCCGCCTTGTTGCTCCGGGTCGGTTCCGTTCTGGGCGGAAGGCCTCGTGAGGGGCTTTATGGCGGCCCTTAGCTTATTTGAACCGTGTTGAGTGAAAAATTGCATTGTCTACATACTGTTCTCAGGTGGAAACTTCACGGTGATTCTCTCTACACTTATACATAGGAGCATGAGTGTGCCGCCAAGCAAGCGGATGAACTCCGGAGTTCACGGCACGCTAGGCAGGTTTGTACGGTGCACACCCCGCACATACGGCCTCTACCGCAGGCGATGCGCACATGCTCAGCGTGATGATTCGCCCCTCGAAGACGCGGGTCGTCTATGCCGGGGTGAGTCCCGGACGCGACGGATAAATTCACACTAATTGGAAGAGGCGTTTAACGTGCCAAATCTGCCAGAACATCTGGTGCCTGAGGAATTTGCCGGTAAC
>QWCC01000837.1_pt1 | contig 11491 bp, 8 predicted proteins | sample 1972491 | NCBI WGS metagenome assembly QWCC01 (sample SAMN09866718, study PRJNA288562) | Human oral metagenome isolate term5_saliva, whole genome shotgun sequencing... | isolation source: mouth | host: Homo sapiens | place: USA: California
TCGGCAAATTCACGTGTCACCTTATAAAGTTCGTAGGCTTGCTCAGAATTAGTTTGATAAAAGCTCTTAGGCCCCACCTTGAAGCGCAAACCTTCCATCTCTTCGTAGATAAAATCAGTACCACTATAGGTGATGACATCCAAATCTCCTATTGTATCGTTACACTTGGTGTTATTGACATAAAGCAAGGAGGAGATTTCGGGGAAAGATTTATGCAAGAATTCCATAACCATCAGCGCATCTTCACGCTCTTTGTCAGTAGTGATGCAAAACTGTACGAGCAACATAATCTCTCCGGTTGAGGCAGTGCGCAACATAATATTGCGAAGCAAACCGTGATTGTTACGGAGATCATAAAATTCTAGATTCTTCTCAATAGCAAAAGCGCGGAGTTGATTGCGAATCTGATTATTGATGTCAGTCATCAAATGACATTCGTCAATATCTAGGATTTTATCGAAGGCACCAGGGATATGAAAGCCCACGGCATTCATTTGATCAAACTTTTCTCCGCTCTTCACCTGTTCCAATGTGAGCCATTTCTTATTAGAGAAGCCGAATTCTAGTTTATTTCTATATTCTTGTGTGCGTTTTGACCCTAAAATAGGGGTGCACTCTGGGAGTTCCACTTTGCCAATGCGCGTGAGATTGTCCATCACTTGCTTTTGCTTATAGCGCAATTGCTCTTCGTAGGGCAAAATTTGCCACTTGCAACCGCCGCAAACTCCATAGTGAGGGCAAAAGGCTTCCGTGCGTTGCTCACTATATTCGTGAATTTTCACCGCTTCAGCTTCTGCATAACTGTGTTTCTTGCGACGAAGCTGAAGATCTACCACATCGCCAGGCACAACATAGGGGACGAAGATGGCGAGTCCATCAACTTTAGCCAAAGCTTTGCCTTCGGCAGCAACATCAGTGATTTGAATTTTTTCGAGAAGTGGGAGCGGTTTCTTTTTTCGAGCCATAAATGAGTTTTGTTTTATCTGCAAAGATACTGCTTTTTCTCCGTATGACCAAAGTTCGCCCCTCTATCGATCATTAGACCGTTATAGTGCCACTCGTAATTGAAAAGATAACTTCTTATCATCTTTCATTTACTTGTTGATATCTTGTTTTTCGTTCTCGAAGTAGTTCGCTATGTATTCAAATAAACGTTAAATCAAGCGACTCAACAATCTACTAATGAAATCTGTTCAGATTCTAATGAGCGATTTGGGTTTACATTAGAAAGATTCAAAAGTATTGGAAACAGAAGGGATGGATATTGCCAAGGCAATTGCACATTTACAGCGTAAACAATAGCCTTTTTGTTGCAAATATAGTTAGTTGTTCGCTCATCTGCAGAAAAATACGTAACTTTGTCTTTCAATAATGTGACGTATTCGGTCTAGATAGTCCACGAGAATGAGCCTTGCGCACATTTTGATATGAAATAAAGCTGTTTTTCCTACAAAGCAAAAAAAACATCCACACATAAATGATCACTCTCTCCAACATCGCCGTACAATTTGGTAAGCGCATCCTCTATCAGGACGTAAACATGAAGTTTACCAACGGAAACATCTATGGTGTTATTGGCGCAAACGGTGCCGGTAAGTCTACACTGCTCAAAGCTATTAGTGGCGAACTTGAACCAACCAAAGGTAAAGTTGAACTTGGTCCAGGCGAACGTCTGTCTGTGCTCTCACAGGACCACTTCAAATTTGACGACCAGACAGTGCTCGACACCGTACTGCAAGGACACACTGTGATGTGGCAAGTGATGCAAGAGCGCAATGAGCTCTATTCCAAAGAAGAGTTTACGGACGAAGATGGCATCAAAGTGGCTGAACTCGAAGACAAGTTTGCCACAATCGGTGGATACACCGCAGAGAATGACGCAGCAACGCTTCTTTCTGGTCTTGGCATCAAAGAGAATCTCCATAGCAAACTCATGGGTGAGCTTTCTAACAAACAGAAAGTGCGCGTGATGTTGGCACAAGCCCTCTTTGGTGAGCCCGACAACCTGCTCCTCGACGAGCCTACCAACGACCTTGACCTCGAGACGGTGGAATGGCTCGAAGAATACCTCGGCAATGTGGAACACACTGTCCTTGTGGTGAGCCACGACCGCCACTTCCTTGACCAAGTTTGTACCCACACGGTGGACATTGACTTCGGTAAAGTTACGCTCTTCTCTGGTAACTATTCCTTCTGGTACGAATCTTCTCAGTTGGCACTCCGTCAAGCACAAAACCAACGTCAGAAAGCAGAGGAAAAACGTAAGGAGTTGGAAGAGTTTATTCGCCGATTCTCTGCTAACGTGGCGAAGAGTAAGCAAACGACTTCTCGTAAAAAGATGCTCGAAAAGCTCAATGTGGAAGAGATTAAGCCTTCTACTCGTCGCTATCCAGGTATTATCTTCCAGATGGAACGCGAGCCTGGTAACCAAATCTTGGAAGTGCAAGACCTTAAAGCTGTAGCCGACGATGGCACAGTGCTCTTCGATAAGGTGAATTTCCAAGTGGAGAAGGAAGAAAAGGTAGTATTCATCAGCCATGATCCTCGTGCGATGACGGCTCTCTTTGAGATTATCAATGGTAACCAAGAAGCTGCTGCTGGTACTTACTCATGGGGCGTCACCATCACTACGGCTTATTTGCCACTCGACAACACAGAGTTCTTCGACACAGACCTCAATATGCTCGACTGGCTCTCTCAATATGGCGAAGGTAACGAAGTGTATTTCAAAGCGTTCCTCGGACGTATGCTCTTCAAAGATGAGGAAATCCTCAAGAAGGTCAACGTGCTTTCGGGTGGCGAAAAGATGCGTTGTATGATTGCCCGTATGCAACTGCGCAATGCCAACTGCTTGATTCTCGACACGCCTACCAACCACCTCGACATGGAGTCTATCCAAGCCTTCAACAATAACCTTAAAGGCTTCAAGGGTAACATCCTCTTCTCCTCACACGACCACGAATTTATCAACACCGTTGCTAATCGCGTGATTGAACTCACCCCCAACGGCACGATTGACAAGTTGATGAGCTACGAAGACTACGTGCACGATGCTCGCATCCGCGAATTGCGTGAACAACTCTACGGAGAAGGCAAGGCATAATATTCGATAATCTCAACAGCTAGCGACTAGAACATGGTGCAAACTGGCTGACAATTCTACATTGACCCTCTTTCGGCATAATATTTGCAGAAAGAGGGTCAAACTAATAAGCATAATTTCATGGAAGAAAAGGAACCATTGACTAACAATACAACAAACGACGAAACGACTCAGCCCGAAACTAACGAGCAAGAAGTTCAAAATCAAGCAGAAACTGCAACAGAAGCTCCTGCAGCAGAACTGACTGATGCCGAAAAGTTGGCACAAGCTGAGGCTGAAATTGCAGAACTCAAAGATAAGATTTTGAGACAGGCAGCCGATTTCGCAAATTTCCGCAAGCACAGTATGGCTACCCACACCGAATTGATTCTCAATGGTGGTAAGAAAGTGCTCGAAAGTTTGCTTCCCATCCTTGATGATATGGAGCGCGCTGAAGCAAATTTGGCAAAAAGCGAAGAAGTAGAAACTTTGCGCGAAGGCTTGTCGCTGATTTTCCAAAAGTTGCAACGCACACTCGAACAACAAGGTCTGAAGAAGATGGAAACAAAGGAAGCTCAGTTTGACACTGATTTCCATGAAGCTGTAGCTCTCTTCCCCACAGAAGATGAGCAACAAAAAAATCACATCATCGACTGCGTGCAAACGGGCTATATGCTCAACGACAAGGTGTTGCGACACGCCAAAGTGGTGGTGGGACAATAAAATAGTTTACCGCCCGTGCGCGGATATTTTTCATCCTAACAAGCAACAAGACAATGGCAGATTTAGACTACTATCAAATACTCGGTGTCGACAAAAGTGCCAGTGACGCTGAGATCAAGAAGGCTTACCGCAAGGTAGCTATGAAATATCACCCAGATAAAAACCCTGGTGACAAGGAAGCTGAAGAGAAGTTTAAGGAAGCGGCAGAAGCCTACGAGGTATTGCGCGATCCTGAAAAGCGACAACGCTATGACCAATTTGGTAAAGCAGCTTTCGAAGGTGGTGCAGGAGCTGGAGGATTTGGTGGCGGATTTACCGACATCAACGACATCTTCTCACACTTCAGCGACATTTTTGGCGGTGGCGGCTTCGGAGGTTTTGGCGGTTTCGGTGGTGGCGGCGCATCTGCTGGCCCTCAGCAATACCGCGGTGGAGATTTGCGTTTGAAAACCAAACTCACTCTCGAAGAAATCGCTACTGGCGTAACCAAAAAGTTCAAGGTAAAAAAGCAAGTTGAGTGTAACGAATGTCATGGCTCAGGAAGTGAACCAGGACACAATGCAGAAACTTGCTCCACTTGCCATGGTAGCGGCTATGTGATTCGCAATGCACGCACCATCTTCGGCACGATGCAGCAGCAAAGCGCTTGCCCCACTTGTCATGGTGAGGGAAAAGTGGTGACACATAAGTGCAAAAAGTGTCATGGTGATGGTGTTGTGGCTGGTGAAGAAGTAATCGAAGTAGACATCCCTGCTGGTGTATCCGAAGGAATGGTATTGACTCTTCAAGGTAAAGGCCACGCAGGCAAACACAATGGAGTACCTGGCGACATCCAAGTCCTTATCGAGGAGTTGCCACACGAACACTTCATCCGTGATGACAATGATTTGATTTATAACCTTCTCCTTACCGTGAGCCAAGCTACCTTGGGTGACCAAGTGGAAGTGCCTACGCTCGAAGGAAAAGCCCGCGTGACCATCAAACCTGGCACACAACCTGGCACACGTATGCGTCTGCGCAGTAAGGGTCTCCCAGCTGTGCAAGGTTATGGCTATGGACGCGGTGACATTGTCATCAATATCTCTGTCTACATCCCCGAAACGCTGTCTAAGGAAGAAAAGGAGGCATTTGAAGCAATGAAAGAAAGCGACAACTTGAAGCCTTCTCCCAGCATTCTGAATAAAATTTTCAATTCTTTCCGTGCTTACTTTAGTTAAGTGCACGAAAGGTTGTAAGTAGAAACGCAATGGACTATCAACAAACCTTAGATTATCTCTTCACTGCTGCCCCGATGTTTCAAAGCGTCGGGGCAGGAGCATATAAAGAGGGACTCTCCACAACGCTCGCTTTAGATGCGCACTTAGGACACCCCCATCGTTCCTACAAAATAATACATGTGGGTGGTACTAATGGCAAAGGTTCGACCTCGCACACCCTAGCCGCCATCTTGCAACTCGCAGGTTACCGCGTAGGACTCTACACTTCTCCGCATCTGGTGGACTTTCGCGAACGCATCCGAGTGAATGGGGTATGTATTCCTGAGCAACGCGTCATTGACTTTGTGGAGCAAGAGAGCGCCTTCTTTGAACCGCTCCACCCTTCTTTCTTTGAACTGACCACTGCCTTAGCCTTTCGCTACTTTCAAGAACAAGAAGTGGACGTGGCAGTGGTAGAAGTGGGACTGGGTGGACGATTAGATTGCACAAACATCGTTAATCCTTTGGTGAGTGCGGTGACAAATATCTCCTTCGACCACATCAATCTATTGGGAAACACCTTAGAAGCCATTGCTTTTGAAAAAGCGGGCATATTCAAAAAGGAAGTTCCTGCTGTGATTGGCGCCGCGCAACCAGAAGTTCGTGCTGTTTTTGAAAAAGTGGCAAAGGAAAAGGGAGCGAAACTTGTTTTTGCGGAAGAAGAAAGTCCTTTGGAGAAAATTGAAAGCACGGAAAATGGAACATTTGTTTACCACACACGCTTGTGGGGAGAGGTTCACGCCAGTTTGAACGGTGCTTGCCAATCTCAAAACGCACGCACCATTTTTTGCGCTTTGACTCAACTACCCCAAGAAATGCAAGAACGTATTACGACTGAAAACGTTAGAAATGGTTTTCTCCGCGTGGCAGAAATTACAGGATTGCAAGGTCGATGGCAAATTGTCAATGAGGCTCCGCGCATCATAGCTGATACTGGACACAACGAAGACGCTTGGCGATACTTGACTCCGCAACTCGAATCACTTGCAGCAAACTCTTCAGAACCTACATCAGCTCTCCATATCATATTTGGCGTGTGTAACGACAAAGATGTGGTGCACATTCTTCCACTTCTCCCTAAAAATGCCACTTACTATTGGACACAAGCTAGTGTAGCAAGAGCTTTACCAGCTGAAAAACTCAAAACAATAGCAGAACAATCTGGTTTGCTGGGCGACGCCTTCTCCTCTGTTTCAGAAGCCTATGCCACTGCAATGCTGCGTGTTCCCAAAGATGGTACGCTATTTATAGGTGGCAGTTCGTTTGTGGTTGCTTATTTCTTGAGCAACCTCCAATGATTTCTCATGAGTTGACTAAATCCTCGCCAACATCGCCTATGCGATAGGTGTCTAATACAAAGAAAATCCCTCAGAAAAAGATAATCGTTCTATTTCTGAGGGATTCTATATTACAATCAACCGATTGGGGTTAAACTAATCAACAGTGCCTGTAGGAATTGGATTAACGGGGGTAAGTCCCATCTTGGCAGCGCGTTTGAGGATAAACTCCAAGGCTGCTTCGTGTTCATTGGGCACTACTCCATCCAAAATCGCATCTTTCAACGCAGATTTCAGCGCGCCAATCTCTTGACAGGGTTGCAAATCGAAGATTCGCATGATTTCTTTACCATCAACTGGAGGTTGAAAGTTGCGAATACGATCTTTCTCTTCTAAATCTATCAGTTTCTGGCGAACCAGTTGGTAATTGGCATAGAAATTTTGTTTTCTACGTTCGTTCTTTGACGTGATGTCAGCTTCGCAAAGCATCATTAAGTCGTCAATATCATTGCCAGCATCAAAAAGCAAACGGCGAACTGCTGAATCGGTAACTTCTTCGTCAGCTATATTGATGGGACGCATGTGGAGATCTACCAATTTCTCCACATATTTCATACGTTCATCCAGTGGTAACTTAAGACGGCGAAACATCGGTTTCACCATTCGCATTCCGAGATAGTTGTGATTGTGGAACGTCCAACCGATTTTGTTGTCCCATCGTTTTGATTTGGGTTTACCAATGTCGTGCAGTAATGCAGCCCAGCGATGAAACAGAATCTCATCTTTTGTGCGTGCTGCGGGAATTTCTTCCTCCTCTACTTCTCTCTCCGAGGAAGTCTCCGCATTTTGTTGCGAGGAGTTTCCTGTCACTTGTTGCGAAAATCGAGACAATCTATTCTCTTCAGCCAATCTTTGTCGCTCTACAAGATTCTCTAAGACTTCAAGCGTATGATAAAAATTATTCTTATGCTTACGCCCATTTCTCTCTTCTACTATGTCGAGAGCAACCAACTCGGGTAGAATGATTTCTAACAAACCACAACGATGCAAGTCGATGAAACCTTTAGACGGATGTGGAGCGAGCATTATTTTGTTGAGTTCATCAATAATGCGCTCTGCAGAAATGATTTTAATACGCTCTTTGTTGCGAGATAAGGCTTCGAAAGTTTCTTCCTCGATTTGAAAATTAAGTTGCGTAGCAAAACGAACACAGCGCATCATTCTGAGGGGATCATCGCTAAACGTGATATCTGGGTCGAGCGGTGTAGCAATGATGCCTTCTTCCAAATCGACAAGTCCATCGAAAGGATCAACCAATTCTCCCAAACGAGATTGGTTAAGACAAATGGCTAACGCATTGATGGTGAAATCGCGTCTACGTTGGTCATCATCTAATGTACCGTCTTCCACAATGGGTTTACGCGAATCATGAGAATAACTCTCTTTGCGTGCTCCCACAAATTCTATTTCCTCTTCTTGCTGCACACGCTTACCATCAACCGTTTCCCAATGCCGCCACTTCACTTGCGCTGTTCCAAAGTTACGAAATACGGAACAGGTTGTGCCTTTCCCAAGTGCCTTACTGAAAGCCTGTGCTACTTCGATACCAGAGCCTACAACGACAACATCCACGTCTTTGGAAGGACGTTTAAGAATGAAATCGCGCACATAACCGCCGACAACATAGGCTTCAAGACCTAAAGCGTCAACAGTTTGAGTGAGTTTTTGAAAATGAGGTGAGGAAAGATGGGCGGCAAATTGAGCTTGCGTAGGAATCTGCAACATAATGTTCAGAAGAGAATAGATGAAATATTAAAATTCGAGCCGACCCCATTGTGGTCGGCTCGAAAAATATAGCCTTAGGGCGAGCAACGAAAATTACTCTGCGCTGAGGGTGTAGCGTTGGAAACCAGTTACAGTAAGACCCTTTTCAACTTCATTGAGGAATTGAGCAATAGTCTTAGTCTTGTCCCAAATATATTCTTGTTCGAGGAGGCAAACTTCCTTGAAGAACTTAGCGAGACGACCCTTAGCGATGTTTTGAATCATTTGCTCGTTGAGGTTAGCTTCCTTCTCAGCAGCAGTCTTTTCCTTGAGTTCGCGGATTTCTTGTGCTTCGCTTTCGTCGATAGCGAGGGGAGCAGCAGAAGCTACTTGCATTGCTACGTTCTTACCAACAGTTTCATCAGCAACCTTGTTGCTCAAAGCAACGAGTGTGCAGAGGCTGTTGTTGTTGGCGTGGTTGTAAGCAGCAAGGCCTTCACCTTCAACAACGAGGTAAGCATCGAGTTCCATTTTTTCGCCAGTCACACCAGATTGGTCAGTGATGCGTTCAGCAACTGTACGACCATCGAGTGTCAAAGCCTTAACTTCTTCAACGTTCTTGCAACGTGCTACAACAGCAGCGTCGAGGATGTCCTTAGCCAAAGCTACGAAGTCTGCATTCTTAGCTACGAAGTCAGTTTCGCACTTAAGTGCAAGGATAGCACCATAGTTGCCATCAACCTTTACGAGAACGCAACCTTCAGCAGCCTCACGATCAGAACGCTTAGCTGCGATAGCTTGACCGCGCTTGCGCACGAGTTCAACAGCAGCATCGAGATCGCCTTCAGCTTCAGCGAGGGCATTCTTACAATCGCTCAAACCAGCACCAGTCAAGGCGCGGAGCTTCTTGATATCTTCAATATTTACAGCCTTCAGCTTCAGACTTCTCAGCGCGAGCTTGACGAGCGCGCTTGTTGTCTTCATTCTTCTCATCGTTGGCAGCCTTCTCTACCTTACGTTCAGCCACACCTTCAGCGATAGCAGCGCAGCAAGCGTCGAGGATAACCTCGATGCTCTTTGTTGCATCGTCGTTAGCGGGGATAGCGAAGTCTACGATGTTGGGATCAGCATTAGTATCAACGATACCAAATACAGGGATACCCAAACGGATAGCTTCTTTCACTGCGATGTGCTCCTTGCATACGTCAACAACGAAGAGAGCAGCAGGAAGACGAGTGAGGTCAGCGATAGAACCGAGGTTCTTTTCAAGCTTAGCACGTTGACGGCTAATTTGAAGAATTTCGCGCTTTGAAAGGTTAGAGAAAGTACCATCAGCAGTAAGTTTGTCGATGTTAGTCATCTTCTTCACTGCCTTGCGGATGGTTGGGAAGTTAGTGAGCATACCACCTGGCCAGCGTTCGGTCACGTAAGGCATGTTCACAGCAGCTGCCTTTTCTGCAACTGCCAATTTGGCCTGTTTCTTAGTAGCTACAAAGAGGATACGACGACCAGACTTTGCGATTTCCTTGAGAGCTTCAGCAGCTTCGTCAACTTTAGCAACAGTCTTGTGGAGGTCGATGATGTGGATGCCATTGCGCTCCATAAAGATGTAAGGAGCCATAGCGGGATTCCACTTGCGCTTGAGGTGACCGAAGTGACAGCCAGCCTCGAGAAGGGTTTCAAAATTAGTTCTAGACATTTTGAATTGTAGTTTACTTTCCTTGTAAGTTGAGGAGCATTCTATCAATCTATATTATCACCTTACTCTTTTCTGCAATGCGAGAAAGAAAATTCGTCGCCTCGCAGCGAGTTTGAGTTGAGGATTGTTTCAGTTGCCCAGGAATGGCAACGCGTACTCCTATGATTATTGATTATCCTATGCACTAACAAGAGTGCGGGACATTTCAACCAACCCATAAGTAGCATCTTGATGTTCGATGCAATAAAACATTGAAAATTGAGATGGTCTTACGAGTTTGGATGCTAAACGTTTTTCTGTTTTCAGCAAACTTGCCGATAGAGATTAACGCTTGCTGAACTGGAAGCGACGACGTGCCTTTGGACGACCTGGCTTCTTACGTTCAACTTCGCGAGGATCGCGGTGTCTACTTGTTTGATTACTTGAGGGTGTTAATATCAAGAGCTTTGGGGCTTTGTGCCTCGTGCTTATGCTCAGTACCCACATAAACGTGGAGGTTACGGAGCAATTGCGCGCCAAGACGATTCTTGGGAAGCATACCCTTTACAACACGGCGAAGGAGCTTATCTGCACCATTGGGCTTAGCCAAGATAGAAGCAGGAGTATGCTCACGTTGTCCACCAGGATAACCAGTGTAAGTGTAGTACACACGGTCAGTCATCTTTTTACCAGTCAAGATAAACTTGTCGGCGTTGATGATGATTACGTTGTCACCGCAGTCCACGTGAGGAGTAAAATTAGGCTTGTACTTACCACGGAGGAGCTTGGCAACTTTTGAAGCAAGGCGACCCAAAACTTGATCGGTAGCATCGATAACTACCCATTCTTTCTGAGCGGTCTCCTTGTTTGCAGAAATGGTCTTGTAGCTTAAAGTATCCATTCTAATGATTAATTTGTAGTTACTAAGTGGGCTTTCGCCCATAAATCAATAAATTATCTTTTTCTTGCGATTCTCTAACCACCAAGTTCGGCCAAAGAGCTTGGCTATTAACACGCAAGTGCGACCTCAAAAAGAGGCAACTTGATAATAATCGGCACGCAAAATTACTCATTTCTCCTGATTCTGCCAAACTTTTCTCAGAGAAAAGCACTATAACACCCTATTTCTATCGAAAAAGGAAGAAACTATGCCGGAAAACTCATTTCTAAATCCAAGTCAACACAAACTATCATTGGGAACAAAAAAATAGACAAGTACCAGAAGTACTTGTCTATTGGTGGGCGCTGACGGATTCGAACCGCCGACCCTCTGCTTGTAAGGCAGACGCTCTGAACCAGCTGAGCTAAGCGCCCTTCTAAGCGTCCTAACTAATAGGATTGTAAAATAAGTACTTCGAATTGGATGGGTGGACGCTGACGGATTCGAACCGCCGACCCTCTGCTTGTAAGGCAGACGCTCTGAACCAGCTGAGCTAAGCGTCCTATTATCGAAGACCTTTTACTGAATTTTCTCTAGAGTAAAGAGTGGTGGGCGCTGACGGATTCGAACCGCCGACCCTCTGCTTGTAAGGCAGACGCTCTGAACCAGCTGAGCTAAGCGCCCTCTTTTAGAGAAACTCTTGCGGTGCGTACGGGACTCGAACCCGTGACCCCATGCGTGACAGGCATGTATTCTAACCAGCTGAACTAACGCACCTTGCTGTTTGCGAGTGCAAAGGTATAGCATTTCTTGCATTCCACCAAACATTTC
>QWCC01000521.1_pt1 | contig 11394 bp, 10 predicted proteins | sample 1972491 | NCBI WGS metagenome assembly QWCC01 (sample SAMN09866718, study PRJNA288562) | Human oral metagenome isolate term5_saliva, whole genome shotgun sequencing... | isolation source: mouth | host: Homo sapiens | place: USA: California
GCTCTTGACCCCGAGATGGTTCACGAGGTTTTGCAGGTAGTTATGGAGCTAGCAGAGCAGGGAATGACCATGCTGGTGGTAACTCACGAGATGCGCTTTGCTCAAGCAGTTGCTGATCGAGTCATCTTGATTGATCAGGGGCACATCGTAGAAGAGTCGTCCGATGCACAAGAGTTTTTCTCGGCACCTAAAACAGAGAGGGCACAAGAGTTTTTGCACACCTTTGAATTTGAGCGTGTACATAAGTAAACAACGTGTTTTGCACGTAGATGATGTAGTAATTGATACAACTTGTTAGGATTTGAAATGAACTTCTTTGAAAATACTTCCACTTCTCTTTCTCGTCGTGCTTTCCTTGGTGCAAGCGCACTTTCTGCTGCAGCTCTTTTGGCTGCTTGCAAGAAAAAGGATTCCGACGGAGCTCAGGGTGGATCTTCTGATACAGACTCAAAGTTTAGAACTCTTGATGACATCAAGAAGGCAGGCACAGTAAATATCGGTGTCTTCAGCGATAAAGCTCCTTTTGGCTACGTTGATGCAAACGGTAATTACGCTGGTTACGACATTGTTTTTGCTGAGCGTCTTGCAAAGGATATGAGCGTCAAGATCAACTACATTGCCACTGATGGACAAAATCGCGTGCCTTTCTTGCAGTCCAATAAGGCAGACATCATGTTGGCAAACTTTACGGTAACCGATGACCGTAAAGAGAAGGTTGATTTCTCTCTTCCATACATGAAGATTAAGCTGGGCGTTGTTTCTCCAGCTTCTGCGCCAATTACTGATGTTTCTCAGCTTGACGGCAAGAAGCTTATTGTTTCTAAGGGAACCACGGCTGAGGTTTGGTTTGCTAAGAACGCACCTAAGGTTGAGCTGGTCAAATTTGATAGTTATGCTGATGCGTATAACGCACTGCTCGACGGCCGCGGCGATGCTTTCTCAACCGATAATACCGAGGTACTTGCATGGATCAAGTCTAACCCTGGCTTTGTTGTTGGCATTGATGACCTGGGCGACTCCGATACTATTGCTGCGGCAGTTCACAAGGGCAACTCTTCGCTGTTGGAGTTTATCAACAACGAGATTACCGGTCCTCTTGCAGAGGAGAACTTCTTCCACAAGGCTTATGAAGAGACACTTGCTCCAATTTACGGCGACGAGGTAGATCCAAATACTATGGTCGTCGAGGGCGGCAAAATCTAAGTTCTGGGCTTAGTCCGTCTTTACAGCTCAATACACCCATTTCGCGAGAAGACCTTGCAGTTTGTAAGGTCTTCTCGCGTTTGTAGCCAAATTGTTAATTTGTACAGTACTTTTTAAAAATGATTCTTTGTGCTGATAAAGTAGGTCAACTATTTTTTGACCACCAGGGCAAAGGAGCTGATAATGGCAGCTGAACAGCAAAAAGCAACTCGTAAAATTGGTGTCCCCAGGTTTCCTGGCGATATTATGCTGTATCCGCTTTCTGTAGGTCTACTTCTTCACTCATTTGTTCCTCAGGTTCTAGAAATTGGTAGCTTCACCACTGCTGTTGCTAAGGGAGCTCCTGCAATTGTTGGCATTGTTTTGCTGTTTGTGGGTGCTTCTATTGATCTTAAGACGGTTCCCAAGGTTTTGAAGACTGGCCTGACCATTCTTATTCCTAAGCTTGCCATTGCTATTGCCTTTGGTTTGTTTGTTGCTAAGTTCATGAACGATAATTTCTTTGGTCTTAATGCACTTTCTATCATTGGTGGCATTACCTTCTGTAACGTTGCTTTGTACATTGGTATTACTGCTGAGTACGGGACTCCTGATGAGCAAGGCGCGGCTGCAGTTTTGTCCCTTGTTGCTGGTCCTGCAGTTACTATGATTGCCCTAGGTGCAGCAGGTGTTGCGGCAATTTCTCCTACCGCACTTGCGGGTACCCTTCTTCCTCTGCTCCTTGGTGTTGTTCTTGGTAACCTTAGTCCTTTTATCAGGGGGCTTTTGGTTCCTGGTATTAACCCCTGTATTGCTGTTGTTGGCTTTGCTCTTGGTTGTGGCATGAGTGTTGAGAACCTTATTACGGGCGGTCCATCAGGTATTCTCTTAGCAGTACTTTGCATCATCACGGGTATCCTTACCATGTTTGTTGAGCGTCTACTGGGCGGTTCTGGTAAGGCAAGTCTTGCGAGCGCAACTATTGCAGGTACCGCAACAACCACTCCTGCTGCAGTTGCTTCTGTTGATCCAACGTATACGGCTCAGGTTGTTGCAAACGCAAACGCTCAGCTTGCTGCCGCGGTAGTTATTACTGCACTGGTAGCTCCAGCATTTACTGGTTGGCTTGATAAGAAACTGACTAAGAAAAATGATGCCGGTGAGGTACAGACTTCAGAAGAAGTATCTGCTGCTGAGTAATTACGTAAGCTTTATATAATGCATATGAAAAACCCTCTTCTACGTTGGTGGAAGAGGGTTTTATTCACCGGTTAAAGAAAATAAATGATGTGGCTTATCTCAAATATAAGCGCAAGTATGAGGAAAACTAAGAACAAAATTCTTACCCTTTTTTGATACCGCTTTTAAAAAAGACATAAAAATCGATAACCTCAGTCAGAATTAATACTAGAAAAAATAGTAATGGTGGAATAAGTCCCTGTTTCCACAGTAGTCGCATTCCCTGATAAGCCAGAAAACTGACCAATATTACAATACGAACTGTTTTTCTAGAAATCGGTTCTGAAAAATTAAATATCTTCTCACCAAACATATCTGTTGCCTCCCTATGGACAACAAGAGCAGTTTATTTGTTACTAAAGATTGTAATACTGTCTGATAACCTCGTAATATATAACTATAGTAATTTAACTTGTGATTGGAGGTGCCTATGGAAGTGGGAGAGTGGAGCATTAGTTCTCCAGCATCTAAGTTTTTACTTAGTGCACCATGGTCAGAAAAGCTTGTTCACGGATGGGTTCATCCACTGCGCATCTCTTCCAATCAGCTTAGAGTTATTGGCTCTTGCTCTTCCTGGCACCCCGGTCTTTTTAAACAGATGGCCGCTTGTACTTCAGATATTCAAGTTGCTTTTACCACGGACAGCTCAGAAGTGGTGCTTGATCTAAAAATTGACAAAGTTCCTAAGGGAGCCTCTTCTGTTTTACAGTTACTTAAAGCTGCGTATCTTAAAAAGCTCAGCTCTGTCTTTGTGACGGTTGATGGTAAACCTTACAAGAGCTTCTCACTGGATGATGCAGGTGAACATACGCTTTCTATTCATCTAGAAACAGAAACCTCTGAAGATGACCTTGCTAGACTTCCAGGTTTTAATGACACGCATCACGTGAGTGTTTACTTGCCCTGTTTACAGAGCGCTTCCGTTAAAAATCTCCGTGGCAACGGCACGTTTTTCTCGCCCGATGAGCCTAAGAAAAAATTGGTGGTGTTTGGCGATTCTATTGCGCAGGGTTTTGTTGTGGAACGCCCAGACAAAACTTGGCCACGCTGTCTTGCTAAACGCATGAAGCTTGAGGTGGTTAACCAGGGAATTGGTGGACAAGTTTATCAGCCTGGCTCGTATACGTTTATTGAGGATGCTTCTTTAGTGGTTGTTGCACTTGGGGCAAATTATCGATACGAAAAATGCTCAAAGTCGCAGGTAACGTACGATATTCAAAATTCGCTCTGGCAGATTTCTCAGATGTATGCAGATACGCGTGTGGTTGTTCTGACACCTACGCCTTATTTTGAGGATGCGTATCCCACACACCCTTATTCTTGTTTCGCCGAGATTCCTCAAATTATTGAAGAAGTTGCTGGTAAGTTTGGTTTGCAGTGTATTTCTGGAGAAAAACTATTGCCGCAGGAGAAGAAATATTTTGCTGACGATGTACATCCAAATTCTAAGGGTGCGGCACTTTTGGCAAAGAATCTATTTGAAGCCTTAAAACAGCCAGGTCAGGATAGTCTTTTTTAGACGTCAAGCCTCCCTAGAAGCTCTCTCAAAATTCAACATGAGTTTTTGTCCGGTGAAACTTCTACACTAGAGGTGAAAAACATCTAGAGAGGATACACATGAATACTATTAATCCTTTTGCACCTCATTTGACCGGGCAACTTACAGAAGAAACTCAAGCCCTTGTGGCTGAGCAAATTGCTAAGGGCACCTTAAGTCCTTACGCGTGCAAAAATGAAGATATCATTCGCCGAGATTCTACCCATGATCAGGCATCACTTTTGCGTCCGGCTTTCATGCGAGATGTCGAGAAGATCATGCATACTCCTGCGTATAACAGGCTAAACGGCAAAACACAGGTCTTCTCGTTCCGCGCGCATGATGACATTACGCGCCGCGGCCTTCATGAGCAGCTTGTTTGTAGGGTTGCTAAAGATATTGGACGTGCCCTTGGCCTTAACCTTGATTTGATCGAGGCAATTGCTCTTGGTCATGACGTGGGACATACTCCTTTTGGTCATGCAGGGGAGTATTTCCTCAATGATATTTATCACGAGCAAACGGGACGTTGGTTTTTCCACAACGTACAGAGCGTACGCGTGCTTGACGGCCTCTATGCAAGAAACCTCTCTTTACAGACGCTTGATGGAGTAATCTGCCACAACGGCGAGTTTGAGCAGCAGATACTTCAAATGAGTGATCTTTCAACTTTTGATGAGTTTGATAAGGTGGTAGAAGATTGCTGGGAGAGAGGTCCTCAGGCTATTGCACACCTGCGTCCTATGACGCTTGAAGGTTGCGTCATGCGCATCTCTGACATTATTGCGTATGTTGGAAAAGACAGACAGGATGCGCTTCGTGCAGGCGCTGCTACAGAAGAAACATTTGACGACGGTCTTGGTGGCGCTTATAACGCATGGGCTACTTCTGCTTTTGTTGCAGATATTGTTCAGAATAGCTTTGGTAAGCCTCAGATTTCTCTCTCAGAAGAGGCGTTTAAAGAGATGAAACGAGCAAAGCGCGAGAATTATAAGAAGATTTATGGTGCATCAGAAGCCAATGGTGATTTCTCTGTAGACATTAAGCGCCTGTTTGAGAAATTGTATGAGTACGAATTATCTTCGCTTAAATCTGGCGATCAAAGCCTTGCAATCTTTAAGCATCATATTGAGCCGGTGAGTAGGCACCTTTCTAGGTATGGCCATACCTATGACTGGAAGAGTGACGCGCATCGTACTGTTGTTGATTTTATTTCCGCAATGACTGATGACTACTTTGTGGCTACCTGTGAAGCACTTTTCCCAGAAGCTCAGGAGCTCTTTCCAAAGAGGAGCTACTTTGCAGAAGGAGTACGCGCGTAAGATTAGTGTTTCGGTCAAAGTGCAATAGTTAGGTCACTTAAAGAGCATTTGTGTTGAGCGGGTTTCTCGCCAAGCTTTTATGTTTGAGACGGGGTAAAATTAGCTGCATGGATACTTTATTTTCTGGCATGGAACGTGCCGCTAAAAAAGCTAATGCACCACTTGCTGCTCGCATGCGTCCTACCACGCTTGATGGATATGTTGGTCAGGAAGATGCGGTTGGTCAGGGTTCTTGGCTGCGCAAGGCAATTGAGCACGATACACTCTCGTCCGTTTTGCTGTACGGTCCAGCAGGCACCGGAAAGACCACGCTTGCGCGCATCATCGCTCATACAACGCACGCAGAATTTGTAGAAGTATCTGCAATTACGGGAACTGTTAAAGATCTTCGTAGAGAGATTGAAGCAGCAGAATCAAGGCTTTTAACAGCAGGTAGAAGAACTATTCTGTTCATTGATGAGATTCATCGTTTTACGCGCTCTCAGCAAGATGCCTTGCTTCATGCAGTAGAAGACAGAATAGTTGTACTTATTGGCGCTACTACAGAAAACCCTTACTTTGAGGTTAATAGTGCTCTAATTTCTCGCTCTCGTGTAGTGGAGCTGCATGCATTGTCAGATGAGGCAATCGATGAGCTCATTCAGCGAGCACTTGAGTCAGAAGATGGTCTAGCAGGCGCATTTGTCCTGGATGAAGCCGCTCGTAAAGAGATTGTGACGCTTGCAGGCGGAGATGGCCGTGCAGCCCTAACTTCACTTGAGCTTGCCTCTCAGATGGTTGATGTTCCAGAATCTGCTGACAACAAAGCATCTGAGCCGCTTGTTATCACCAAGCAAAACGTTCTTGAGGCAAATCCTCGTCGCGGACTTCCCTACGATAAAGCAGGAGATATGCACTATGACATTATCTCTGCGTTTATTAAGTCCATGCGTGGCTCAGACCCAGATGCCGCACTCTATTGGCTTGCGCGCATGATTGATGCAGGCGAGGACCCTAAATTTATTGCTCGACGCATTATGATTTTGGCCTCAGAAGATATTGGCAATGCCGATCCTCAGGCGCTGCTCATTGCACATGCAGCATTCAGGTCAGCTGAGGTCATTGGATATCCCGAGTGCAGAATTAACCTTGCGCAAGCAGTAATTTATATGGCGCTTGCTCCAAAATCTAATGCTGCAGAAGCAGGTATTGATGCCGCTCTCCATGAGGTTAGAACAGGTCCAAGGCGAGAAGTTCCAAGTTACTTAAGAGATCGTACGCGTCCTGGTTCTGAAGAGTATGGCAATTACCTCTATCCTCACAATTATCCTGGGGGATGGATTGAACAGCGTTATCTTCCAGAAGGACTTGAACGTGGTGCGTTCTTCTCGCCATCTCCAAGAGGTTGGGAAGCGTGGAGAATTGCAGCTACAGAGCGTGATCGTCACGAGGAAGTCTAGGATTTTGAATTACCTAAGTGGGAGCATTAAGAGGACGCTCCTCGGGTAGAATAGAAAGAACTGTAACCGTTAGCTTTGAGGGATGGCATAGATGGATTACCTACAGATTGCTCTTGTAGTCTTAGCCGTAGTTGGTGTTTGGGCCATTGTCGAGGTTGCTCTGACCCTAAGAACAACAAGAAGGTCAATTACTGAGATTACACTCTCAGCTAACAATACCATTGAACAGATTCAGCCTGTTATTTCAAAGATTGATGGCATGGTTGATGAACTTGATCCAACTATCAAGCAGCTACCTGCACTCATGCAGAAGGTTGATGAGGCTGCAGAGAATGCTAACACTTCTCTTGAGAGCCTAAACGTAGTTCTTGGTGATGTAGCAACTGTTTCAGGTGCTGCATCAGCCGTAACTGCAACAGTCAGCAAAGCTGCAAGCGATGCGGTAACAGGCGTTGTTGAGTCTGTTTCAAAGCTAGGAACTGGTCTTGGCGGATCTTTGAATCCTTCCAAGCTTGCTGAGGTGGCTCAGGCTCGCCTGAGCGGCGCGACTGCTTCCGCACAACAGAGTGCACAGCGTGCTCAAGAGTATCTTGAGGAGCTTCCTCTGCTTTCTCAGGACAAGACAAAGCATTCTAAACCAGCTCGCACTGAGCAGTTCTATATTGAGTACGGTTCTGAGTCTTCTCAGAAGTCTGAGGAGTAGATTGTAATGACACAAAAAATTGTTGAGCTTTCCGCTCCTGCAGATCCAACATTTGCTCGCTCCGTCAGAATGATGGCTGCTAATCTTGCTGTTTTGTGCAAGATGAACGTTGATGAGCTTGAAGATGTCAAAATGGCCGCAGAAGAGGGTTTTGTCTTTGCTTGCGGCACTCAAAAAGACTCTGTAGATATTACGTTTACCCTTGAAGCCAATACTATGGCTATTGATTTTGATTTGGGTGATGAGGATCCAGTTGAGTCTGAGACAGATAATTCTCAGCCACTTGAGCTTGTAGAACTATTGCTTTCCGCTATTTGTGATGAGTTTGCACTTACCGATGACGGTTATACGCTTCATCTTGTAAAGATTTCTGGCGGTGCACATGCCTAAACCTGAAGCAAACGAGGCAGTGCAGGCATCTGCAGAAGAGCAGAAAGCCGCAAGAAGAGCTGCTCGTCGTGCTTCTAAAGGTACCCCAGCCTGGGATAAAGATAGAACACGCAAGCTCTTTGCCCAATATAAAGAAACAAAAGACCCTGAGGTAAGAGACCAGCTTATTGTGAGTCACTTAAACCTCGTGCGCTTTTTGGCCTCCAAGTTTAAAAACCGTGGAGAACCCCTTGATGATTTGATTCAGGTGGGAACCATTGGACTTATCAAGGCAATTGATAGGTTTGAGCCTGATCGTGGTCTAGAATTTACAACATATGCAACGCCAACCATCATGGGAGAAATCAAGCGTCACTTCCGCGACAAAGGCTGGTCAGTACGTGTTCCTCGTCGTTTGCAGGAGCTGTCGTCCAAGATTAATCAGGTCACTGATGATTTGACTAAAGAGCTGCAAAGAAGCCCTTCAATTGAAGAGATCGCCCAACGCCTTGACACTAACGTTGAAGAAGTTCTTGAGGCTATGGAGTCTTCTAGCGCTTATAGCTCTGTTCCTCTTGAGGGAGGCGGCTCTGGTGCTGATGGCGACGAGACTCCTTCAATCATTGATCAATATGTGACCGAAGATGAGGATCTTGCTGGTTCTGATGACCGCATTGTTCTTGAAGAGGCCATTAGAGACTTCTCACCACGAGAGCAAGAGATTATTCGTATGCGTTTTGTTGAAGGTCTTACTCAGGTAGAGATTGCGGAGAAACTTAATATCTCTCAGGTACAGGTTTCAAGGCTGCTTCGTCGCACCTTAAAGCGTATCCAAGAAAAGATTGACCCAGAAAGCGTGAATCGTTAATGGATCAAAAGCATCAAAACTTCTCCGATTCATCTCAAAAATGGAAACAACGTGGCTTAATGGTGTGGACAGTCATTGGTCTGGCCGCATTGCTTGCTCTTGCATTGTATGTTCTTGGCATCCTGGGACAGGCTGTTGAGCTGCTCGCCATTGGCGCAATTGTTGCGTTTGTCTGTAGCCCTGTTACCAATTGGCTTGAAGACAGGGGAGTGCCACGTGGTATTTCCGCTCTTATAGCTCTTGTTCTTACGCTCATTGTGCTGGTAGGATTTTTGATTTTGATTGCGCAGCCATTGGTATTTGAGCTTACTACGCTACTCAGAAACGCTCCTTCGTATGCAACTCAGATAGGAGCAATGGCAAGGGAGTTTTGGCAGAACTTTGACACTCAAAGCAACCCTGCTGTTAGACAGACGGTAGAACTTGCAATTGAACAGGCATCAAGTATTGGAATATCAGTTGCTTCTGGTATTTTGAGTTGGCTTTCCACATCTGCTTTAGGCAACATCTCTTCTATGGCAAACCAACTCATGGTCTTTTTCTTAGGTCTGGTTCTTGCCTATTGGCTTGCTAAAGATTATCCAGTTATTGTCCGTGAGATGGCTATTATTGCTGGTCCTCAAAAAGAGAATGAGTTCAGACTTATTCTTGCAATCTTAAGTAGATCTACCAGTGGATATATGCGAGGCACTATCATTACCTCTGCGATTAATGGCATTCTTGTGTACTTTGGGTGTCTGATTTTAGGCAACCCTTATGCTGCTCTTATTGGCATGGTTACAGGAATCTTCCATATTATTCCTGTAGTTGGACCGGTTTTCTCGGCAGGTATTGCTCTTATTTTGAGCATCTTGGTAGACCCTGTCATGACCGTATGGACTATCGTTATTTTGGTGGTTGCACAAAACGTTGTTGATAACGTGCTTTCACCTTTGGTTATGGCAACTAGCGTTAAAGTTCACCCGGGTCTTTCGCTCGTTGGTATTGTCATTGGCAGCGCTCTTGGCGGAGTAGTTGGAACTATTCTTGCCATACCTTTGACAGCAGCACTGAGGGGCATCTTTGTGTACTTCTTTGAGAAGTATTCGGGCAGACAGATTGTCTCGCCAAATGGCGCGCTTTTTAACTCGACGCAGTATGTGGATGAGTCTGGCGCTATTCTGCCAGAGTATGATGCCCTAGATGACCCAAAGTTCTTTGAGGAGTCGCGTCTTGTTGATCAAGACACTACAGCTCATGTGCGCAGCAAGTCTTCAGCTCCCGCACCCAAGATTCTTGGACATGATTTTTCTCAGTTACTTTTTAGGAATACTCAAGAAGTTACTAAGGAGCCAGATAAACCATCGTCAGATGCGGTAGACTCAGACAGTACAAAAGAGTAGTTATTTGAATACGGAGAAGTACTTTATGGCTGACTATAAAACAATGACAACAGCAGAGATTCGCGAGGACTTCCTAAGCTTCTTTGAGAGCAAGGGTTGCAAGCGCTATCCTTCTTCATCTCTGGTGCCTTCTGATCCTTCGCTGCTTCTTGCTAATGCTGGCATGAACCAGTTCAAGGAGTATTACCAGGGCATCAAGACTATGAAGGAGATTGGCGCAACTTCCTGCCAGAAGTGCCTTCGTACTAACGATATTGACAACATTGGCGACTCTCGCCATCTCTCATTCTTTGAGATGCTGGGTAACTTCTCCTTTGGTGGTTACACCAAGCGCGATGCATGCACCTGGGCAATGGAGTTTATTTCTTCTCCAGAGCACCTTGGCCTGCCTCTTGACCGCCTGTACTTTACTGTTTTTACTGACGACGATGAGGCAATTGAGATTTGGAAGTCTCTTGGCGTAGCAGAAGATCACATCACCCGTCTGGGCGAGGAGGACAACTTCTGGGCAGCTGGTCCAACTGGTCCTTGTGGTCCTTGCTCTGAGATTTACTTTGACCAGGGTCCTGAGTTTGAGGGAGAGGCTCCTGGAGACGACGGTGACCGTTACCTTGAGTTCTGGAACCTCGTCTTTACTCAGTTTGATCGCCAGGAAGATGGTTCTCTGCCTGAGCTTCCTCATCGCAACATCGATACCGGCATGGGCCTTGAGCGTATCGCAGCTATCATGCAGCATGAAGGCACCAATTACGAGGGTGACATCATGCGTACCCTCATCTCTTTGGGCGAGAAACTCTCTGGTAAGAAGTATCACTCAACTGATGAGATTGACCGCAGCCTGCGTATCCTTGCAGACCACTCTCGTGCAGTTACCTTTATGATTGGTGACGGCATTCTCCCTGGTAACGAGGGTAGAAGCTACATTCTTCGCCGCCTGCTCCGTCGCGCTGTCTACCACGGCCGCTTACTGGGCATTCAGGGCACCTTCATGGCAGAGTACGCTCATGAGGTTGCTGTTCTGCTTGGCGCAGAATATCCAGAGCTTGTCGAGAAGAGCGCTCTTATCGACGGCATTCTGACTGCAGAAGAGGAGCGCTTTGGCGCTACGCTTGACGCAGGCGAGTCCAAGCTCACTGCAGAGCTTGAGCAGCTTGAGGACGGCGCACAGCTTTCTGGTGAGGTTGCCTTCCTTCTGCACGATACCTACGGATTCCCTATTGACCTTACTCGTGAGATTGCTGCAAATGCAGGTCACGTTGTTGACATGGACGCCTTTGATGCTGCAATGACTGAGCAGCGTGAGCGCGCTCGTGCGTCTGCTAACCGCGATGCCTGGGGTAACGCTCAGAGCAT
>QWCC01000980.1_pt1 | contig 11369 bp, 10 predicted proteins | sample 1972491 | NCBI WGS metagenome assembly QWCC01 (sample SAMN09866718, study PRJNA288562) | Human oral metagenome isolate term5_saliva, whole genome shotgun sequencing... | isolation source: mouth | host: Homo sapiens | place: USA: California
GTACCATCATTTTAGTCACCCATGAGCCAGATATTGCTGAATATGCAGGTCGCAATGTGGTTTTAAAAGATGGTCTTATTGTAGAAGATAGAATAAATCCCCATATGAAAGGATTGCAGGTAGGAGGTGAAAGCCATGTATAAGGAAGGTTTCTTAATGGCTTGGTCATCTCTAATAGCCAATAAGATGCGATCATTATTGACGATGCTAGGTATCATCATTGGTGTAGCTGCGGTGATTGCACTTGTATCCATTGGATATGGGGTTCGTCAACAAATCACAGAATCTATTTCCAGTTTGGGTAGTAATCTATTAATGGTTTATCCAGGGGCTCCTAGAACACCAGGGGTACGCCCGGTATCTGGTGCTAATAAAACGTTAAAAATGGGCGACTATGAAGCTATTTCGAAGATGGATAGCGTGCAAGCAGCTTCACCAGTAGCAGCTAATTCGTATTTAACTGTGTACATGAGCAAGAATTGGACCACAACTGTGAATGGTGCTAACGCTGACTTTCAGTATGTAAACAATTGGACTATGAAATCAGGTCGTTTTATTACAGATAGTCAAATTGAACGCCGTGAACGGGTGGCAGTCATAGGTGCCACAGTGGCAAAAAACTTGTTTGGTAATGAAGATCCCATTGGTAAGGATATTCGGATTCATAAAAATTCTTTTAAAGTAGTAGGTGTCCTTGATGAAAAGGGTTCTGGTACTATGGGGAATGATCAAGATGATGTTATTGTAGTACCGTATACAACTATGATGGAACGTGTGATGGGTGTTGATTATTTGCGTATGATCTACATTCAAGCAAAAGAAGGCGAAGACTTAGAACGGGTGCAAGCAGATATAGAAAATATCTTGCGTGTCCGTCATGGCATTAAAAATCCTGATCTCGATGATTTTAATGTGAACAATATGGCGTCCATTATGAAGGCGGTAGAAGAAAATACAGCTACCATGACCTTATTCCTAGGTGCTGTGGCAGCGATTTCTTTATTAGTTGGTGGCATTGGCATTATGAATATCATGCTTGTGTCTGTTACGGAACGTACTCGAGAAATTGGTGTTCGTAAAGCCTTAGGTGCTACGTATCGTACGATTATTACACAGTTTTTAATTGAAGCCGTCGTTATCTCTCTCGTAGGTGGTGCCATCGGTATTTTAGTGGGGATTGGTGCGTCACAGCTGATTGCTACAGTAGCTAAGTTAAAAACTGTAGTGACCACAGGACCTATTTTATTATCCTTTGGATTCTCTATGACGATAGGTCTTGTATTTGGTTTATATCCGGCTAGAAAAGCAGCTAAGTTAAATCCTATTGATGCCTTACATTATGAATAGCTGATTAAATACCAATATGTATAGGAAACTAGGCCTATTATATATTGGTATTTTTCTTTTTCCCGAGAGAATATGGTATAATATATGAATTGAAAGGATGTGTGTCTATGAAAATTAGTCAAGAGGAAATTAAGAATATTGCCTTATTATCCCGATTAGAAATTAAAGATTTAGAGGCTGCTGAAAAAGCCCTCAGTAATATCCTTACCTATGTGGAGGAATTAGAAGAATTAGATTTAACAGATGTAGAGCCAATGGCTCATGCGGTGCCATTACAAAATGTGTATCGTCCAGATGAGATGAAACCATCATTGCCACGTGAAGCGGCGTTACAAAATGCACCTGAAGAAGAGAATGGGTATTTCAGAGTACCTCGTGTTGTACAGAACTAGGAGAAGATACATGACTCTTTTTGAATTACATCAAAAATTAGTAAATAAAGAAATTTCTGCCCTAGAGCTTACAAAAGCTGTATTGGCACATAAAGATAATGTAGAGCCAACAGTACATGCGTACTTGTCTGACTCTCATGAAGCGGCGTTAGCACAAGCAGAGGCTGTAGATGCAAAAATCGCCAAGGGAGAAACTATTTCGCCATTAGCAGGGATTCCTGGGGCGATTAAAGATAATATTTGTACAAAAGGTGTGGCCACTACATGTGGATCCCATATGTTGGAAAACTTTGTGCCTCCGTACAATGCTACTGTTATCGAAAAATTACAAGCTCAAGATGCTGTTATTTTGGGTAAATTAAACATGGACGAGTTTGCTATGGGTAGTTCCACAGAGAATTCTGCTTTAGGCAAAACGACAAACCCATGGAATCCAGATTATGTTCCAGGCGGATCTTCCGGTGGTAGTGCAGCGGCGGTTGCCAGTGGTAGCGCTATTTGGGCATTAGGCTCCGATACAGGTGGATCTATTCGTCAACCAGCATCCTACTGTGGCGTGGTTGGTTTGAAACCAACCTATGGCAATGTATCTCGCTATGGATTAATTGCTTATGCATCTTCGTTGGACCAAATTGGCCCTGTGACAAGAGATGTACGTGATGCAGCTATCGTGTTGAATGCTATTACAGGCCATGATTTCCATGATTCTACATCCATCCCAGGAGATCGTGTCGATTATACAAAAGCTCTTGTGAAAGATGTAAAAGGCTTGCGCATCGGTGTGCCTAAAGAATATTTTGGTGAAGGTTTACATCCAGAAGTGCGTGCAGCTCTGGAAAAAGCTATTGAAACGTATCGCAATATGGGTGCCACTATTGTAGATATTTCTTTGCCAACTACAAAATATGCCTTGTCTGCGTACTATATCATCGCTTTAGCAGAAGCTAGTTCTAACCTAGCTCGTTATGATGGAGTTAGCTACGGCCTTCGCGTGCCAGCAGATAATTTAGTGGAAATGTCCACTAAAACTCGTACGGCAGGCTTTGGTGAAGAAGTACAACGCCGTATCTTGTTAGGTACCTATGTATTGAGTTCTGGTTATTATGATGCATACTATTTAAAAGCTCTAAAAGCTCGTCGTTTGATTAAAAATGAGTTTGATGCAGCATTCCAAGAATGTGATGTATTATTAACACCAACCGCTCCGAATACAGCTTTTAAATTTGGTGAAAAAATCAACGATCCATTGACTATGTATTTAGAGGATGTATGTACAGTGCCAGTTAACTTGGCAGGTATCCCAGGTATCAGTATTCCTGCTGGATTTGGTTCTAATGGTATGCCAATCGGTATGCAATTATTGGCGCCTGCTATGGGTGAAAGTACATTGTTGCAAGCAGCCTATAGTTTTGAACAAGAATGTCCTGAATTTACAAAATTGCCAACTATAGGAGAATTGAAACTATGAAATATGAAACAGTCGTAGGCCTTGAAGTTCATACTGAACTGAAAACAAATTCAAAAATTTTCTGCTCCTGTACAACGGCCTTCGGGGGCGACCATAATACACATGTATGTCCAACTTGCTTAGGTTTGCCAGGAACCATGCCTGTATTTAACCAAAAAGTGTTGGAATATGCTATCAAAGTCGGTTTAGCATTAAACTGTGAAATCGTACTATTCAATAAATTTGACCGCAAAAACTATTATTACCCAGATTTGCCTAAAAACTGGCAAACTTCTCAATTTGACTTGCCTATCTGCGTAAACGGTCATCTTGATGTAGAGGTGAATGGTGAAACTCGTCGCATTCGTATCAACCGTATCCATATGGAAGAAGATGCTGGTAAATTAGTGCATAGTGGTGCTACTATTTCTAGCTCTGATAGCTCCAATGTAGACTACAATCGTACAGGTGTACCATTGTTAGAAATCGTATCAGAACCTGATCTTCGTTCTGGTGAAGAAGCGCGCCAATATGTGGATAAAATTCGTGCTATTGTACAATATTTAGGCGTATCTGACGGACGTATGGAAGAAGGTAGTTTGCGTTGTGATGCGAACATTTCTATTCGACCAGTAGGGGAGACGATAGTAAAGGTATCACTCTTTCCATGCGTAAGAAAGAGAAGGAAAATGACTACCGTTTCTTCCCAGAACCAGATTTGGTACCTATTGTAGTAGACCCTAACTATGTAGAAGAAATTCGTCAATCCTTACCAGAATTGCCAGAAGCGAAACAACAACGCTTCATGGAATCCTATGGATTGTCTAGTGAAGATGCGCGTACATTGACGAGCCAACGCGGTACAGCGGACTATTTCGATGCTGTCGTAGAGGCTGGAGCAGATGCAAAAACGGCATCTAACTGGATCATCGGTGATTTGGCAAAACTTGTGAACGATGCTGGTATTTCTTATGCGGATAGCAAAGTACAACCAAAACAATTGGCTGATATGATTAGTTTAATTGAAAAAGGCACGATTTCTGGTAAAATTGCAAAACAAGTGATTGTCAAAATGTTTGAAACTGGTAAAAATCCAGACAAAATTGTAGAAGAAGAAGGCTTAGTTCAAATTACCGATACAGGAGCTATTGAAGAAATTGTAAAACAAGTCATTGCAGATAATCCAAAATCTGTGGAAGATTTCAAATCTGGTAAAGGTAAAGCTATCGGATTCTTGGTGGGCCAAGTGATGCGTGCCTCTAAAGGTAAAGCCAATCCTGGCGTAGTGAATGAATTGTTGGAAAAACATTTACAAGCTCTATAGGAGTGACTATGAGTCAAGAACAAAAGTATGATGAAGGAACGCGCGTTCTTTCAGAAGAAGAATTACGTGATTTTGACGGAACAACTATTGATGAAGAGGGGCGAGCATACGATGCTCCTCATCATCAATCTTCTCAACAGGAACAAGACCAATTTCAAACCATTCCTAATATGAAGATATTTTTGTGGAATGCTCTTAGTTGGAAGTGGAAACTAGGCATAGCAGTAGGCGTCGTGATGCTTATTATAGTGTTATTTGCACTAGCTAAATTTATCATTGCTGGTGCCTTTGTGATTATTTTAGCTTGGCTAGTAATGCGCTTGTTGGGAAAGTTATTTTTTTAAATGTAAATACAGAGGTTGTATTACTATGGAACAAACATTTTCATGGAAGCGGTTTGCATGGCTAGGGATAGGAACGTTTTTGTTCTATCTGTTTATGGCATGGGCGCTGCCTGTGACGGATACAGTGGAATCAAACTACGCTTTGTCTGCCGTGACCATGATGAAACATGGAGAGTTTTTGTCTCCTATGATTTATGACATGTATTGGTATGATAAACCAATTATGGCATATTGGGGGCTTATACTGTCCTACTCTTTGTTTGGTATCTCTGATTTAGCTGCTCGATTGCCATCCATTGTCGTTTCTACTTGTACAGTATTAGCGATGTATCGGATGGCTTTCAGTATATATCAAGTAGAACGGATTGCTATGTGGAGTGCCATTGCCCTAGGAACGGCGTTAGAATTTTGGTACATTGGTCATGCTGTCGTGACGGATGGATATTTATTTCTCTTTTCTATGGGTATTTTTTACTATTTATATCGTGGTATCACTGGTGAAAGTCATCGCCATATGGTCTATGCGTATATGTTTGCTGGGTTAGCGGTGCTTACCAAAGGCCCTGTAGGGATCGTGCTACCAGGGATTATTTTAATTCTATATGTGGCCTTGAATCGTCGTATGGATTGGTTCAAATATGTCTTTTCTTGGAAAGGTATTCTTGCTTTTATCCTAGTTGTAGCACCGTGGTATGGATATATGTACTATGTTCATGGTGATGCTTTTATCCAAGGATTTTTAGGGCTACATAATGTGACGAGAGCGACGGTACCAGAGCATCCCGAACATAATTGGTGGTATTTATATTTTGCCTTGTTGCCAGTATGCATGATGCCATGGACTAGCTTTGTAGTTCGTGGTATCAATGAACAGAAACACGCCTATATTTGGTATTGGTCGATTTTTTGGTTTGTAGGAACCGTTCTGTTCTACACGTGTATGGCCACTAAATATGTTACCTATACATTTATTATGCTGATTCCTTTGGCATTATGGGCAGGCATGGGCATTCATGCTGGTATAGAAGGATACAAAGAACGTAAGATGACATGGAGGGTGTTTACCCTATATGCACTGGGTGGATTTCCATTTTTACTAGGATTAGTCATAGTGGGATTGAGTGTGTCTTTGTCACATAGTGCGTATCTTTGGATTAGTTTGGCAGTGACTGTGTTGACGTTTATTTATGCCGCTAGTAAACGAACAGGGTCTGTCTTAGTGTACAGTATGGCAACGAGTGCGATCATTTTTTATTTAGCATTAGTTCCTAACTTAGTGCCAGTTATGGAAGACCAATCTGGAAAAGTATTAGCCAATGAAGTGATGACATTGGAAGGCACTACGCCATTAGAGGTGTATCAATATGGTAATTATCGTACGTCTTTATCCTATTATTTGGGACGAACTACTTCCTTTATACATTACAAAGAACATGAAAGTGTTTGGGAAAATGTGAAAAATATCATGCCTATGGTGAAACCTACTGATTTGGCAAAAGATACAGAGAAACTATCACGTGCTTTGATTTATGTGCCAAATAAATACGCAACGTATTTTAAAGAAACAAATTTATATGACCAGGTTCAACCTGTAGAAAGAAATTCTCTAGGAGTCTTTTACAAAGCGAAATAATGGTAATTATAGTATTGGGGATGCTCCTAGGGAGTATCCCCAATAAGTTTCTGTTACTATAGGACAGGCGGCATGAGACCTACATTCAAGGAATATTGTATGACTCGATAATAAATGAAGGAGGACAGAGAAAGCGATTCTAAAAGGCTTATGTTTATATACAAAAAATAGATATGAAACAGGCACCAACGCAATAGCTGGCGCCTGTTTTGTGCTTGTAGTAGTTTATTTCGCCTCAGGATCTAAGGACAACGGTTGTGTACCTAACATTGTGGTTAAGTTATTGACATTAAAGCGATATGCTTTGTTAGAAAAATCTCGTGTTACATCATAGTTACCAGAGGGAGCATGTATGATACCTACGAGCATATCATACAATAAGTCATTGGTGAAATATTGTTGTTCATGATTGCGTAGGGTAATTGCTGTTTCTGGATATGCTGTACGATATGTAGGAGATAAGTAAATCCACATTGGTATCCGTGTCATTCCAAAATTGAAGATATCTGGATTGTGAGATGTTTTAATATTTTCTCCGTGGTCAGAGAAATAGACCATGGCTTGTAAGTTTAAGTTATCCTTAGCATAGGTATAGATCTCTTGTAATAACCAATCTGTATAGAGTTGGCTATTGGCATAGGCTTCAATTCCTTCAGGGTTTGGACCTTGTTTCCATTTGCTGAACTCATGAGGATATCTATCGTTGTAGTAGATATGACTACCCATAATATGGATGACGATGAAATTATTTTGGTTCTTTGGTACGTCTTTTAAAAGTGGTAACAAAGCGCCATCATATTGATCAGAGAAGGCATAGGATTCATGAGCCCAACGGGGCGTATCACTTGCTTTTGCAATGAGAGAGATAGCTGTATCGTATTCACCATATACACCTTGGTTAGATAACCAAGAGGTGTGATATCCAGCTTTTTTTGCTACATCGATAATGGTTGTGGCATCAAAGAATGGTTTGTCGTCATATTGATTGCGCTCTGTTAAGGCTCTTTCCAAGGTTGGTACAGTCTGCACATAGGAAGAGTAAGCGTGTTTAAAGACATTGAAGTTTGGATTTTGATACAGGGAACCTTGCCATGGAGTATCATCGTAAGGGAAGTCAGGAGTATACATTTTCATGTAATCTCTAGAAGAAGATTCTCCAATGACTAAGATGACAGTACCTGGAGTTTTTTGCGCCGCTGTTTCCGTAGTGCTTAATTGTAAATTGTTAAATACACTAACGTGCTTATCGTTATATGACTGTAATTCTTTCATATAGGCTCTAACTTCTAGCCAATTGCTGACAATATCTGTACGAGGGAAAAGGTAATATCCACCATACACGATGAGGGCGATGGATAGAATCCATTTTATATCATCTTGATATCGCTGAAAGAAAGAGGAATAGAACACAGTAGGCTCATCGTTCGTTTGAGCTTTTACATTGGCAAAGTATAAAAGACCAAGTATGATAGCGATGCCAACAACAGCACCACCAATACCACCAACACCGATGATGTTTTTCACAAAGCCTAAGGCTTCCTCGGGGTTGGTTTGGTACAATGCCATCATAGTGGCAGGAGTAATACAATGCCAAGTGGATAGATAGTACCCGATTTGACCAACTGGGATGAGGAGCAATGCTACGTCAAGGATGCTGTATAGAGCAGACCAAATACGTTTTGCCTTTCCCCATTGTAGTAGCCAATAGTGGGTGACACTAAGACCACAGAATAAGACTAGACCAAATAAAAAATCGTTGGCGAATTCGTAGAAGTAAAAAGGCTTTTCATAAGACCAGTGAAATAAGAGGGGGAATGTTAATGCCCAACTGATACCCACTATACCATGACCAATGAGATATCCTTTTGTAAAGGAACTACGAATGATCGATTGTAAGACTGTTAAGCCTACAATGGTAGGAACGAATAAGGTAAGGATATCTTCTATGTCAAACCCTAAAGTAATTGGTTCATAGATGTAAAATAGTGCCACTGCGATGATAGTGGACACGATGGTATACAGTCCCAACTGTTTCCATCTTTGACGATGCATAGTGTCGCCTCTCTTTCTGGGTGTAGCAATTTTCGCCCATTTCATTTATAATACTTATTAGATACATACGTTGGTATGTCTATGTATTATTCTAACTGTTTCTAATAGGAAATGCAATTTTTTCATACAAGGTGTGGTGAAAGCCATACCTTTATTTTTGGTAGAAAGGAGTTTTCATGAATACCTACGATTTTAAACTGGATATTTTTGAAGGCCCTTTGGATTTTTTGTTGCATTTGATTGAAAAGAATCAGATTGATATATACGATATTCCCATTGTGCATATCACCTCACAATATATGGATATACTCAAAACTTGGAATCAATTTGATATTGCCTATAGTAGTGAGTTTTTAGTGATGGCAGCTACGTTGTTGCAGATTAAGTCACGCCTTTTATTGCCTAAGATAAATCATAAGGATGAAAGTGATACAGAAGATCCACGAGACGAATTGGTGAATCGATTGGTGGAGTTTAAACGCATCAAAGAATTGACGGAGCTCCTAGAAGAACGTGTATCCGATGGATCCTATGTATTTAATAGACCGGAAGAGCTTAGCCAAGTGGGATTAGATCTTGTTTGTACTGTGGAGTGGGATGCATTAGTGGCATGCTTTCAGAAAGTGCAGGAACGATATGATCGACCTGAGGTAGAAGCTCCCAAAGTTATGATGGAACGTGAAGAATATACATTGGAACAAGGGATTGAAGATGTATTATTAGCGACGAGGAATCAACAAGTGCCCTGTGTAAATTTATTTGCTTCGGTACAGACGAAGGAAGAAAGTGTGGTTACATTTTTGGCGTTATTAGAGTTAATGAAACGTCAACTATTGCGAATTATAGTGGGCAATCACGATATATATAACGTGATTGTAGAAGGTATAGAAGAAGGAGATGCGCTGTGAATAGCATTGAATTTCAGCAGTTAGAGGCTGTATTATTTGCAGCAGCTACCCCTTTAACGATAGATACATTAGCAGATATTTTTGAAGTCTATGCACCAGAAGTTGAAAAAGCTATCAAAGGTTACGAAGAAAGGTTAGTACAGGAACGGCGAGGAATTAGGATTCGTAAAAGTGCATCGGGCATAGAACTAGTGAGCGCCCAAGAATGCAGTGAATTTGTTACTAAAATTCGCCATAGAGATGAAAAACTATCTGGAGCGGCTATGGAAACGTTGGCTGTAATTGCTTTCAAACAGCCTATCACAAAAGGTGAAGTAGAAGAATTTCGTGGTGTGAACTGTGAAAAAGTATTAAAACAATTATTGGCCCGTGACATGATTGTAGAGTTAGGACGAAAGGAAACTATCGGACGTCCTGTGATTTACGGAACATCGGATAACTTTTTAAGGACTGTAGGTGCCAATTCTATTGAAGAATTGCAACAGTCTATGCCTCTTTCAGCGGGGTTATCCATAGATATAGAAGGAGATTAATATGGAACTAGAACGTTTGCAAAAATATATTGCCCGTTGTGGTGTGGCATCACGACGAAAAGCAGAAGAATTGATTACTTCTGGCAAAGTACTTGTGAATGGTAAATATGTAAAAGAACTGGGTGCAAAGGTAAATCCTACACGGGACCGCGTTAAAGTGGATGGACAACTATTGGAGCCAGAGGCATTGGAATATTATATTTTTAACAAGCCAAAAGGGGTGATTACATCCATTACAGATCCTGAAGGACGCAAAACTGTTATGGATTATATTAACTCTGTAAAAGTTCGTATTTATCCTGTAGGCCGATTAGACTACCATACAGAAGGATTATTACTATTGACGAATGATGGAACTATGGCGCAAAATTTAGCCCATCCATCAAAAGGTGTGACGAAAACCTACGAAGTAAAAGTAAAAGATCGTGTGCTTGATGAACATTTGGAACAGTTAGCAGTAGGTGTCAAATTAGAAGACGGTATGACGGCGCCTTGTGAAATTACAGACTACGGATTCAATGGAAAAACAGGTCTTACCACTGTAGAAATTACCATCCATGAAGGGCGTAATCGTCAAGTACGTCGTATGTTTGAACACTTTGGGTACTCTATTCATAATTTGAAACGCATCAACTATGCAGGATTGAATTTGAAAGGGTTGAAACGTGGGGCTTTTCGTAAATTAACTCGTGAAGAAGTGAAACAATTACAAGCGATAAAATAAGGATACATATGAAAAAAATTATTGTCATCGGTGGCGGCGCTGCAGGTCTTATGGCTGGCGTTCGAGCTGCACAATTAGGTGCCTCTGTGCGCATCATTGAAAAAATGAAGATGGTGGGCCTTAAAATGGGGATTACAGGTAAGGGACGCTGTAATGTGACGAATGCGGCTCCTATAGAAGATTTTATTAAGCAAACGCCTGGAAATGGTAAATTTCTATATAGTGCGTACCAACAATGGACGAATGAAGATATGGTTCATTTGCTCAATAGTTGGGGTGTCCCCACTAAGGTTGAGCGAGGTGGCCGTGTATTTCCAGAGTCTGATAAAGCAACGGATGTACGCAATGCCTTTATAGACACGTATCGTAAATTGGGTGGGCAACTTCATTTAGAAGAAAGTGTTAAGGATTTAATCGTACGAGATGGCGCTATTACAGGTGTTATAACAGATAAAAGAACCTATGAGTGCGATGCAGCCATCATCGCTACGGGTGGGATGTCCTATCCATTGACTGGCTCCACTGGAGATGGCTATGAATTAGCATCTTCGGTGGGACATTCCATAGTGGAACTTAGGCCATCCTTAATTCCTTTGGAAACAAAAGAACATTGGGTGAAAGATTTAATGGGGCTGAGTCTAAAAAATGTAGAAGTCTCTATTATT
>QWCC01000526.1_pt1 | contig 11341 bp, 9 predicted proteins | sample 1972491 | NCBI WGS metagenome assembly QWCC01 (sample SAMN09866718, study PRJNA288562) | Human oral metagenome isolate term5_saliva, whole genome shotgun sequencing... | isolation source: mouth | host: Homo sapiens | place: USA: California
GGGTCGACGTAGCCTCCGACGTGCTGCTGCCCGTCGGCAGTCGCACCGAGGTCCTTCAGGCGATCGCTATTGCTATCCCCGACCTGGGGGTCGATGACGCGACGGGCTTCATCGAATCCCTGCGTGCCGGCATGCGCGAGGACCGTTGGATGACCCCGATCCCGCGCAGCGCGCGCATCCTGGACCCCCTGGAGTACAACCGCCGCGCCTTCGGCCTGACCGACGCGGTGTTCGCGATCCGCGATGGGTTCTTCAACCTGCGCTTCTCGATCATCCCGCTCACGCGCATCCAGTCCGTGTCCGTGCGCCAGGGGCCGGTCCAGCGCTGGCGCGGCGTGGCCTCCGTCCGAGCCGAACTCGTCCCCGGTCCGGTCGCCTCCATGGCTGAGCACGTCGACGTCGAGCGCGCCCTACAGCTGTGGGCCGACCTGTCCGCCGCCTCGAAGGTCCGACGCGAAGCCGAGAAAAGCGAGCGCTGGCTCTCCCGCGTCACCGAGGTCGTCGAGGCAACCACAGGCGACGCGAGCGACAAGTAGGACGCGGATCGGCGACAATATGACCATGAGTACCCCCGGACGTCTCGGCATCGGCATCATCGGCATGGGCCACGTCGGCCCCGTCATTGGCTCCGCTCTGCGCGCCGTCGGACATCAAATCGTCGCCGTCTCCGCGTCCTCGGACGCCTCGCGCGAGCGGGCCGACGCGATGTTGCCCGGAGTGCCGCTCGCCTCCCCCGAGGAGGTTGTGCGGCGCTCCGAAGTCGTCATCCTGGCCATCCCCGACGACCAGATCGGTCCCCTCGTTTCCGGACTCGCCGACCTCGGCGCGTGGCAGACCGGGCACATCGTCATCCACCTGTCCGGTGCCTCGGGCGTCGGCCTGCTGGCCCCGGCTTCAACCGCCGGAGCGATCCCCCTGGCCATCCACCCGGCGATGACCTTCACGGGAACCAGTGTCGACGTGGCGCGCCTGGTCGGCACCCCCTTCGCGGTCACGGCTGCCGCCCCCTTCCTGCCCATCGCGCAGGCCCTGGTGGTTGAGATGGGTGGCGAGCCCGTCCACGTGGCCGAAGCGGACCGAGCCCTGTACCACGCAGCCCTGGCCCACGCCTCGAACCACCTCGTGACGATTCTGGGCCAGGCTCAGCAGATGCTCGCATCCATCGGCATTGAGGACCCGGCCCACTACATGGGTCCGCTGGTCCGCGCGGCCGTGGATAACGCGCTCGCAAGCGGCGAAGGGGCCCTAACCGGTCCCGTTGCGCGCGGCGATGCGGGTACCGTGGCCGCCCACATGAGGGCGCTCGGCGAGTATGCACAGGGAGAAAAAACAGGTGATATTACAGACTCTTACGCCGCTCTGGCGCATGCGACCGCAAAAAGGGCGCATAATAGAGGTTTGTTAAACGATGAACAACTGGAACGGATCGAAAGCCTGGTGGAACCTTCCGCGAACGTGGAGTACACCGGCGACACCGACGATTCTGCCCCCGAAAACAAGGAGTTCTCGTCATGACTGAGACTTCGATGCCCCGCGTCGTGACCACCATTGCGGAGTTCCGCACCGCTATCGCGCAGGCTTTGGCCACCGCGCAGGACGCCCTGGACCGTGCTGCCCGCCTCGAGGCGGAGCAGAACGGCACTGACGTTCAGTACCGTACCGCCACCCTGGGTTACGTGCCCACTATGGGTGCCCTCCACGATGGCCACGCCACCCTGTTGCGCCGCGCTTCCGAGCAGAACGATGTTGTTGTCGCCTCTGTGTTTGTGAACCCGCTGCAATTCGGCCCCGGCGAGGACTACGAGGCGTACCCGCGTACTCTCGAGGCCGACGCCGAGCTGGCTGGTGCCGCCGGCGTGAGCATCATCTTCGCCCCCTCGGTGGAGGAGATGTACCCCGACGGCGACCCGCTGATCCGCATCTCGAGCGGTGAGCTGGGCACCAAGTTCGAGGGCGCAACTCGCCCCGGACACTTCGACGGCGTGCTGACCGTGGTGAATAAGTTCTTCAACATCATTCGCCCCGCCGCCGGCTCACACCCGGTGAACGCGTACTTCGGCCAGAAGGACGCCCAGCAGTACATCCTGATTCAGCGCATGGTTCACGACTTCAACCACGACGTGACCCTGCGCCCCGTGGCCATTGTGCGCGACGATAACGGCCTGGCCCTCTCTTCGCGCAACGGCTATCTGTCGGATGAGGAGCGCGAATCGGCTCTGGTGCTCTCCCGCACCCTGGCCATGCTGCGCGAGAACTCGCTGAACCGCGGCTTCCACGAGATTGACCTGGAGGGCGCGCGCGAGCGCATCAACTCCACCCCGGGCGTGCGCCTCGATTACCTGGAACTGGTCGATCCGATGACCTTCGGCGAGCCGACCGAAGAATCGGAGCGCGTGCTGGCCCTGGTCGCCGCGTATGTGGGCCCGACCCGCCTGATTGACAACATGGACCTGCGCTAAGCGTTCGCTGAATTTCGTTTAGAGACTTCCCAACACACTACACAGATAGGTATCACCGTGAGCACTGAGCACCACGCCGCACCGGCGATTGCTGATATGTCCGAGCAGATGCAGATTCGCCTGGAGAAGCGCGCGAAGCTGATTGAGTCGGGTCGTGAGGCATACCCGGTGGGCTTGCTGGATTCCGAGGGTAACCGTGTGGAGCCCAACCACATCGAGGATCTGCGCGCCGAGTACGACCCGAAGCTGGAGTCCGGCGAGCTGAAGGCTGGCGACGAGACCGACCGCGTGGTGCACGTGGGCGGCCGCGTGGTGTTCGTTCGTAACACCGGTAAGCTGTGCTTTGCGACCCTGCAGGGCGGTACCGAGGGTAAGCGCATCCAGGCGATGCTGTCGCTGGCTGAGGTGGGCGAGGAGTCCCTGGCCGAGTGGAAGTCCCTGGTTGACCTGGGTGACCACGTGTTCGTGACCGGCCGCGTGATTGTGTCTCGCCGCGGTGAGCTGTCGATCATGGTGACCGACTGGAAGATGGCCTCGAAGGCTATCCGCCCCATGCCGGTTCTGCACAAGGACCTGAACGAGGAAACCCGCGTGCGCCAGCGCTACCTGGACCTGATGGTGCGCGAGGAGGCCCGCGAGCTGGTGAAGAAGCGTGCCCTGATTACCCGCACCGTGCGCCGCGTACTGGACGAGCACGGCTACGTTGAGGTTGAGACCCCGGTCCTGCAGCTGATTCACGGTGGCGCGACGGCTCGTCCGTTCCGCACCCACCTGAACGCTTTCGACCAGCCGATGACCATGCGCATCGCGACCGAGCTGCCGCTCAAGCGCGCCGTGGTGGGCGGTATTGAGCGCGTGTACGAGATTGGTCGCGTGTTCCGCAACGAGGGCGTCGACTCGACTCACAGCCCCGAGTTCACCACCCTGGAGTGCTACGAGGCGTACGCCGACCAGTTCGTGATGGCCGAGCGCATGAAGGAGATTATCCAGAGCTGCGCCAAGGCCGTCGGTACCGAGCGCATCGAGACCGAGCGCGGCACCATTGACCTGTTCGGCGAGTGGAAGTGGGTTGGCGTGTACCCGGGCCTGTCCGAGGCCGTGGGCGTCGAGATTACCCCGGAGACCGACGCGTCCGTTCTGCGCGAGATTGCCGAGAAGCACGAGGTTGATATCGACCCGAAGTGGGACGCAGAGAAGCTCGTCATCGAGCTCTTCGGCGAGATTGTTGAGCCGACCCTGGTGAACCCGACCTTCGTGTACGATTACCCGCCGAGCGCCCAGCCGCTGGCCCGCCCGCACCGTTCCGGTGCGCCGCTGATTGAGGCCTGGGACCTGATTATCGGCGGCATGGAGCGCGGTACCGCGTTCTCCGAGCTGATTGACCCGGTGATTCAGCGTGAGCGTCTGACCGCCCAGTCGCTGCTGGCTGCCGCCGGTGACGATGAGGCGATGGAGCTGGACGAGGACTTCCTGCGCGCCCTGGAGCACGGTGCACCCCCGATGGGTGGCATCGGCCTGGGCATCGATCGTCTGATTATGCTGCTGGCCGGCGACCAGGACCCGGAGCGTCCGGGTACCGTGGTGCGTCAGCCCGGTATTCGCGAGACGATTCTGTTCCCGCTCATGAAGCCGGAAGCTTAATTTCTTATCTTGAGGGCCCGGACTCGTTCCGCGCGTGTTTGCGCGGGGCGTTCCGGGTTTGAACGCGGCGGGGGCCGCGGGCGCGTGTGCGCTCGCGGCCCCCGCTCTCGTATGCCCTGCCCGAGTGAATCCGGTACTCAGCCCTAAATGGGCTCGGGCGGGCTCGGCTCCGTGTTTCTCGTAGTCGTGTTTTCATCTCGGCGTTTTTGCTTCGGCGCTTTCGGATGTGGTGTTTTCGGGAGGCTTTTATCGGTTTGAAATTCTCCGGCTGTAGCTTAGTTTTGGCTAGTCAGCCGTATATGGGGACGGCGAGCGAAAAGTATTCTCGGTGAAGACTTACGGATTCGCAATGAATAGGGGTGTGCGGGTGTGGAATATACCGTTGAGATAGTTTTGCCGTTCCGCGCGGGATGAAGGATTATCCGCGAGATTATTCCTGCTGATTTCCTGACGCGCACCATTCAAATGCACGCGGCGCGTCTCTAGCGTTCGACCGGTGGGCTATTTAATGAGCCGACCCGCACAGCGGAGGCGATAATATGCGTACAGAGAACAGCCTCCGTATTGCCGATGATTTGGGGACGATATTCCCGAAAATATTCCTCATATTATTCTCGGGTGTTATTTACCCGTCTATTTTGCCGGTTTGCGCAATGAACGCCTCCGGTATTTCTGTTACGATATATAGGAAATTAGTACATATGTATATCCGGCACACTTTTTCTCTATCAATTTTCGATAGGGGCTTCAGGGTTTTGCGCCCATAGGATATATGCAACAGATGAGGGAGGTGCCATTTATGGCACAGAAGGTTCGCATCATCCTTGAAGACGATTTGGACGGCGGTCCCGCCGACGAGACCATCCGCTTCGGCCTGGATGGCGCTCACTATGAGATTGATTTGTCCTCCGCAAACGCCGCACGTCTGCGCGACGCTATCCGTCCCTTCGTAGCTAAGTCCCGCCGCGTGCAGGGCTCCGCTCAGCGCACCCGCGCACCCCGCGGTACCGCCGCTCCGGTCAAGCGTAACCCCGAGACCGCAGCGATTCGCGAGTGGGCTAAGGCTAACGGCCACAAGGTTTCCGACCGTGGCCGCATCCACCAGGACGTTCAGGATGCATACTACGCAGCAATGAAGGAACAGGCTTAATTTCTAGCCCCTTCGGGTTTTGCTCCGCGCGGAGCAAATGCATTGTGTACGCTCACGGCGGATAGCGATTATCGCTATCCGCCGTGAGCGTTTTTATGCGGCGGTAAATATCGGGGCCGCGGCGTGAGGATTTGAATTATCAATCCTGGAGGGTGGGGGAAAGCGTGCGGTGTCCTACCGAGGCACCAGCATGTTTAATTTACTTGTAAAGCATATTGTTGGCAGCGGAGAGTGCAATTTCTTGCACTCGCCAGAATGTACAGACGGAATGTCGATATCATTGCATCCGTATTTATAAGGGCATAGCCCCAGATTGATTCTCTCCGCGCGAATAACTCATGAGCGATGAGTGTGCGTGTCATTATTTCCGGGATTATTCACCCGTTCGTGGCATCTATATCTTTATGTATTTTTACGCGCTTTAGGGAATGATGGGGAAGTCGTGAATCATGTAGTGAGATTCTCGCGCGAGCCCAGGAATTATTGTCGCCCCGTCGAGTGATTGGCGTGCATATACTTTGAAAGACAGTGCATATTCTGCAATATTCGGGATTCTCTGCAGATAATCTGGGCCTATCGTATTCCTATACGTGGATTTTTCTGTGTTTGTGTTCGGCAATATGTGCATTCGAGTGTCGCGAGACGGCCCTCAAAAAGGTGCCGGGCGCTTCGAAAGATGAGCGGACGCGCTGCCGAGCCCCGGCAAAGGAATCTGTCCGCCCCGATTGCCTTCCGCCCGCGCCCTTTCCGTTCTCTTGATGGCGAACAGATGCCCGAGCGCAGGGCAGAAACCCGGCACTCAACGTACTCTTGTATCAATAGGAAAATGCAAGGAGTGCGTAAATGTTTGAACGCTTTACCGACCGAGCTCGGCGCGTTGTGGTGCTTGCCCAGGAAGAGGCACGCATGCTCAACCACAACTACATCGGTACCGAACACCTGCTGCTCGGTCTGATTCACGAGGGCGAAGGCATCGGTGCACGCGCCCTGGAATCATTGGGCGTTACCCTGAACGCAGTACGTGAACAGGTTCAGGACATCGTCGGCCCCGGCCCCCAGGCCCCCAACGGACACATCCCCTTCACCCCCCGCGCGAAGAAGGTTCTCGAACTGTCCATGCGCGAGGCTATTCAGCTGAACCACGGCTACATCGGCACCGAACACATCCTGCTGGGCATGGTTCGTGCGAACGAGGGCGTGGCAAACCAGGTGCTCGTTAAGCTGGGCGCTGAGCCCGCCGCCGTGCGCCAGGCTGTCATGGACCTGATTTCCGGCTACCCCGGCAACAACTCCGGCGAGAAGGAAACTGCCGGCGTGGGTGCAGGTAACTCTCGCGAAGGCACTCCCGCGGGTTCCACGATTCTGGATCAGTTCGGCCGCAACCTCACCGCCGCAGCGCGTGAGGGCGAGCTGGACCCGGTGATTGGCCGTCACCACGAGATGGAACGCGTCATGCAGGTTCTCTCTCGCCGCACCAAGAACAACCCCGTGCTGATCGGTGAGCCCGGTGTGGGTAAGACCGCCGTGGTTGAGGGCCTGGCCCAGGCCATCGTGCACGGTGACGTCCCCGAGACCCTCAAGGACAAGCACCTGTACACCCTGGACCTCGGCTCCCTCGTGGCCGGTTCCCGCTACCGCGGTGACTTCGAGGAACGCCTGAAGAAGGTCCTGAAGGAGATTCGCTCCCGCGGCGACATCATTCTGTTCATTGACGAGATCCATACCCTGGTGGGTGCCGGTGCCGCCGAAGGCGCGATTGACGCTGCCTCCATCCTCAAGCCCATGCTGGCTCGAGGCGAGCTGCAGACCATCGGTGCAACCACCCTGGACGAGTACCGTAAGCACATCGAGAAGGACGCCGCCCTGGAGCGCCGCTTCCAGCCGATTCTGGTGGACGAGCCCTCCCAGGAGCTCGCCGTGCAGATTCTGAAGGGTGTGCGCGATAAGTACGAGGCTCACCACCGTGTCACCATCACCGACGAGGCGATTGAGACCGCCGTGAACCTCGCGGCACGCTACATCTCCGACCGCTTCCTGCCGGATAAGGCCGTCGACCTGATTGACGAGGCCGGTGCGCGCCTGCGCATCAAGCGCATGACCGCTCCGCCGGAAATTAAGATTCTGGACGAGAAGGCCGCCAAGCTGCGCCAGCAGAAGGAAGAGGCCATCAACTCGCAGGATTACGAGAAGGCAGCCGGCCTGCGCGACCAGGAGCAGAAGGTCCTGGCCGAGAAGGAAGCCGCAGAGAAGGAATGGCGTGAGGGCGGCGGAGACGCCTACGGCGTCGTGACCCCCGAGGTGATTTCCGAGGTTCTGGCCGCCTCCACCGGCGTGCCCGTCTACAAGATCACCGAGGAAGAGTCCAGCCGCCTGCTGACCATGGAGCAGGAGCTCCACAAGCGCGTCATCGGTCAGGACCACGCCATTGCGGCCCTGTCCCGTGCGATTCGTCGTACCCGTGCGGGTCTGAAGGATCCGCACCGTCCCGGTGGCTCGTTCATCTTCGCAGGTCCGACCGGTGTGGGTAAGACCGAGCTTGCTAAGGCCCTGGCCGAGTTCCTCTTCGGTGATGAGGACGCCCTCATCACCCTGGACATGTCCGAGTATCAGGAGAAGCACACCGTCTCCCGTCTGTTCGGTGCCCCTCCCGGATACGTTGGTTACGAAGAGGGCGGTCAGCTGACCGAGAAGGTGCGCCGCAAGCCCTTCTCCGTGGTCCTGTTCGACGAGGTGGAGAAGGCTCACTCCGACCTGTTCAACTCGCTGCTGCAGATTCTTGAGGACGGCCGCCTGACCGACTCGCAGGGTCGCGTGGTGGACTTCAAGAACACCGTGATCATCATGACCACCAACCTGGGTTCCCGCGATGTGAACCGCCGCATCCCGGTTGGTTTCCAGGCCATGGATGATTCCGCCGCCGATTACGAGCGCATGCAGGCTCGCGTGATGGAAAGCCTCAAGGAGCACTTCCGTCCCGAGTTCCTGAACCGTGTGGATGACATTATCGTCTTCCCGCAGCTCTCGGAATCCGAGATTCTGCAGATTGTAGACCTGTTCGTGGGTCGCCTGGCCAAGCGCCTGGCGGAGCAGGATATGTCCATCGAGCTGACCAACGCGGCAAAGGCCCTCATGGCAGCCAAGGGTTACGACCCGGCTATGGGTGCCCGCCCGCTGCGCCGCGAGATGCAACGCAACATCGAGGACGCCCTGTCCGAGAAGATTCTCTTCGGCGACATCAAGCCCGGCGAGAAGATCACCGTGGACGTTGAGGGCGAGGGCGACTCCGCGAAGTTCGTCTTCTCGTCTCAGCCGATGAAGGAGCTCTCCCTGGAGTCCGTGAAGGAGCCCGCGAAGGAGGGCGAGTCTTCCGAGGCTCCCGCTTCCGAGGTCCGCGAGGGCCAGGGTAACGACTAGGCGCTAGGCTCTAGCGCAATAAACGCCCGAGGGGCGGTACCGGTTATTCGGCGCCGCCCCTCGGGCGTTTTGCGCATTCTAAGGCCCTCTGGGGCCTTTCTAAAGCGAGACGAGTACCCGCCCGCCCTCCGGTACCTCACGGGCCAGAGAATCAGCCAGAAGGCCCGCGTAGCAGCGCTGCAGCTGTTCGGAGGCGGGGGAGAGTGCGTACAACGCCTTGAGCGGGCGGTGCACCTCGGCCGGAACATTCGCGGGGAACACCAGGTCGGGCGAGGCGGCAGCGCCGGTGGCCGAGGCTGCGCCCAGGATGAGGCTGCGCTCCACGGGCTCGTGGGCGGCGCGGAGAACCGCCATGACGGCGCCGCGCACCTGGCGGTCCGTGCCGTGCCAGGCCTGGCCCTTTGGCGTGTACTCAGCATCGGGTCGGCCGGCCGCAATCCAGGCGCACACATCCTGCACGGGGCACTGCTCGCAGGTCGGGGACTTCGCGGTGCAGACCAGCGCACCGAGCTCCATGGTCGCCGCGTTCCACACGCAGGAGGTTGGGGTATCGGCGGGCATGAGTGCCTCGGCCAGGCGGGTTTCGGCGGCCGTCAGCGAGCGGGAGGGGAGGGCCTTGCCGCTGACGGCGCGGGCGTGCACGCGGCGAATATTCGTGTCGATGACCGTCTCTCGCAGGCCGAACGCGAAAACGCTGATGGCGGCGGCCGTGTAGGAGCCCACGCCCGGCAGGTCGAGGAGCGCATCGTGGTCGGCGGGAACCTTACCATCATGCCGCTCCACAATCGCCACGGCAGCCCCGTGCAGACGCTGCGCGCGGCGCGGGTAACCCAGGCGACCCCAGGCGCGCACCGCCTCCGAGACGGGCTCGGCGGCCAGGTCTGCGGGGGTGGGCCAGCGGCGCATCCACTCCTCCCAGACGGGCAGGACGCGCTTGACGGGGGTCTGCTGTAGCATGAATTCGCTGACCATCACGCCCCAGGGCGAGCAGTCGTCGCGGCGCCAGGGCAGGTCGCGTGCGTTCTGCAGGAACCAGCCATTAATGCGTTCGTGCAGAAGGTGCGGCTTGATGCCTTGTGGGAGGTGATTTGCGGGGTCTGCTGCTTCTGGAATCATCAGAAAAGCCTACGTCACGGGCTATATATTCCCAAAACGGCATGGTATGGGTTCATGGTGAATCTGAGGTTGAAACCCGGTATCCTTAGAGTATGTCTGAAAACGGTCCCGTTCTGCCTCCCGAAGTTTACCGCCGCCGTCGCATCGTGGCGGTTGTTGCCCTGCTCGCCGTCATTCTCCTGCTGGTTGCGGGCGTGACGAGCATCGTCGGCATGATTAATAACAAGAAGGACGCCACCGTCGCCTCCACCGCGACGGCCACCGGTGCGCCCTTCCAGAGCTTCAGCGCGCGCCCTTCCGAAACGGCCTCGGCAAGCACCTCCGCTTCGGCAAGTCCTTCTGCCTCCCCGAGCGAGACGACGACCAAGAGTGCCTCCCCTAATGCCACCGAGACCAAGGCGGCTGAAACCAAGAGCCCCGAGGCAAAGCCGAGCGAGGCCAAGACCGCGCAGGCCACCCCCTCCGCCACCCCGAGCGCAAGCGCGGCGGGTGTGGTGGCAGCCTGCACCGCGAACGACCTGAAGGTGACCGTTACCCCCGCTAAGCGCACGTTCGCCGCGGGCGAGCAGGTCTCGTTCCACGTGACCTACACGAACTCCTCGAAGACCCCCTGCGCCGTGGGTGGCGAGGGCGCGAATACCGGCGTGGACCTGAACATCACCTCGGGATCGGCGCAGGTGTACACCCGTAGCCTGTGCACCGCGACCACCCTGCCGAAGGCTGAGGTTGCCGCGGGTGCCGAGGGCGCAACCGACCTGGCCTGGGATCGCAAGATCAACGTTCTGGGCTGCTCCGCCGCTTCGAACGCCCAGAAGGGTTCCTACTGGGCAACCGCAACGGTGAACGGCGTAACCTCGACCCGGGTGAACTTCGTGATTCAGTAGTCGCTTCGCCGAGCCTCCCCATAGTTTTCGCCCGTGAGTGGGCGTAAAAAGCCCTCGCACCGGATACTCTTGAACTGCCTCCCGTTTCTTGGACATCGAAAATAAAGTCCAAGAAACAGGAGGCTTTTCATGTCTATAAATCTGGGGCTAAGGCATGACCGTTTGCTCCGGGAGCAAGCAGCGCAAATGTTTGAGAAGGGATGTGGCTATCGTTTGACCGCCAGGAAGCTTGGTGTGTCCGCCGCGACTGTGAGAGAGTGGCAGAAAATGTACCACGTAATCGGGAGGAGCGGGTTTCTTGCCATGGGAGTAAAACACACCAAATACGACTACGAGACCAAGGTCGCCGCAGCGAAGGCTGTAGTTGACGGTGGGATGAGTAAGCCTGAAGCAATGGCGCATTTCGGTATTGCAAGCGCAACACCGTTGAAGCAGTGGTGCAGGCTGTACCGTGAGGGCGGCGCGCAGGCGCTTAAACCTAAGCCCAAGGGCAGGCCGAAGGGGTCGGTGGGGGCGGTGCCGCCAACGCGTGAGGAGGAACTCGAAGAGCGCGTGCGCAAGCTTGAGGCGCAGGTGGCGTACCTAAAAAAATCGATTGCCCTGAAGGCGCGCAGGCGCTCCCAAACCGGGACAAAGCCCTAGTGGTCGCTGAGCTTTCAGGGCGCGGTCACAAGCTG
>QWCC01000527.1_pt1 | contig 11319 bp, 9 predicted proteins | sample 1972491 | NCBI WGS metagenome assembly QWCC01 (sample SAMN09866718, study PRJNA288562) | Human oral metagenome isolate term5_saliva, whole genome shotgun sequencing... | isolation source: mouth | host: Homo sapiens | place: USA: California
TGGTCGAAGCGGTATAGCCGTACGATCTACGACATCTCCGAGGTAAGTGGTATGGAGCTAACGAAGAGCTACGCCATCGTTGGCTCGGCAGGTTACTTCTGCTATAATGGCCTCTTCTACAAATCAAAGATGGGCTTCTTCAATCTCGTCGCTACGGAGGAGACTGGTCATTACCTACGCATCCAGCGTAAGGGTCGTCGCCCGCTCTACATCGCCTACCAGCCTGCCCTATCCTACTAATCGCATCTTCCCACACCACCCCAAGCACCACACCTTCCACAAGACACTCATTACTCCGCACCCTATTCCTCACCATCGGAATGGGGCGTTAGCGCAAAGCAACACCATCACTTCCATCTAATCGCGCTATGCACTACACGTTTAGGTACTCTACATTCGTCAAGGTCATCACCTTCATTGGATTATGGGCTCTTGCACTCATCCTTTATCTTCTGGCGACCGTAGACGGCTTATCATCGTTTGCCTTCCTCCTCTGGGCAGGCGCTTTGGGCCTCATCTACCCTCCCCTCTCCATGCCCCGTTCGATAGAGGATGACGGAGAGACTGTGGTCCTGAGACGACTCTTATGGTCGAAGCGGTATAGCCGCACGGCCTACGACATCTCGGAGGTAAGTGGTATCAATTTAATGAATGGCCTTCGTGTCTTCGGCTCGGAAGCTTACTTCGGCTATAGTGGCTACTTCTACAAGACGAAGATTGGCCTCTTCAAGCTCCTCGCTACGGAGGACACAGGCCATTACCTACGCATCCAGCGCAAGGGTAGCAAACGCCCGCTCTACATCGCCTACCGCCCTACCCAATCCTAATCATCGCATCTTCCCACCCCCCCCCAAGCACCACACGACACATGAAACCCTTACTTCTCCGCACCCTATTCCTCGCTATCGGAATAGGGAGCCTGTGCCTTCACAGCACGGCTGCTTCGGCTCAAGCCACCCAAAGCCCCGACAAGCACTATGACTTGAGCGATACCATAGCACTTACCATCTTTGACTATGCTCAATACCGAGCCTACTACCAAAAGGAATATCGAGATGTCCCCTCCGACCCGAGATCCTATCGCTGGCTTCAGCTCCTGCAAATCGGGAGCAAGTATCAGGGCTACGAGAACTACGGGGAGCTACGCGCCGACTCGATATGGAACGCCTCGATAAAGGCGGGCAAGAGTAGGAACGGCTTTCACGATGAGTGGTCTGCCGCCAAAGATGAATCACAGCCCGACGTGAAGCTCCTCTTTGACCGCAACAAGGGTGTCTTGGACGCACACGACAGGGTCTTCATCAACAAGTACCACTACAGCGAGCCCATCCCCCAGCAGCAGTGGACGATGGCCGAGGGCGATAGCACGATCTTAGGCTACACGTGCCACAAGGCCACGACCCGCTTCCGTGGGCGAGACTACGTCGCTTGGTACACCGAGGAGATCCCCTACCCCTACGGACCCTATAAGTTCGGTGGTCTCCCTGGTCTCATCACCTGCATCTATGACACGCAGCGTGAGCACATCTACACGCTTGTAGGCTTTGAGAAAGCCCCGGCCTTAGACTACATCTACTACGGCAACGGACGACGCAAGATCAACGAGGCCACACGCGAGGAGGTCAATAAGCTCCAGCGACAGTTCCACGAGCATCCCGACCTCTTCAAGTCCGACCTTATCACGCCAGCCCCTGGCACTAAGATCAACCGCAAGCCCAAGCCCTATAATCCCATCGAGCTGGAATAACCCCGCTGAGCTATGATACGTTCGCTTCTCCGCACCCTCTTCCTCGCTATCGGAATGGGGTGCCTAAGCCTTCCCGCCACAGGGCAAGCGCCTAAAGCAGGCCTTGATCCCAGCAGAGTATATGACCCGAGTGACAGCATTCAGAAGACCATCTTTGATCATGCGCTGTACCGAGCCTACTACCAGAAGCTGTATCGAGATGAACCATCCGATCCTCGAGCTTATCGCTGGATGCAGATCCTGCAGATAGGTAGGAGCCACCAAGCCTACCTCGACTATGGCGAGCTACGTAGAGACTCCATCTGGAATGCAGCAGCAAAGGGTAGGAAAAGCTATGGAGAAATCGAGGCTGATCTTGATGTGGCCTTTAATGATACCTTTTCCAAGCAGAAGCTCGTCTTCGACCGCGCCAGAGGGATAGTCAACGCCTACGAAAGGATCTTCATCAGCACGTACCACTACACCGAGCCCATCCCCCAGCTCCAGTGGACGGTGGCGCGGGGCGACAGCACGGTCTTAGGCTACCCATGCCACAAGGCCACGACGCACTTCCGTGGACGAGACTACATCGCTTGGTACACCGAGGAGATCCCCTTCCCCTATGGGCCCTTTAAGTTCGGTGGCCTCCCTGGCCTCATCACCTGCCTCTACGACACCCAGCGCGAGCATATCTATACGCTTGTAGGCTTCGAGAAAGCCCCGTCAGAGGACTACATCTACGAGCGAGCGCGACGCCACTGGTTCGAGACCACGAGGGAAGTGCTGGCGAAGCAGCAGAAGTACTTCCACGAGCAGCCCGACCTCTTCACCTCCGACATCGTCACCCCTGACCCCAGGAACAAGGCCATCAAGCGTAAGTCCAAGCCCTACAACCCCATCGAATTAGAATAAATCTGCCCCCTGCTGAGCTATGAAACAGATCATTCTCCGCACCCTCTTCCTCACGATCGGAATGGGGTGCCTAAGCCTTCCTGCTACAGGTCAAAAGCCCAAGGTCTTCCCCGACTACACCTATGTATATGAGCCGAGTGACTCCCTGCAGATGACCATATTCGACTACGCGCAGTATCGAGCCTACTATGAGAAGCAGTACCGAGACGACCCATCTGTCCCTCAGGCTTATCACTGGATGCAGGTCCTGCAGATAGGCAGGAACTACCAAGCCTTCCTCGACTATGGTGCGCTACGTAGTGACTCGATATGGAATGCTTCGGTGAAGGCGAGGAAGAAATACGGGGAATTTGAGGCGGAGGATAAGGCTGCCTCAAGAGCTGCCTTATCTAATCTGAAGCTTATCTTCGACCGCTCCAAGGGGATGATCAATGCCCACGAGAAGATCTTCATCAACAAGTACCACTACACCGAGCCCATCCCCCAGCTCCAGTGGATGATGGCGCGGGGCGATAGCACAATCTTGGGCTACCTATGCCACAAGGCCACGACGCGCTTCCGTGGACGAGACTACATCGCTTGGTACACCGAGGAGATCCCCTTCCCCTATGGGCCCTTTAAGTTCGGCGGACTCCCAGGCCTCATCACCTGCATCTACGACACCCAGCGCGAGCATATCTACACGCTTGTAGGTTTTGAGAAAGCTCCGCCAGAGGACTACATCTACGAGGAAGCGCGACGTATGTGGTGGTTCGAGACCAAGCGGGAAGTGGTGGCGAAGCTCCAGAGGAACTACCACGAGCAGCCCGACCTCTTCACCTCCGACATCGTCACCCCTGACCCCAGGAACAAGCCCGTCAAGCATCATAGTAAGCCCTACAACCCGATCGAACTGGAGTAAAAGCCCCTCTCCCACTCCTCCCCGCCCTATATGAAGACAATGAGACTCCTCCGAGGCATCGTCCTATCGCTCTGTATATGCATCCTCTCCGTAGTGAGCGCTGAGGCACAAGAGACCAACATGGCCCCATTCATCGAGAGCTTGATACGTGCCTTCAAATCAATGAAGGCTGACACCGTACGTAAGGATGTCATTGAGCCCAACCTCTATCGTGCATTCTATAAAGCAGAGTACCATCCTGTCGCGAAAAGCATGGCGCCAGCCTATGAATGGACGCAAGTATTGCAAATCGGAGAAACGGCCCAGCGCTATATAGACCATGGAGCCTTGCTGGCTGATTCGATATTTGACGATGGGGTCAAGACGGGCAAGGCCCCTGAAGAGTTCGTCCCAGGATACCATAAGGCAAGCAAGAGCTCCGTCATGGATAGCCACATACTTTTCCTTCAGAGAGAGGGGAAGATGGAGTACTTTGATCAGATCCTCACCGACTACTTCACCTACGTAGATAGTATCCCCCAGCAGCAGTGGGAGCTGGTCGCAGGAGATAGCATCATCGCAGGATACACCTGCCACCGCGCCCAGACCTGCTACCGAGGGCGTGACTACACGGCTTGGTACACCGAGGAGATCCCACTGAGCTATGGCCCATATAAGTTCAGAGGACTCCCTGGACTCATCACCTGTATCTATGATAAGGACCGTGACCATGTCTTCACCTTGCAGGGCTTCGAGCGTGCCCCGCTCGGGGAGGTCATTTACCGCAAGAAGAAGTCCTACTTCAAGACGACGAGAGAGCGCCTCCAGCAGGCCATCCGCAACTACATGGCGAACCCATCGGGCTACAGCACACCGAAGATCAACGTCCAGGGGAAGAAGACCGCCAAGCCACCTAAGCCCTACAACCCGATTGAGCTGGAGTAGCATCCTCTCTCCTCACTTCCCGATACCACTATGAGACACTACGACTACACGCCCCGACTCCTATGGTGCCTTCTCACCCTGCTCCTCCTGCTCCCCATAGGGCAAGCGCATGGGCAGACGAGTGAGCGCCACGTGACCGCCCGCATCGTCAATGCCGAGACAGGTGCCCCCATCGTCGACGTCCTGTGCTCTGCATGGGACGGCGAGCGGCACCGCACGGCCTTCACGCAGAGCGACGCTAAGGGCGAGGCACGCTTTCGCCTCACGCCCCAAGACCAGTTTCTCTCCTTCGTCCTCTTAGGCTATACGAAGCAAGAACTACGTATCAGCGAGCTCTCGGGAGATAGCTTCACCGTGCGTCTCCAGCCCTCGACGACGCCGATACGTGAGGTACATATCAAGGCACGCCCCATCACCGTGCGGGGCGACACGCTCCGCTACCGCGTCAAGGCCTTTGCAGGCAAGCGAGACCGCTACCTCGAGGATGTCATCAAGAAGCTCCCCGGGGTAGAGGTCAAGGAGAATGGACGGATAGAGTATCAGGGTAAGCCTATCAATAAGTTCTACATCGAGGGGCAAGATCCCTTGGGCAGCAACTACACGCAGGCCTCGCGCAACATCCCCATCAATGCCGTCGATCAGGTCGATGTCATCGAGCACAACCAGCACAAGCGCGTCCTACAGGGCCTCGTCCCCAGCGAACAGGCAGCGCTGAACATCCGTCTGAGCAAGGCCTCACGCTTCCGTCCCTTCGGGGAAGTCTCAGCAGGAACGGGCCTGCCTGCGCCACTCTGGGAGGGTAAGGCCTTCCTCATGCAGGCCTCACCGACGAACCAGCTCATCACCTCACTCAAGGGGAATAATACGGGGGTAGACCTCTCGTCAGACTTCGAGCAGCAGCACGACGCAGGGAGTGGCCTGCCGCAGATCTCCCTTCCCTCGACCACCCTACAGACCTCCTCCCCACAGCGCCCACCTCTCGACATCGGGCGCTACCTCGATGACAGAGGCTTCAACTGGGGTATCAATGACCTGCAGAAGCTCGGGGAGTACAGCAACCTCCGCATCAACGTCTCGGGCTACCATGACCGCCGACGTCTCAGCTCCGAGAGCGAGACCCACTACCTCGGCACTACCCCCCTCGACCTCTACGAGACCTCTCAGCTGACCCGAAGCCCCAACTACTACAATGCCGCCCTGCGCTACGAGCACAATGCGCCCAAGCGCTATCTCGTAGGTGAGCTACGCTTCGGAGGTCGGCGCTCCGACCAAACGGAGAGCCTTCGCTCCAATAGCCGCGAGTACACCTTGGGGCTACGGCAGGAGCCACTTTGGCTCCAAGCAGCCCTGCAGACGACCCTCCGCTTAGGCGGTACGATCCTCGACTTCGTCTCCTCCACACGGGGCTACACCGCAGGAGAGACGCTCCGTGGCGAGTGGACCGAGGCGGCACTCCCCACACAGACGCTCTACGAGCAGCGACGCATCACCCAGCTTCACACGACGCATCAAGCCTCGACGAGCTTCCACTTCTCCCGCACCACGGCACTTCATACGGGGCTGGCAGCCACGGCCGACCTACGGAGCTTCGACACGCCCTACCCGAGCCTTGCCCGCTCCTGCAGCTACCGTGACCTCTCTCTGGCGCTGGACGCGTCCTTCAGCTACCGCCCCGAGGGCTTCTATCTCTCGGTGGGGAGCCCCATGACCCTCGAGCGGGAGATGCTTCAGGTAGGTATGCGCCATGATGAGGCGACACGCCTGCGTATCGCCCCCTTCTTCAGTATGAGGGCGAGCCTCGGGCAGCACGGGGAGATGTGGCTACGCGGGAGCTACTCCGAGCGCCCCGACCTCGACGGCTACTACAGCCCCAGCACCCAGAGGCGAGGCTACCGCCTCTACTACCAGAGCCTCGAGCACCTCTACAGTCAGCAGACCCTCTCCAGCTCGCTCCGCCTCACCTATCGCAATCCGCTGGAGCTCTTCTTCACCTACCTCCATCTGAGCTACAACTACACGACCCGCGGCTACTACCGTGACTATACATATAGTCTTGACCGCACGGTGAGCATCCCCATCGACAGCACACACCACCGCCAGACCTTCTCCGCAGCGGGTGTCGTCGACAAGTCCATCGCACCACTCGGGCTGAGCCTACATGCCGAGCTACGATACAGCCACTCGAGCTACATCTCCTCACAGGCACAGCGTGTCTATCAGATCCAGAGCGACCTCCTCGTGCCCAGCCTCACGATGACGTGCAACAAGCTCTCGCCGCTGGAGCTGGCCTACACCTTCGAGCTTAGCAGCTTATGGATACACCACCCACTGACGAAGCTACGCCCCGTCCTCTCCCTACGTGAGAGCTTCGAGGCAGGTCTCCCCCTCGGTGATCGCTGGCTCCTCGGCCTGCAGGTCGTCCACTCAATGAATGAGGTCGCCCCGAGAGAATACAAGCATACCCTCTTCGGTGACCTCGACGCCGCCTGGACCGTCAGCAAGCGCATCAAGCTCACCGCCCGCTTAGCGAACCTATGGGGACAGACTGCCTACCGAGTGACCCGCCTCTCCGCCACCGACATCTCGAGCTTCGCCGTACCGCTCCGCCCCCGCGAGCTCATCGTGACGGCTACGCTTCGCATCTAAGGCGCTCATCTCTTAGCCCTTCCCCCCCTCCTTGCCCTACAGCACACTACGAGAATGCGTGCTGTGGGGCGCTTCTCCGCTACCGAGAGTGTCGCTTTTAAGAGGCCTTAAGTAGGGAGCAGAGGAGCGCCCTTATCCCCTTGTCCATTCTCTTGTAACTCGGGCAGTTGAATATCATATATTCGTTGTACCTTTGTAGGAGACAGAAAAGTCTATATAGACAGATTTGCTAATTCGAATTAGTTTTATGGAAATTATCAAGATCGTCGGGCGTGAGATCCTCGACTCCCGTGGGAACCCCACAGTAGAAGTAGACGTACACCTTGCGTGTGGTATCATCGGTCGTGCAGCTGTACCCAGCGGTGCATCCACGGGCGAAAACGAAGCTCTCGAGCTCCGTGACGGCGACAAGGGTCGCTACCTCGGTAAGGGTGTCCTCAAGGCAGTAGAGAACATCAACAACGTCATCGCACCTGAGCTCTACGGTATGAGCGCCCTGAACCAGCGTGAGATCGACCTGAAGATGATCGCTCTCGATGGCACCAAGACCAAGAGCAACCTCGGCGCTAACGCTATCCTCGGTGTATCTCTCGCCGTCGCTAAGGCTGCCGCTCAGTACCTCGACATCCCCCTCTATCGCTACATCGGTGGCACGAACACCTATGTACTGCCCGTACCTATGATGAACATCATCAATGGTGGCTCACACTCTGACGCTCCTATCGCTTTCCAGGAATTCATGATCCGCCCCGTCGGCGCATGCTGCTTCCGCGAAGGTCTCCGTATGGGTGCTGAAGTCTTCCACGCACTGAAGAAGGTCCTCCACGACCGTGGCCTCAGCACCGCTGTAGGTGACGAAGGTGGTTTCGCTCCTGCCCTCAACGGTACGGAAGACGCTATCGAGTCTATCCTCAAGGCTGTCGAAAAGGCTGGCTACGTCCCCGGTAAGGACATCACCATCGCTATGGACTGCGCTTCCTCTGAGTTCTTCAAGGATGGCATCTATGACTACACGAAGTTCGAAGGTGACCACGGCGTGAAGCGCACGATCGACGAGCAGGTTGAGTTCCTCAGCCAGCTGGTAGAGAAGTACCCCATCGACTCTATCGAAGACGGTATGGCTGAGAACGACTGGGAAGGTTGGAAGAAGCTTACCGACAAGCTCGGCAAGAAGATCCAGCTCGTAGGTGATGACCTCTTCGTAACGAATGTCGAGTACCTCCGTCGCGGTATCGCTGAAGGCTGCGGTAACTCGATCCTCATCAAGGTCAACCAGATCGGTACGCTCACCGAGACCCTCGACGCTATCGACATGGCTCACCGCCACGGCTTCACCTCCGTCACCTCACACCGCTCTGGTGAGACGGAAGATGCTACGATCGCTGACATCGCTGTAGCTACGAACTCTGGTCAGATCAAGACCGGTTCGCTCAGCCGTACCGACCGTATGGCCAAGTACAACCAGCTCCTCCGCATCGAAGAAGAGCTCGGTGACCTCGCTGTCTACGGCTACAAGCGCATCAAGTAGTCCACACCGTACGGCCCATCTGCGCTGAGGCATCCCTGCCCGCGCACCGAAGCCGTAGGATATAAATAGCCCCGCAGGATGACCTCCTGCGGGGCTATTTCGCTTCCTGCTGTGCAACAAAGAAGCGGGGAAGAATAGTTATCTTTGTGAGACGGGGCTTTTCAGGTGAGTACATCCCCGAGAGCTCCATATATATAGATAGACTCCATCATCACTCCATAGCGCTGTATGCAACAGTCCTCCTCCGCCTGGACTCGCTGGGCTCCCCCAGTGACCCGCAACTTGATCGTCATCAACTTCATCATCTACTTCGCCTCAGTCCTGCTACTGCGTCGAGGCTTTGACCTTGCGGAGGTCGCTGGCCTGCACTACTTCGAGTCCTCAGCCTTCCGAGTGTGGCAGCTCCTGACGTATCAGTTCCTCCACAGCACCTCGTCCATTGAGCACGTGCTGTCGAATATGTTCGCACTCTATATGTTTGGCTCGAGCATCGAGTACTTCTGGGGCAGCAAGCGCTATCTGATCTACTATCTCCTCTGTGGTATTAGTGCAGGGCTAGTGCAGGAGCTGAGCTGGTACTATGAGCTACGCGAGGTCGTACAGTATGCGAGCGTACAGCTCCCATCGGGGATCGTACCACTCGACACCTTCCTCAGCATGCTGAATACCGTGGGGGCATCGGGAGCTGTCTTCGGCATCCTCCTTGCCTCTGGCGTACTCTTCCCCAATTCATACGTCCTCATTGGCTTCGCCATACCGCTGAAGATGAAGTATTTCGTCTTCCTCTACGGCGCCTTCGAGCTCTTCGCTGGCATCCACAACACTTGGGGTCAGGTAGCCCACTTCGCTCACCTCGGTGGGATGATCGGCGGGGCTATCCTCATCTATCTCTGGCGTAAGAAGGGGGTTATCCGATAGGTCTTCGATGAACTGGCAGAAGCTATATAAAGAGTATTGGGAAGAGGGGAGCATCGTCATGCGCCTCCTCATCCTACACACCTTCGCCTACTTCCTTATCGGGCTGACCTCTTGGGCCTGCACGCTCATCACACCCTTACGCTGGTGGGATCTCGGGCTCTCACTCTCCTTCTACCCTGAGTGGGACAAGGTACTCTATCACCCTTGGTCGCTCGTCACGTATGCCCTCCCCCACCTAAACTTCTTCCATTTCTTTGGCAACATGTGTCTGGTCTATGCGCTCCTCCCCGTGATGGCGTATCGACTCGGGACGCGCAGATTCCTCTGGACCTATATCGGAGGCATCATCGCAGGGGCATTGACCTACCTCTTAGGCTACCAGCTCCTCGGAGCAGAGATCATACCTCCCCTGTCGCTGCAAGGTGCTTCAGCTGCCATCCTCAGCGTATGCGCTGCGGCAGTCATGGTAGATCGCAAGATTCTCTCCTCGTTCACCCTGCGCTTTACGGGAAATCGCGTCCCACCCATCGCACTCTGGGTCTTCCTCTTCCTCGTCTTCCTCAGTGCTGGGCGAGGGAACTTAGGCGGTCACTTGGCGCACCTCGGCGGGCTCCTCTTCGGTATCGCCTGCGGTCTCTACTACCGCAAGCAGGCCAAGCATCCCGCAAGCGTTTTTACCAGCGACCGAGAGGAACTGCTACGCAAGACCCGTCACTCGAGCTTCTCCAGCCTAAGCCCCGAAGAGCGTCGTCGCTTGATGAAGAACCTCCCCAAAGACAAGAACTAACCTCCCCCACGGCAACCCAATAATGAAGCTCCGCGCTCTCTTCACCTTCAGCTCACGCGTCGCACGGGTCCTCCTCCTCGTGGGGACACTCCTCATCTCTGGGGTCTATCTCCTCGGGGCCTACTCGGGGTACATAGCACCGAAGACCTGGATCCTCCCGAGCTTCTTAGGCCTACTATTCCCTGGGCTGATCTTAGCGCAGATCCTTGTGAGCCTCTTCTGGCTCATTGCGCTCGACAAGAAGCGCCTTATCCTCGTCGGAGTCGTGTGGCTCATCTCCCTGCCACAGCTCCTCACCTACTTCCCCATCAGCCGCTCGGCGAAGATCCTCGGCGACGAAGACGATGCGATACGCGTGCTCTCCTACAACGTCTGCGCCTTCGGCTTCAAGCCCCACACCAAGACCAGCCCCAACGCCATCCTGCAGTACATCAAGAGCAGTGGTGCTGACATCGTCTGCCTACAGGAGGCGATGCTCAATCAGAATCCTTGGGCAGGTGTAGTCTCGAAGACCCTGCGTAGCTATCTCGACAAGGACTACCCCTATATCCAGGTGAATCGCGTGAATCGTGGCGGGAGTACCCTCGCGCTCCTCTCCAAGTACCCCATCACCGAAGCGAAGGAAATCCCCCTCCCCTCGTGGGTCAATGGGGCTGTCGCCTACAAGGTGCTTATCCGTGGCGAAGAGACACTCATCATCAACGTACACCTCGAGTCCTTCCACCTGCGTCGCACGGATGGGGAGGACTACCTGCGCTTAGCCTCCCAAGGGCAGGCACTCCGCTTGAAGGACGCGCTCAGCAGCAAGCTCGCGCCTACCTTCCGTGCCCATGGCGTACAGGCCAACATCATCCACCAGCTCATCCAGAGCTACGGCACCGAGCGTGTCATCGTCTGCGGTGACTTCAACGACACGCCCCTCTCCTATACCCGTCGTAAGATCGCCGATGGGCTGAAGGACGCCTTCGTCGAGCGAG
>QWCC01002062.1_pt1 | contig 11312 bp, 9 predicted proteins | sample 1972491 | NCBI WGS metagenome assembly QWCC01 (sample SAMN09866718, study PRJNA288562) | Human oral metagenome isolate term5_saliva, whole genome shotgun sequencing... | isolation source: mouth | host: Homo sapiens | place: USA: California
CGTTGTCAGCCAAGGACATACCCAATGCCACAAATCCTGCCGACCGCTCGTCAGTCACGGGATAACATTCTATGTCGGGACAAGCGCAGAGGTTGTGTACAATCGGTGAGTTACGAGAACCTGGACAGACAACTGCTTTTGTGATGCCTTCCTTTACGAGCAAGGCTGTAAGTATGTTAACGTTTTCTTTCGTGCTGTACATAATGGGTGATGGGTGTTGGGTGTTGGGTGATGATGGTTAGGGTTATCGGGCTTATAGGGCCTATTTGGCTGATGAGGCTTATAGGGTTATTGGGCTAATAAGGCCTATTTGGCCTATAGGGGCAATAAGGCCTATAGGGCCAATAAGCCTAATAAGGCCAATAAAGCCAATAAGGCTTATTAGGCTAATCCTTTATTAATAGCTTTCGCATTGTGTCGAGTTTGGATTCTGTCTCCAGCCATTCATTCTCCTCGATGCTATCTTTTAAGAGACCACCACCAGCATAGAGGCAGCAAGCAGAACGGGAGAGTTGCATACAACGTAGCGTGACATAGAGCTTTGCCGTACCGTTTTCAGAGAGCAGTCCACTAAACCCACTATAATAACCTCTGTTGAGTTGTTCGTTAGATAGGATGAATTGCTGTGCCTTATCCTTTGGTATACCACATACTGCAGGGGTAGGGTGGAAGGCTGTAAGGAAGGTTCCAAGGCGTTGCTGATCCTTGAGAAGAAAACGGAAGTCTGTGCGGAGATGGGCCAAGTGGGCAGCACGTGTTGTGTAAGGTTCGCTTTCTGTAATCTCCATCGCAAACGGTTGTAAGCAAGTACGAATATAATCCGTCACAAGTTGTTGCTCCTCTCTATTCTTGTCAGACCATCTCATGTCTTCATCCGTATATCTCATCGTACCTGCTAAAGCCATGGTTTGATAACCATTAGCGTCTCCACGGAGAAGAATCTCCGGACTTGCAATGAGCCACATACCCGTCGCTGGTGTGTAGAATAGAGCGATGTATGAGCGTGGATACATACAACAAGCATTTAGGAAGATGTCCCGAGGACTCATGCGCTCGTCTTTCTGTTCGATGACCGAGCGAGCCAAGACCAATTTGCGGAATGTATTGCGTTCTAACTCACTATGAAAACGACAGAAATCATTGTGATAGTCCTCACGATAAGCGATACTTGATGCGGTAAACACTGCATCGTCTTGCCATTCAGGAATAGCTTCAAAGCCTTCACTCCCATCTAATGGAAGGACGACCGAAGTGCCCTTTGGCCCATCCAGCAAGTAGACTTTGTCATTAGTATGGCAACTGAAGGGAGCAATAACAAATCCTTCTCGTCCGTTAAGGGCTGTGAGGGAAGAGACAGTTGACGGCTGTTCTGGTTGAGTATAGCAATGACAAACCTCTTCAAAAGGTTCGCGATAGATAAAAAAAGAATCCATTTACTTCTTCTGTGGTGCTATGACGTAGTTGGTAACTTGTACGCTTGAAATAAGTTCGTTATCGTCATTCTTGATGTCAATGTTCCATACGTGTAGCGTACGCCCTTTGTGAATCAGCTTTCCATAAGCTGTAACCGACCCACCGTAGGGCATAGCTTTGACATGATTACCGTGTACATTAATACCCATAGCCATCATCCCAGGGCATAAAGCCATCGATCCAACGCCTGCAAGGTTCTCTGCAAGAGCCAAAGACGCACCGCCTGCGAGGAAGCCAAAAGGCTGTTTATTACGGTCGTCGACCGCCATCCTTGCTTTTAAGGTGTCGTCTTCTGGTGTCGAAATAAACTCCATACCGAGTGTATGACTTAGTCCGTCTTCCCTTTTGATATGTTCCCAAACTTTATCTATATTCATTACTTTGTCTGTTTAATGCTATGCAAAGGTAGTAAAAAGTTAGATAGATTGCAACATTACAGCAATAGTTATGAGGTGCTAAGCGGCTATTAAATGTTTGTTGTCATGTGTTCTGATGATTTATGTTATCCTAAGACTCATGTGCACAAAGGTATATGAACGTTGGAGGGGTAGCCTCCTCACTCGCTGTTGCATAGGTGGTCTATCCCCAACCCCAGTTGGTCCTTTCTCCTTCCCCAGCTGGTTTTTTCCCCTTCTACTCCCTCGATGGGAGAGGTGTAAAATGTGAGGTCACTCCTCATGAACTGCTGATAAAAGGAGATGAAACGTTACGCTTGCAAATTGAAATTGTGAGAGTAGTTCAGTAATCACCCTCCTCTAAATTTGTACAGAGGTCAGCTGTGCGTCCGTTCTTGTCTGTCTTTTTCAGTAATCGTTCCCTCTCTCAATTGAGAAAGAGGCTGGGGACGTAACAAGAAGACGCCCTTCTACGTTCGAGAACATGCCCTTCTTGTATCAAGAACATGCCCTTCTTGGGGCAAGAAGGGCATGTTCTTAAACGCTATTCGTAACATTCTGATTTCTTGTGGGTTATGAATGTTATGATAGAAGGATCTATACCCTTGTTTTGAGGGTTATTAACCCGAGTCAGTGTAATGATTTTTCATAATCCCACAGACCTATCATAGGCATGGAGTGATTACCGAGGCATCGCCTATGTGTACGTAAGGAAAAGTAAAAGGGAGTCATCCTTTCTTTCACAGATGACTACCGATTTATGTACATTGGTAGAGCCTCATAGATCCCCATAGCCAATTTAGTTCACATAGAGCGCCATTACTGACTATCGTAAATAATTAAATTCTCCCTCCTTTTTGCATACAATTCCAATCGAGCTAAGAGCGAAATATGAAGATGTTAAGGATTGGCTGAATGAGAGCGAAAATAATTTTGCTGTCATATCTGTCATCTTTTCTGTGTATATAAGCTGTTGAATGATAATGAGTTAGCGTCAAATGTTAAAATGACAGCAACTTAGTTTAAAACTAAAACTGTAATTATAGCTAATCTCTTAGACGTTTTCAAGTGTCATTATTATTCTTACTAATCGCATGGTTATCTACTATCTATTATCACCGGGTAGGTATCTTGGAAGACTTTGTTGCATGATGTAGGTCGGAAGCAGCAGAGTTATGTAATCCGAACAGGCAGTTCGATAAAAAAAAACAAAATCTGTTTAGGCACAGAAAAGCAATATGGGATAAATATTGAAAAGTAAGTGTTATAAATGCGAAGTAGCCATAAAAAAGTCAAAACCAGCCATAATTTGCGAATTATTTATTAAATTTGCAAACTATAAGAATATATTCGATTTAATTATAAATATGAACGTTTTAGAATTATCTGAGCAGGAGATTGGTCGCCGCCAAAGCCTGCAAGAATTGCGAGAGATGGGGATTAATCCTTATCCAGCGGCAGAGTTCCCAACAAATGCTTACTCTACTGATATCAAAGAGCAGTTCAAAGAAGACGAGCACCGTGAGGTTGTAATTGCTGGTCGTATGATGGGACGCCGTGTCATGGGCAAGGCTTCCTTTGCAGAATTACAGGATAGTAAGGGTAGAATTCAGGTTTATATCACTCGTGATGACATCTGTCCGGGTGAAGATAAAGATTTATATAATAAGGTATTCAAGAAGTTACTCGACATAGGTGACTTTATCGGCGTTAAGGGTGAAGTGTTTAAGACACAGATGGGAGAAATCTCTGTACATGCAAAAGAGATTACCCTCTTGTCTAAAAGTTTGAAGCCACTGCCTATCGTAAAGTATAAGGACGGTGAAGCCTACGATAAGTTTGAAGATCCAGAACAGCGTTATCGCCAGCGTTATGTCGACCTCGTTGTGAATGATGGTGTGAAAGATACTTTCTTGAAGCGTGCCACCGTACTGCGTACTATGCGTAAGTTCTTCGACGAGGCAGGATATACAGAGGTGGAGACGCCAACCTTGCAGAGTATTGCTGGTGGAGCAAGTGCACGTCCGTTCATCACCCATTTTAATGCTCTCAATATTGAGATGTATATGAGAATCGCAACAGAACTTTATCTGAAGCGTCTGATTGTTGGTGGTTTTGAGGGTGTTTATGAGATTGGTAAGAACTTCCGTAACGAAGGTATGGACCGTTTCCATAATCCAGAGTTCACTTGTATGGAGCTTTATGTACAGTACAAGGACTATAATTGGATGATGTCTTTCACCGAGAGATTGCTTGAGAAGATATGTATAGAGGTAAATGGTAAGCCAGAAGTACAGGTCGGTGATAAGGTTATCAGCTTCAAGGCACCATTCCGTAGACTGCCAATTCTTGACGCAATCAAGGAGAAGACGGGCTTTGACCTTAGTGATAAGACAGAGGAAGAAATCCGTAATATCGCTGTAAACGAGCTAAAGTTAGAAGAGATAGACGAGAGCTTCGGTAAAGGAAAGCTTATTGACGAAATCTTCGGAGAGTTCTGTGAGGGTACATACGTACAGCCAACCTTCATTACAGACTATCCTGTTGAGATGTCACCACTGACGAAGATGCACCGTTCAAAGCCAGGCTTGACAGAACGTTTTGAGTTGATGGTTAATGGAAAGGAGTTGGCTAATGCCTATTCAGAGCTTAACGACCCAATTGACCAGGAGGAACGTTTCGTAGAACAGATGCGCTTAGCAGATAAGGGTGATGACGAAGCGATGATTATTGACCAAGATTTCCTCCGTGCTTTGCAGTATGGTATGCCTCCTACATCAGGTATCGGTATCGGTATCGACCGTTTGGTAATGCTGATGACAGGTAAGGAATACATCCAGGAAGTATTGCTCTTCCCACAGATGAAGCCAGAACCAAAGATACCACAGTCTTCTGTTAAGGAATGGGCTGAGCTCGGAGTAGCTGAAGAGTGGGTCTATGTTCTGCGTAAGGCAGGCTTTAATCTCATCTCTGATATCAAAGAGGAGAAAGCACAAGGGCTGCAGCAGAAACTTGGAGAAATCAATAAGAAGTACAAGCTCGGCTACGAGAAGCCTTCTGTTGAGGATATCCAAAAGTGGATTGAAGAAGCAAATAAAAGATAAGAAAGTAGAAGCAAATAGGTAAGAAAGTAGGGAGTAAGCTATTGTTCTGATATAGGATAGAAAAAACAGGGAGATGGTGTTGCGTCAAGAGAGAGGTTTATAACATCCTGCTGATACGCTAATCTTATCCCATTCTTAGCCTTATTACCCTATAGCCTTTTTACTTTAGTGACTATGTTCGACATCGGTAAAATAGCAATCATAGGAAGCGGTAGCTGGGCAACGGCTATCGCTAAGATTGTTGTGGAGCATACGCATCATATTGGTTGGTATCTCACCAGTGTGAAGTTTAATATGAAGGAGGTGATGCTCTCATCAGATATCAATGCGATAGTACAAGAGTATGACACGTTGGTGTTTGTAACTCCTTCTCCTTATCTGAAAGCGTTACTAAAGAAGCTGAAGACAAAGGTAAGTTCTAAGTTGATAGTGACAGCTATTAAGGGTATTGTTCCCGACGAGAACCTTGTGTGTTCGGAGTATTTCCATGAGGCATATAATGTACCTTACGATAATCTTGCAGTCATTGGCGGTCCTTCTCATGCGGAGGAAGTGGCAATGGAACGCTTGACCTATCTCACAGTGGGTTGTTCTGATCTCAGTAAGGCACGTGCTTTCACAGAGGTGTTGGCATCAAACTATGTAAAGACAAAGACCTCTCCAGACGTCCTCGGTATAGAGTATGCATCTGTATTGAAGAATGTCTATGCCATTTCGGCTGGTATTTGTTCTGGTTTGAAGTATGGTGATAACTTTCAGGCAGTACTGATGTCAAATGCAATGCAGGAGATGGAGCGCTTCCTCAATACGATAAATCCTATCAAGCGGTCTATCATTGACAGCGTGTATCTTGGTGATCAATTGGTGACAGGATACAGTAAGTTCTCTCGAAACCACACCTTTGGCACAATGATAGGAAAAGGATACAGCGTTAAATCAGCACAGATAGAGATGGAGATGGTTGCTGAGGGCTACTTCGGAACAAAGTGTATGAAAGAGATTAATCGTCGTCTACACGTCAATATGCCTATCCTTGATGCTGTATATAACATCCTTTATGAGCGTATTAGTCCACAAATAGAAATAAAATTATTAACAGATTCATTTAGATAAACACAAATGGAAAGTATTAAGTTAGACATCACAAAAGCGGTTCAGTTTCTGAATCCAGGCACAGTAGAGGCTTATGCCCCTCATGTTGCTGCAGCTCAAGACGCTTTAGAGAAGGCTACTTGCCCAGGTAATGATTTCCTTGGATGGTTGCATTTACCATCAAGTATTACTCCAGCGTTCCTTGATGAGATTCAAGCAGTTGCCAATACACTCCGTGAGAAGTGTGAGGTGGTTGTCGTTGCAGGTATCGGTGGTTCTTACCTCGGTGCTCGCGCTGTCATTGAAGCATTGGGTAACAGCTTCGCTTGGCTTGTAAATGATAAGAAGAACCCAACTATCCTCTTTGCTGGTAACAATATTGGTGAGGATTACCTCGCTGAGTTAACAGACTATCTGAAGGATAAGAAGTTTGGTGTTATCAATATTTCTAAGTCTGGTACAACGACCGAGACTGCCCTTGCATTCCGTCTTTTGAAGAAGCAATGTGAGGATCAACTGGGCAAGGAGAATGCTAAGGATGTCATTGTTGCTATCACTGATGAGCACAAGGGTGCTGCACGTGCTGCTGCAACAAAGGAAGGCTATAAGACATTTATTATTCCTGATAATGTCGGTGGACGTTTCTCTGTACTCACTCCAGTTGGTTTGTTGCCTATCGCTGTTGCTGGTTTCGATGTAAAGAAGCTTGTTGAGGGTGCGCAGGTGATGGAGAAAGAGACTTCTGTTGACGTTCCTTTCGCAAACAACATCGCAGCACGTTACGCAGCAGTTCGTCAAGGTCTCTACTCACAAGCAGGCAAGAAGATTGAGATTGTAGCTAACTTCCAGCCAAAGCTCCATTTCTTTGCTGAGTGGTGGAAGCAGCTCTATGGAGAGAGTGAAGGTAAGGATCGCAAGGGTATCTTCCCAGCGGCTTGTGACTTCACAACCGACCTCCACTCTATGGGTCAGTGGATTCAGGAGGGTGAACGTTCTATCTTTGAGACAGTCATCTCTATCGAGGAGCCTAATGCTAAGGTTCTCTTCCCACATGATGAGGAAAATCTTGATGGCTTGAACTTCCTCGCTGGTAAGCGTGTTGACGAGGTTAATAAGATGGCTGAGCTTGGTACACGCTTGGCACACGTTGATGGTGGTGTGCCTAACATCCGTGTTAGCGTTCCTAAACTGAATGAGTATTACCTCGGTCAGCTTATTTATTTCTTCGAGAAGGCCTGCGGTATTAGTGGTCTTGTGCAAGAAGTTAATCCTTTCAATCAGCCAGGTGTTGAGGCATACAAGAAGAACATGTTTGCTCTTCTTAATAAGCCAGGGTACGAAGCAGAGAGTAAAGCTATCCAGGAAAGACTGACTAAGGAATAAGAACCTCTCCACAATCTCTCCTCGAAAGGGAGGGAAGCACCCTATCCAAGCTCCTCGAATGGGGAGGAATACCTACTGAAACGAAGTTAGGACGGTGTGGATACATGTCACGGAGAGTACTATTTATAATATTCTTACTATATCCTCAAGTTCTTCACATAGCTGAGGGACTTGAGGATAATAATATATAATAATAAGGTGAAGCAAGTTACGATGATGTCACAACCTCAGCAAGACAGCCCTTCCGTAGGAGAGTCTTGGAGAGAACCCAAGGTAGTCCTCTTTGATATGGACGGTGTTCTTTATGATTCAATGCCCAATCACGGTATTGCTTGGCAGCGTGCTATGAAAGAGTTTGGTATCCACTTCACCCTTGAAGACTCATACGCAACGGAGGGAGCACGTGGAGTTGACACCATTCGTAAGTACGCAAAAGCCCAATTAGATAAGGAACTTAGTGAGGATGAGGCCCAGCGAATATATGATGTTAAGGCACATTATTTCCATGAAATGCCTGAGGCTAAGGTGTTTGATGGTGTGATAGACCTCATGCGAAAGATTAAGGAGAGTGGGTTAAAGATAGGTATTGTAACAGGAAGTGCCCAGCTTCCCTTGATAGAGCGTGTCACTCGAGACTTTGGTGAGTTTGTTTCTAAGGACCAGATAACGACGGCCTACGATGTGAAGCGTGGTAAACCTAATCCCGATCCCTACTTGATGGGATTACAAAAAGCAGGTAACTATTCACCATCAGAGGGTATTGTTGTTGAGAATGCACCACTTGGGGTGCATGCAGGAGTAGCAGCAGGATGCTATACGGTGGCCATCAATAGTGGTCCTTTGGCTGATTCGGTGCTCTTAAAAGAAGGAGCTAACATCCTTTTCCCTACCATTCGCGAGTTTGCCGACAGTTGGGAGCATGTCTTAGAACGTCTCACAAAGTGTTAATTAGAGCCGATTTAGCTTTTAGTCTACTTGTTTTCTACTATCATTCGTATATTGAAAAAACAATTATAAAAGCTTCCTTCTTCAATTTATTTACGTGAAAAGAAATATTTCTCATCATGAAAATAAATATTTCTTGTCGTGAAGAAAAAACTTTCTTATCGTGAAATAAAATTGAAGCGAACAAAAGAAACGTGAAGCTAAAAAGCCTCACGATATTTATTTTCATCCTTGTCTTCGAGCATAGAGAGGTAGCTATTGTAACGACTCTCAGCTATGTAGTGGTCTTCGACAGCCTTTCTTACGGCGCAGCCAGGTTCATGTGTGTGCGTACAGTTTGAGAACCTGCAGTCTTTTGAGAACTTAAAAATCTCACGGAAGTAGCTTGTCAGCTCCTCACGTTCAATATCGAATGTTCCAAATCCCTTTATTCCTGGTGTGTCAATAAGATATCCACCTATAGGCAACTCCAGCATCTCGCTGAATGTTGTAGTGTGCATACCCGTGTTGTGAACATCAGATATCTCAGCCGTACGAAGGTTGACATGGGGTAGGAGAGCATTGATGATGGTTGATTTTCCTACGCCACTATTCCCACTCAAAAGGGTCACTTTACCAGCCAGTAATGGCTTTAGTTTCTCCACGCTAAACTCGTTATCTGCTTCAGCGCTTGCCTGTATCTCTACACATTGATATCCGATTGTGTCATAGAGATTCATCACGGCATGCTGATAACGTAATTCGTCCTCATCAAGTAAGTCGTGCTTATTGAAGACGAGTGTTACTGGGATGCGATAAGCTTCAGCACTGGCAAGGAAGCGGTCGATAAAGGTTGTGGATGTTTCAGGATAGTTTGTTGTGACAACCAAGAACGCTTGATCGATGTTGGCAGCAATGATATGGCTCTGTTTTGATAGGTTAGGCGACTTTCGGATGATATAGTTTCGTCGGTCTTCTATCTCTGTGATGAAGGCCGTACCCTCTTGGTTGGGCGTGATGACAACATGATCACCCACAGCCACGGGGTTAGTTGAGCGTATTCCTTTCAGTCGGAAGTTGCCCTTAATCTTGCTATCTATCGTCTTGCCGTCATCGGTCTTCACCGTGTACCAGCTACCTGTGTTCTTAATTACTAAGCCGCGCATAAAAATAAAAGAGAGTGGCCCCTCCCCCTTACTCCTCCCCTAAAGGGAGGGGAGTAGTTATCGCTATTAATTTGAATAGAATTGTGATAGTCGGTACATATTACTCCCCTCCCTTTGGGGGAGGGGTAAGGGGGAGGGGCCCGCTCCTCAGTAGGTTGAGGCAAGTTAAGGCGGATCAGCTCACCATTGTTCTCTGGTGTGATACCAACATCTGAGTCCATAATAGCCTTTTCAATGTCTTTGATGGCTTTCTTATCCCATGGCTTGATAGCGATGGTACGTGCGTCAGGCACCATGACAGAGGCAACCTGATTCAAAGGAACCTTTGAACCGTATGAATCTACTCGTACACCATCGAGGATGGCTACGTTTGCACGGCCAGCACGGATGCGCTGCAACTCATCACCGAGATACATCGTTGCCATTTCCATGCGCTCGCTGGCATCATTTAATGTCTGCTTAACGTCTATCATATTCCGTTGTGTTATTATTCAATGTTACAAAAATAGGTATTAATTCGGATATGTACAAGATTTTACTTTACTTTTTTGTCAAAACAAGGTCTTACTCCTTATACACTATCCGTATCGTTGGGAGGTTAGCTACTATTCTTACTTAAAATAAGCTTCTCAATCCTTCTTTATAAGAAAAGGTCTTGTGTTTCTTCCATGAGTAAGTCGATGATACGTCCTAAGCCTTCTTTGTCGTCTTCGTCGAAGTCGTTGAGGCGGGTGCTATCGATATCGAGTACACCACGGAAGGTATGTGTATCATCATACATAGGGACAACAATCTCACTGCGAGAAAGACTACTACAAGCAATGTGTCCAGGGAATGTCTCTACATCGGGAACAATGAGTGTGTGTCCTTCTTCCCATGCTTTCCCGCAGACACCTTTACCGTATGGGATGGTGTAACAAGCTACTGACCCTTGAAAAGGACCTAATCTCAGCATATTGCCATGTGCTTGGAGATAAAAGCCCACCCAAAAGAAACGCTCTGGGAAGGCCTCATGTAGTGCTGCTGATACATTCGTACCAGTATTGAAGATCTGACGTAGGCTCACACGCAACATCTTACGACGCTGATTGAAGACAGTCTTTACCACACGCTTGAAGAGTTTCTCGTCACATCCGATGTCTGTCACATCATTGCGTGTCATACGGATAACGGCACTCTTCACCTTTGGGGGTGGGTTGAAGACATTCTCATCTACTGTAAAGAGGTATTCTACATCATACCATGCTTGTATCAAGACAGATAATATTCCGTAAGCCTTTGAACCTGGTGCAGCAGCCATACGCTGTGCCACTTCACGCTGAATCATTCCCGTACAGCAAGGAATAAGGTCTTTATACTCAAGCATCTTGAAAAAGATTTGAGATGAGATGTCGTATGGGTAGTTACCAGTCAGTACGAATTGTTTTCCGTCAAAGACCTTTGTCAAGTCCATAAGGAGAAAGTCCTCCCCAAGAATATTCTCTCTTAACTTAGGGAACTTATCGTAGAGAAAAGCCACACTCTCCGTATCTATTTCTACAGCTTTCACTTCACGAGGCTTCTCAACAAGGTATTGAGTGAGGACACCCATACCTGGTCCTATCTCTAATACCGGTATGTCAGGACAGGCATCAACGGTGTCAGCAATCTGACGAGCGATGTTTAAGTCAGTAAGAAAGTGCTGACCCAAATTCTTCTTTGGCTTGACTAATTTCATAATTTTTCTTTATTTGCCTACAAAGATACTCATTTTATTTTGCATTAAAAAACATTTT
>QWCC01000532.1_pt1 | contig 11265 bp, 6 predicted proteins | sample 1972491 | NCBI WGS metagenome assembly QWCC01 (sample SAMN09866718, study PRJNA288562) | Human oral metagenome isolate term5_saliva, whole genome shotgun sequencing... | isolation source: mouth | host: Homo sapiens | place: USA: California
GTTGACGCCCATACCGTCACCAATGAAATAAAACACATATTTGGGTGCATTTTGCGCCCAAGCACTCGCGCAAAACACCACGCCAAGTGCTAGGGAAAGTAGAGTTCTTTTCATATCAGAATCTATGTTTGTGAAGTCCGTAAGGGCAAAGTTACCATTTTTAGCCCAACCGACGAAACAAACAAGCCATTTTGTGTACAGGAATTTCGTGAGGGGCTTTCTGAAAAGTATATAAAAAGGATAGCTTGCTCAGCGAAACAGGGGAGCGGAAATACAATCCGCGCTGAATCGTGAGCAAGCCATCGATGTGGCAAAATTACGCTTTTTCTATTGAATTACCAAGCAATCAAGTAAGAAAGTAACACGATGTCAAATCTGTTGGTAGAGCGTAGGGTCAATCAGCAAGTGCAAAACTAAAATATTCTTTTGTAGAACTCATTTTTGGTGTTTCAAACTTGAGTTGCTGTCTGGGTCTATTATTGATTTTCTTCTGTATCATTGTCATCTTTTAGTCAGTGTAATCATCAACGTTTCTTCCCAAAACGAAGCTAAACGTCGAATTTATAGACACAGAAAGAGGCGTCACCAAGACCAAGCTCAGATTTGTCAGCATTTCTCCAGACAATGTTAAGGTTTCTCGTTTAGATAAACCTTCTTTCCATTGACAATGTAGAAACCAGCAGGGAGGTGTCGTTGGTTGGCATTCACGCGCTTCCCTTGAAGGTTGTAAATCTGTGTGGCATTGTTGTCATCAAAGACCACTCGCCCTATAGCACTTGGCAACTTCTGAGAGAAATATCCCGTTGTGGGATTTGCCATCGTGGCATCCACCTTGCTTTCGTCATATTTCACCGCACCTTTCAGTTGAGTGCAACCTTTGAACATGTCCTGAGATAGCTCACATCGCCATGTTTGGGTGTTGATTATTGTCTTCAAACCAGAGCAACCAGAAAACATCCATCCCATATCTGTCACTGCAGCAGTATTGAAATTAGAAACATTGAGTTCTTTCAAATCAGAGCAACCAGAGAACATATTGCTCATATCCGTCACCGCGGAGGTATTGAAGTTAGAAACGTTGAGTTCTTTCAAACCAGAGCAACCAGAGAACATATCGCTCATATCCGTTACAGCAGAGGTGTTGAGATTTTTAAGACCTTCAATAGTGGTGAGTGCTTTTAGATTATAAAACCAGTAGTTCGTAGTAGTGGGGCGGAAATCCTTGAAAGAAGCATCAAATGTCACTTTTGTGACCACCTTATTGGGAGAGTTATATGTTCCTGCCCAGGCAGGAACTTCTTCATTTTTATCGCTATTTTTATATTTCTTTTCATCGATATCCCAAGTTTTATCACTACGGAATGCTCTGTTTACGTCATAGAAGAAGGTGAGCGTTCGTTCATCTTCGCTCAGTAACACATAGGCTCTAGGGTTTGGATCAGCAAAATAACCTGTTGCGGGATTCGCCATTTCTGCATCCACCTTGTTGTCATTATACTTCACCGCACCTCTTAGTTGTTTGCAACCATCGAACATGTCATCAGAGTTTCTGCATCGCCACGTATTAGAGTTGAAAATAGTCTTCAAACTAGAGCATTCTCTGAACATCGCGCTCATATTTGTCACCGCAGAGGTGTTGAAGTTGGAGAGGTTCAGAGACGTCAAACCAGAAGACTTATAGAACATATAGCTCATATCCGTTACCTTAGAGGTGTTGAAGTTGGAAAGGTTCAGAGATGTCAAACCAGAGCAATTTTTGAACATCCAGCTCATATTCGTCACCGCAGAGGTGTTGAAGTTGGAGAGATTCAAAGATGTCAATCTAGAGCAACCCAAGAACATCGCGCCCATATCCGTCACCTTAGAGGTGTTGAAGTTGGAAAGATTCAGAGATGTCAAATTAGAGCAACCAAAGAACATCCAGTTCATATTCGTCACCGTAGAGGTGTTGAAGTTGGAAAGATTTAGAGATGTCAAATTAGAGCAACCAAAGAACATCTTACTCATATTCGTCACCGCAGAGGTGTTGAAGTTGGAAACATTGAGTTGCTTCAACCTAGAGCAACCAGAGAACATATCGCTCATATCCGTCACTGCAGAGGTATTGAAGTTGGATAGATTCAAAGATTTCAAACCAGAGCAATGTGAGAACATCCCACTCATATTTTTCACCGCAGAGGTGTTGAAATTGGAAACATTCAGAGACGTCAAACCAGAGCAATTCTCGAACATCCCGTCCATATTCGTCACCGCAGAGGTGTTGAAGTTGGAGATATTCAAAGATGTCAATTTAGAGCAACCCCTGAATATCGCAACCATATTTGTTACCGCAGAGGTGTTGAAGTTGGAAACGTTGAGTTCCTTCAAATCAGAGCAACCAGAGAACATCTCGCTCATATCCGTGACCGCAGAGGTATTGAGATTTTCAAGCTCTTCAATAGTAGTGAGGGCTGAGAGCTTATAGAACCAGCCTCTCGTTGTGGTTGGTAGGAAGTTTTTGAACGAAGCATCAAGCACTACTTTTGTGACTACCTCATTGGGAGGGTAATCTCCTACCCAGGCAGGCTGTGAAGAATTATACTTCTCATTGATACCCCAAGTTTCACCGCTACGAAATGCTCGATTAACATCATAGTAGAAGGTGAGTGTTTGCTTATCTTCGCTCTGCAATACATAGGCTCTAGGATTTGAATCAGTGAAATAACCCGTATTGGGATTTGCCATCGAAACATCAACCTCACGATAGTTATATTTCACTGCACCTTTCAGTTGAGTGCAACCTTTAAACATATCTCGCGCCCCCCTACATCTCCATGTATTGGCATTGAGTATTGTCTTCAAACTAGAGCAACCAGAGAACATCTCGCTCATATCCGTTACCTTAGAGGTATTAAAGTTGGAAAGATTCAGAGATGTCAAACCAGAGCAACCAGAGAACATATAGCTCATATCCGTCATCGCAGAGGTGTTGAAGTTGGAAACATTGAGAGACGTCAAACTAGAGCAACCAGAGAACATCCCTTTCATTTCTGTCACCTTAGAGGTGTTGAAATTGGAAACATTTAGAGACGTCAAACTAGAGCAACCAGAGAACATATAGCTCATATCCGTCACTGCAGAGGTGTTGAAATTAGAGAGATTCAGAGACGACAAACTAGAACAACCAGAGAACATCCAGCTCATATTCGTCACCTTAGAGGTGTTGAAGTTGGAAAGATTCAGAGACGTCAAACTAGAACAACCAGAGAACATCCCTCCCATATCCGTGACCGCAGAGGTATTGAGATTTTCAAGCCCTTCAATAGTAGTGAGGGCTGAGAGCTTATAGAACCAGCCTCTCGTAGTGGTTGGTAGGAAGTTTTTGAACGAAGCATCAAACACGACCCTTTTTGTCCTCTCGTTAGGAGAGTTGTATGTTCCTGCCCACGCAAGACCCTCCCACGAATTGATACCCCAAGTTTTACCACTACGCCAATCGCGGTCGTTATTATAGTAGAAAGTAAGGGTGGTTCCATCTATGCTCTCCTTGACATAGGCCTCTTTCTCTCGCGCACTTAGCGGAAGAGAAAACAATGCACACAGCAGGACTAGGAGCAGTAGACGGAACTGTCGAAGATGAAAAAGAGCTTTTGTCATAAGGCGAGACTTTTTGTTGCTCCACATGCTTCCTCACACTAAGCGAGAAAAGGATAACGAGGAGTTCTAAACTGGTAACTTGTGGTGAAAGATAGAATGTAAATTCTACCCAATAATCGATAGGAATGAGCAGAAAAGAATAGTCTGTTTACAGCGTATTCGAATCTACACATCCTGATGATGAGGGTTTCTGCTACAAAGTTACGACTTTTTTTGCAAAACTCTGAATTTTGCAGGCCTATACGCCGATGTTCAGTTGAACTGACGCGTAGCGTTGTTTTCATTTGCAACATAGAAGCACGCTGTTATTTCTTCTTGTTGTCACGCTAATGGGTTGGGAGCTTGATAAAAATCATTGTTAAACGTTGTGAAGGTGCTGGGCTTTGTGCTATTTCCTCTCGCGCGCACGCGCGCGTTGGACAAGATTTTATTGTTTTTTATTGTCACATCTGTCACAATGTTGTGGCAAGGTGTTGATTTTCAGATGGTAAAGATTGTTTTTAGCAAATGTTATGGATTTGACGCTCGGAATGTGGAAGATGGTGCCAAACGTGGGCTTTAGTCTGTGCGTTTTTTGCCCACTTTTTGCGAAGAATGTCCGACTTTTTCCTGAAAATGTCCGTTATTTTCTGGGAAATGTTCGACTTTTTACGGAGGATGTCCCACTTTTTGCCGAAAAAAGTGGATTGACCAGCACAAAAGGGGGGGGTGTGGGGAATGAAGAAGGGCGTGACAGCAAACGAAGGTTGGATTTTGCGGAGAAAAAATGAGGGAAATGAGTGGAAAACGAATGACCTTGCGAGGGAGTGTGTGACAGATGTGACAGCAAAAAAACACAACATCTCTGGGTAACGCGCGCGCGTGATGCGTGTGCGAGAGAAGCCTTGGTAACGCATAGGCGGAGCATCCCACCCTCGATGAAACATTTTGCCAATGTTGGAGATAGGCTGAGAAAAATCTCTTAATGGCATGCTTTGCTAGTTGCATATTGCAAAATAAGCCGAGTCTACTCCGATTTCTTCACTTTTTTGCCGATTTTCGCCACTTTGCTCTTTTTCGAGGGCTATATGTATAGGGGGGAATCAAGGTAAAAGTGTGCTACTAACGGAAAAGGATGTTCCTATAAGAGAAATCCCACCATTCACAGCAAGGGAATAGCGGGATTTCTGAAAGGAGGGGAAAATAGAGCATTCTTATGGAAGCACCATCTTTTGGGCGATTTTAGCACCGGGAGTGGTGACTTGCAACAAATAGATGCCTGCGGCAAATGAGGTGGTGGGGATGCTGACTTCGTCACCTTGCGCCACGGTGGAGAGCACTTTGCGATAGAGGGAGCGACCATCGAGCGAAACAACTTCAATGGTGGCAGTGCGCTCAGGATTGTTGAAGAGAATTTGCCATTGTGTGGCGGTGGTGTGGAAAGTGACTGGAGTTGCGCTACCCGATACGCGCTCAATGGCGGTGAGCGGATCTTTACCCGCCTTTTTGAGTGCAAGTTTCAAACCTTCATAGACGTTGATGAGGCCATAGCCATAGGTGGGGGTCCAATCTTTTCCCTCCATGTCGGCATGTTTGGTGGAAGACTCTTTGAGAATGTCCATCACATCGGCCGCAGAGAGTTTGGGGTTGGCCTCTAACCATAAGGCTATGCTACCTGCCACGAAGGGAGTCGCCATAGAAGTACCTTCCATCTTGCCGTAGTAATAAAGCTTGTTGTTGAATCGGTTCGAGTAAGCGACATCCTTCTTGTCGAATCCAGGAGCATATTTGTTGAGTGCACTCATGATGGTTGCACCTGGTGCCAACACGGCAGGCTTAAGATAGTTGGGATTGAGCCAGGGGCCATTGGAAGAAAAAGTGCTGCGTGCGCCTTCTATGTCGTTCTTGTATCTCGCTGTGGTGGTGAAGCTTCCCACACCAATAGCAGAGGGGATGGAGGCGCCACCTTCGCCGACGATGTAGTTGTTGTCGGGTTTGATGCTCTCAAGTTGAGAATCTGTTGCCAAGGTTGTAAATTCCGCATCATTTTCTCCGTCTGCAAAAATCCATCCGTGGAGCGTAGCGTCAGAAGTGTTGGTAGATTTAGCGGTGATTTCTACTCCCAAAACGAGGTTTTCGTAATCATTGGAGAAATCTTCCATAAGTTTGTTGATTTTCACCCCGATATAATGATTCTCGCGGTCATTTTCTGGGGATATTTCGCTCCACACTTGGTCTTTGTAGAGATATTGTTTCCAGAAATCTTCACCGCGCTTTTCCACTTTGAATGAGGTTTCGCCAGTCTTTTTGAGTGCAAGAATGGGGGTGACAGTGAATTGTTCTGTGTTCACCCTGGAGTTGCCCCAAAAATCGATGTAGGTGATGTCGTCCTCTTGTGCGTTGCCATTTTCGTCTTCTTGGTAGTCCACAAAGACTTGTTTGGTTTCACCGGGCTTGAATGTGGAAGAAGCGTGGAGTTTTTGGTCGCCTTCGTTACCCATGGCTCCCACCACGATGCCGCCTTTGTCTTGTGCCATTCGGTCGATGGCTTGGTCGTAGTCGGTGCTGCCATCGTGAGGACCGATGACGCTTCCTAAACTCAGATTGACCACCCAAGGTTTTTTCTCTCGACTGGCATAGGCTTTCACGGTTCGTATGTCTTCGATGATTTCTGCGTTTTCAAACGAAGAGGGAATGAGAACTATGTCTGCTTTGGGGGCAACACCATAGAAGGGATTGTCGGCATGTTTGCTTCCTGCGGCAATGTTGGTGACGTGGGTGCCGTGGCCACTACCTGGGTCGTAGGTTTCGTGGGTTTTGGTGAGCGCATCGACGTTGTAGACGGGAGCTGCCTTGCTCTGGATGTCTTTCTCAATGTCTTTGGAGCGATCCCAAATCATTTTGACGCGCGACTTGCCATTTTCGTCCAAGAAGCCCATGTGTTTGAACTCAAAACTTTGGTCGATGATGCCAATGACAATGCCTTTGCCGGTGAAGGGGGTGTAGAGATTATCTCCTGCGTGCACGCGGTCGACTCCTGTGACTTGACGTGCCTTTTGGAGAAAAGGGCGCAAACGCTTTGAAGCGGTGAGACGAACGATGCGTGTGTCGTTGGAGAGGGTGGTGAGCCATTCGGGGGCTACGCGGGCTGTGACCACAGTGTTGCTGATGGTTGTGGCGTGTTGTCCTGCTTGTGTGAGCATGGCTGTCACCTGCTCCGAAGTGTTGGGCTGGGTGGTGATGATGAGGGAGAGGGGAGCAAGGATGGATTGGCGGGTGCCGTTGTAGTTGATTTTGGGTGCGGCGAGTGAGTCGGCTGCGGTGAGTTGCCCTTCGGCCGTGCTGCGTGTGCCGCGTGTGATGCGGTGTTGGCGCGCATAGTCTTCTTGCTGCTGTTGGACAATGCGGAGTGTGCGATCAAGTTTTGTGTTGTTGTCGTTTTGCGCCATGCTTGTTTGCGTTTGGGCAGCGAATGTCATTGCGCAAAGCAACACGGGGAGAATATATCGCTTCATAGAAGAAGTTTATTAGGAGGAAATGAATGGTAGAGTGTGGAGGGCGAAGTACTATGTGTTTGAGAGAAAAGACTTCGCAGACTGCGAAAGTACAAAAAAACTGAGAATATCGGTGGCGATTTCTCAGTTTTTCGTGATAGAGCAGGGTGGTTTGCGCAAAAAGAAACTGCGCATTCGTTTTTTCCCGAATTAGTGACTAACGATTACTCTGTGGGTGATTTGTGCACCTGGTGTGGCGACGCGCAAGAGGTAGACGCCTGAGGGAAGATGGGCGAGGGAGAATGTTTCTTCTTGACCTTGGGCAATTTGTTGCAGACTGCGCTGGATCGCCACGCGTCCATCGAGGGTGAGGAAAGTGAGAGTGGCAGTGCGTTCGGGATTGTTGAACAATACTTTCCACTCGTCTTTGTCGCCTTGGAGGGTGACGGGCTGTGCTGAACCTGACACGCGCTCAATGGCGGTGGGTTTTTCGGAGATGGGCTGACCAGTGGTGAGGTCGATATTGGCCATCTTCAATGCCATCTTCAGACCTTCGTAGGCATTGATGCGTCCATAGCCTTCTTCTTTTGTCCAGACATTGCTCGCACCTTGAAGTTTGAAGGATGTTTTTTCGAGGATTTTCTCAATGTCGGTGTGGGTGAGATTGGGGTTGGCTTCGAGCCAGAGGGCAATGACTCCTGCCACATAGGGTGCAGACATAGAGGTGCCTTGTTCGTCGGCATAGTAGAAGTAGTCTCCGTTGATGGTGACTTTTTCGGACAACAACCAATCGTTTTCGTCGAAATTAGGATAGAGCTTGTTGTAGGCACTACAAATCAGTGCTCCAGGAGCGAGGACAGTGGGTTTTTTCACTGCGGGGTTGAGCACAGGACCCATACTCGAAAAATAGCTGCGACTTCCAATTTCCATCCCGAGGTCGTAGCTTTTATTCGTCAATTTGTTGGTGTGTTTGCTGCGACTGGTGTAAGCCCCCACGGTGATGGCCGCAGGGATGTTGCCTCCAGCATCGGCAATGGTGTAGTAGTTGTCGCCTTGAAGAACTTGATTGTTTGGGATTTTGGGGAAGGATTTCTTCACATAGGATCCGTCTTGCGACACCCATCCATGCACTAGTTCCTCTTTGTCTTTGGCGCTGTTGGTGATTCGCAGTCCGAAGAGAATGCTGGGGTCGTTTTTGTCAAGACGGATGTGGGGAAGTTGGCACCAAGCTTTGGTTTGATATTTGTTGTTGGTGGCACTTTTGCTGTCGTAGAACCATGCATATTTATCCCAAAAAGCCTTGTCCATAAACTCCACTTTGTTGTTGATGAGCAAGAAAGGCTTTATCTCCAAACGGTCGATGCCATCGGTGCTTTGCGTCCAAAGATCGAAGACGAAAAGTTTCTTCTTTTTCTCGTCTTCTGTGAGTTTTTCGTAGTTGGGATAGTCGAAAATGACATAGCGTGTCTGGCTGACAGGGATGGTGCTCTTGACGTGGATTTGCTTGTCGCCGTTGTTGCCGGCTGAAGCTACGAGGATGCCGCCTTTTTCTCCTCCCAATCTTGACATTTTTTGGTCGTAAGTTCGAGAACCGTCGTGAGGGCCTTCTTGACTGCCAAAACTCATATTGACTACCCAGGGTTTTTGCTGGAGTTTGGCTTTTGTCTTGACGAACTGTACATCTTCCAACACTTCTGTGTCTATAAAGGTGGAAGGAATCATGATGATGTCGGCTTCGGGGGCTACACCATATTGACCGTTGCCGACATCGCTACCTGCGGCGATGCCTGTGGTGTGGGTGCCGTGGCCTTTGGCTCCGTGGTCTTGAAAGTCTGTACCCTCTGGAATCTCGTTCGTCGGCGATTTTGACCGATTGGAAGTGGCATAAGTGGAATATCCAGAGCGATCCCAGAGCCATTTGACGCGGGAGTTGCCGTCTTTGTCGAGAAAGGCTGCGTGGCGAAACTCAAAACTTTGGTCGATGACGGCAATGATGACGTTTTTCCCCTTGAAAGGCGTGTAGAGCGATTTTCCAGCGTGCACTTCATCAACGTGCGACTTGTGGCGCGCTTCTTTCATGGTGGGTGCTGCGTGTTGCGGCATGGCCATCTCTACCACTTCGGGAAGTTGAGCGAGAGTTTGGAGTTGGTCGATGGGCATTTCCACCAAAAGAAAGTTGTCGGTGATGGTGCGTGCTGTGCCTCCTAAACGCTCAATGGTGCGTAGCACAAGGGGAGTCTTGTCGTCGAGGGTGACGAGGTTGAAAGCAACCTTTTCGTTGAGGTGGAAAGTGCCATCGGGTGTGGTGATTTGCCGATTGTCTGCATGGGGTGCAAAAACTGTGGCTCGGGTGGTCGGGGTTTGGGGAGTCTGCGCTTGGGATTTGACCAAAAGGCTGAGGGTTGCATCGAGTTTGGGCAAATTGTTGTAGGGGGCCACGAAGGAGATGGCACCAGAGCGATTGGCTGCACTTGGGCTGTTGACCGCTGCAACCCCAATTTGAGGTTGGGGAGTGGCTACGGGTACGAAAATGCGCGCGTGAGAAAAAAAGTTGGGGGTGAAAAGCAAAGCCCCAATAAGAAAGAGGGTACGCTTCATAAGTGAGCCTTTAAGAAAAGGGCGCAAGAGTGGAGAATGATTTACGGAATCATCATCTGCTCTTGCGCCAATGCTGTAAAAACGGTAGGTCGTGGCCTTATAACCAAGAAGACAAGAGAGTGTTTAACCCAAATGGGGCATTAGACCGTTATAGTGCAGATGGTTATGGAGAAGATAACATCCTGAACTGATTGGGGTTTAGGGACGTCCCTTTTGGGTGAAGGTGATGGTTGTTGTCACTCCACCAGAGGAGAGTGAAACATGGGCAACGCGTGATTTGTTGGTGGGGTTTTCGGTTGCTTTGAGTTCCACTACTTGATAGCCAGTCTTGGGTTGTTTGGCTGCTTCGGGCACAGTGAGCCAGTCGGCATCGGAGGTGAGACCGTGTGTGCTGATTTCAGGATTGTAGAGTTTAAAGCCAAAGTAAATGGTTCTTTTTTTGTATTCAATTTCATCGGTGAGAAGTGGTTTGTCGAAGTTGATGCCATTGATGTTGAGCAAATTGGTTTGAACCACACGGTGAGTGAGTGCGCTGAGCGGCCCTTGTGTGGGCTTGACGCGGAGGATATAGTGTTGTGGAGTGGTGCCAGTGGCAGGTTTTGAGGCCTTGATGACAATGGGAGTGACGGCATAGTATCCACGTTTCACACTCATGTTTTGTGGGGTGATGGTGAGCGGTGATTCGAGTGCCGTGGCCGTGTTGGGGGTTGGTGCAGTTTCGGGAGAAGCTACGGCTTTCTCCAAATTAGCTGTCCAGTTTTCGGTGCTTTTCACCCAAACAGTATCGGTGGTTTGGTCGCCATACAAGACAGTGCTGTTTGCTCTGTCGCGTGTTTGCACGCTTAACTCATGTTCCTCGAATTCAGACTTGGTGTTGCAGCTGATGAGGAGGGTGATGCCGCTGAAGAGAATCGTGGCCAGAGAGAGGAAGTGTTGTTTCATAAGGATATTTGTTAGTGAGGATATTTGTTAGTGGAGAAATCTGCGTATGGGCAGGGATTCATTTTGTGCAATGTGTTTCTGCCCTTGGAGTTGCTTCTATGAGTGCACCTCCGTTGTGTGAGGGAGAGAATGCGTGGTGTGGAGATGAGTCTAATACCACTCGATGTTGCTGGAATAACTGCTTCGTTTCTCATATTTCAATGCATCGGCGAGTTCGGCTGCGCGTGCACGGAAGGAGAAGTTGAACGAAGAATAGGGCAAGAGAACGATGCTACAGGTCATTTCGAAGCAGTGCAGGTCGCGCGAGAGCGATGCTGTGGTCATGGAAATGCGTTTGTAGTTGAAGTCGTAGCCCGAAGAGAAGTTGATGTTCCAGCCTTTGGCTAGGGTGATATTCCCCGACATGTTGAGTGTTTGTGTGAAGGAATAAGGATAGCGCATGTTGCGAGTGTTGATGGGCTTGTGGCGGTCTTCAGACATGGTGAGACCATAGCTGAAGCTGAGCGACCAAGGAAGCGTAAAGATCATGTAGCCATTTGGGTCGACATTGGCCGCTACTTTCTTCTCGTCTTTCTTGGCTTTGTTGTTGCGCAACATGGGGTCTACGTTGGCGTCT
>QWCC01000535.1_pt1 | contig 11232 bp, 6 predicted proteins | sample 1972491 | NCBI WGS metagenome assembly QWCC01 (sample SAMN09866718, study PRJNA288562) | Human oral metagenome isolate term5_saliva, whole genome shotgun sequencing... | isolation source: mouth | host: Homo sapiens | place: USA: California
GGAGGTGCTTGTTGAAATACTTGTATGCACCTGCCTTGTCGTGGTTTTGATTGAGGAAAATGCCTGCATAGAAGAAGTAGTCTTGGCAACCGAGAAGAAGACGCGTGTCCTCTTCTGAAAACTTTAGTTTTGGCATCTTACCCTTTGCGTCTGGTGTATGCTCTGCAACGTAGCTCTTGGTGAAATAGTCAACCATCTCGTCCAAAGAAGAGACAAATTTAGCAGTGTCAAGTTGCTCATTTTTTGCAGCTTTCATCAATTCTGGATTGAATTGCGTACTCACAAGTTTACCTGCTTGGTTGTAGATTTCCGCAAACTTAGTTGTCTTAGGGTTGTCGAATGAGGATTTAAGCACCTCAAGTGCTTCGGCTGTCTTGTTTTGTTCTTGCAAAAAAGCAGCCTTACTGATGACACTGTTTTGCGCCATACCCATCATTGAGCACGCAGCAACAGCTGCCAATGTGAAGATTTTCTTCATAGCAATGGAATTTTAGCGAGTAATTATTGTATTATTCAGCAGCTTCGTTTCCTTCTTCTGTATTATTGTCAGAAGAAAGGGAATCGCTGTTGAGTTGGTTTGTAGTTTCTTGGCTGTTGTCAGAAGAGGTTACTTCGGCGTCATTGAGTTCTCCTTCTGCATTCTCTTCATCCTCATCAGTTGAAGTGGGCACTTGACAAACACTACTAATGATGTCGTTGCGTTTCTTCAAATCAATGAGACGCACACCTTGAGTGGCACGTCCTGCTTGGCGAATATCTGCAACGTGAAGGCGAAGGGTGATACCGCTCTTATTGATAATCATCAAATCTTCTTCCTCGGTCACACTCTTTATGGCTACCACCTTACCGGTTTTGTCTGTGATATTCAGCGTGCGCACACCCTTACCACCGCGGTTGGTGACGCGATAGTCGTCGATTGCACTACGTTTGCCGTAGCCCTGTTCACTGACTACAAGGATGCTTTCACGCTCTGCGTCGTTCACACAAACCATTCCTACGATTTCATCAGACTCATTGTCTAACACCATACCACGAACACCGGTAGCATTTCTACCCATCGTACGAACCACACTTTCATTGAAACGAATAGCACGACCGTTCTTATTGGCCATTACGATTTCGTCTGTGCCATTGGTGAGTACAACGCTTACAACGCGGTCGTCCTCGTTGATGTTGATAGCATTAACGCCATTTGTGCGTGGACGAGAGTATTCTGTGAGGCGCGTTTTCTTCACGACACCCTTTTGCGTTGCGAATACCACATAGTGATTTTCGCAGAAAGCTTCGTCTTTGAGTTTCTTGACGTGCAGACAAGCGTTGATGCGATCGTCGGGCTCGATGTTGAGCATATTTTGAATGGCGCGACCCTTGGATTGTCGAGTTCCCTCTTCAATTTCATAAACGCGCAACCAATAGCAACGGCCTTTTGCAGTGAAGAACAGCATGGTGTTGTGCATCGTTGCTTGGTAAATATACTCAATGAAGTCTTGATCGCGTGTAGAACCGCCCTTAGCACCTACGCCACCGCGACCCTGCGCACGAAATTCTGCGAGAGGAGTACGCTTAATATAACCGAGGTGGCTAATTGTAATGACCACTTCGTCGTCGGCGTAAAAATCTTCTGCGTTGAAGTTGGAGAGGTCAGGAAGAATCTCAGTCTTGCGCTCATCTCCGTAGGCTTCTTTTACTTCAATCAGTTCGTCCTTGATGACCTTTTTGCAAAGTTCAGGGTCAGAAAGAATTTGGTTGAAATAAGCAATTTTCTTTTCCAACTCATCAAACTCTGCGTGAAGTTTTTCTTGTTGAAGACCAGTGAGTTGAGCCAATCTCATCTCTACAATCGCTTTAGCTTGAATGTCGTCAAGAGAAAAACGTGACATCAAGCGTTCTTGCGCCTCTTGCGTGTTGCGGCTTGAGCGAATGATAGCCACAACTTCGTCGATATTATCAGAAGCAATGATGAGCGCGCGGAGGATGTGCTGACGCTCTTGTGCTTTTCTCAAATCAAAACGTGTGCGACGAATGACAACATCGTGACGATGCTCCACAAATTGTTGAATGCACTCCTTTAGCGTAAGTAATTTGGGACGCATTTTTGCGGGAGACGTACCGGGAATGGGCACAAGTGCAATGCAGTTTACAGCGAAACTTGTTTGCAAACCTGTCATTTTGTAGAGCTTGTTGAGCACTACATTGGCGTTTTGCCCGCGTTTCACGTCTACCACGATGCGCATACCCTCACGGTCTGACTCATCGTTCACATTGGTGATGCCTTCTACACGGTTTTCTTTTGAAAGCTGTGCGATAGATTTCACCAACTCAGCTGTATTGGTGCCGTAGGGCACAGCACGAATCACAATTTTGTCGTGCTGCATTCCGACTTCAATTTCAGCCTTTGCGCGGATGATGACGCGACCACGACCTGTGTCGTAGGCACTGCGGATGCCTGCATTACCTAAAATGTAAGCTCCCGTGGGGAAGTCAGGGCCTTTGATGTGTTCCATCAAACCATCGACATCTATATCTGGATTGTCGATATAGGCCACACAGCCATCGATAACTTCGCTCAAATTGTGCGTAGGCACGTTTGTGGCCATACCTACTGCGATACCCGTGGCGCCATTAACCAAGAAAGAAGGGATGCGAGTAGGCAAGACAGAAGGTTCATCGCGTGAGTTATCGTAGTTACGGTTCATATCAACCGTTTCCTTCTCGATGTCTTGCATCATTGCTTCGCCCACGAGACTCATTTTCGCCTCAGTATAACGCATTGCTGCAGCGCCATCTCCATCCATAGAACCGAAGTTACCTTGGCCAATGACGAGAGGGTAGCGCATCGCCCAAGGTTGAGCCATACGCACGAGTGCACCATATACAGAATTATCACCGTGTGGGTGGTATTTACCCAACACTTCACCTACGATAGCTGCAGATTTCTTTGTGGCTTTATCATGAGTGATACCCATATCCATCATACCGTACAAAATGCGACGATGAACGGGTTTGAAACCATCGCGAACATCAGGGAGCGCACGGCTTACAATGACTGACATTGAGTAGTCGATATAGGAGGACTTCATTTCCTCCTCGATATTCACTTGTTTAATTCTGTCTGTTTCTTGAGTCATATCAATTGTATTTGCTGCAAATTTACGCATTTCAGGCGATATATCCCAATTTCGTACGATTCTTTTCTTCTGCCGATTTGCGAATAAAGCCCTTTTTTAGCCCTTCTGAGCTCGTTTCTCTGATTTTTGCAGAATTTCAGACTAAAATTTACCGATTAATGCATCTTCCATCCAAACTATCGTCATCGAGTCTATATACGGAAATGTTCTCTCTTGTTAATGTCTTCGACTTCCAACGTTTATCTTTGAAGTCATCTCTTAAATCTTCGAAATCGAAATGTTAAATCGAAAGCCCCAAAATGGCCAAGTTTTTTCTCCTTCTAGGAAAAAACAACGGTCATAAGCGTAGAAACTTTTCTTCTTTCCCGTTCTGGAACTTTGAAACAAGGGAGTTTTCTCCTGTTTTCTCCGACTTTTTCTTGATTTTCTCCGATCCTTCCCCGAATTTCTCGGAGATTTCTCCGATTTTGTCCGACGAAAATAAAATTCCTTCGGACGTATTCAAAATTGCGAGGGAAGAAAAAGAAATTCCGTGGGACATAATCCGAAAAATGTCCCTTAAAATTGCGCGAACAACGGGTTGTTTTGCTAAAACGAGGAAATTTCTTATAGAAACGTCTGAAAATTGCGATTTTCAAACGCGCTGAGAATCGCATATTTCCCAACAACTTTTTCTGAGTTCGAAAAGTCGCGTTAAATGGAAGACTATTATTTGCAAAATATTCTTAAACTATTGGCTTTGTAGATATAGAAGTGGGACTCATCAGTATCTGTGGGAGAGAGGGGTATGATGGCAGAGATTGCACTTGCTGATAGCTCTACTTGTATTACTCCAAATCCTGTTATTAGACCGAAAAGTGCTACTTGTAATTGAACCCAAAGCGGTCATTAGACCGTAAAAGTGCTATTGGTAATGGAATATATTACTTCCTGTCATCTTCCATTTTCTTGTTGGTATCTTGGTTTTCGTTTGTTCTTGACGTAGCGCGCTACGCCTTAGAGCCAATGACAAAGCATCTAACAATCAAATCTGTTCCAATTCTTATGACCGATTGGGGGGAAACAAATCTGTAATGTGATGAGGAAAGATGACCAACTTAGCACTGCAAGACAGCTTGATCGAAGGCTGTTTTCTCCAGCAAACTTTTGTTTCTTAAGCGAGAGCGATAAGAATAAATGGTTGGTACTGAGTAATTGAGAAAATGTGCTATGCGATTACTGTCGGTGACTCCCAAACGAATGAGTGCAAAGATACGCAATTCTGTACTCAAAATTTCATCTCGTTTGGGATGTACTTGCGCTTCCACGGGAAGCAGAGCGTTGAAGTTGTCAATGAACTTAGGAAAAAGTGTGACAAAGGCTTCGTCGAAATCTGCGTAGAAGGCTTCTTCTTCTTTTGTCAACTGGTCTACGCTATGGAGTTTTTCTAACAGTTGAGCGTAATTTTTGGATTTGGCCAACTTTAGTAATTCTCTGCGATACTCATCTAACGTGTCAATGTATCCACGGCAACGCTGGAGATAGCGCGCAATATAGGTTTCCTTCACCTTATCAGCAGTAGAGAGTTTTTCGTTGGCCACTAATAAGGCTGCATTGACCTCTCGCACTGCAGATAATGCTTCAGTGAGTTCTAGACGAGTCTGATAAATCTGCTTCATTTTCTTACGTAAAACAAAAATGAAGACCAGCAAAATCAAAGCTATGAGGACGGAAAAGGAAACAAAAATGGTAGTGATTCTTTCTCGCGTGTGTAGTTGTTCTTTGTAAGCCCCATTGATGATGGGGAAAACATTCGTAGCTTCAAAACTTCTCAAACGAGCTTTGCAGAAATTGGCATCATCCATAGCACAGAGCAAATAAGTATAGGCACGAGAAATATCACCTCTATCAGAAAGTTCGGCAGCCAAATCTAACAAAGCGCGATATTCCGTTACGCCACGTTGTAAATCACTCAATGCAGCTAATGAAAGATAGCGCAGGCATTCGTCACGCTCATTGCTCGCCTCGGCTATATCTGCCAACAGCGTATATAAATAAGCGTGTTGCAATGAATCTGCGTGAGATAATGTACGCAAACAGAGCACTCTACCTTCTTGTAAATGTCCATCGTTGATAAGTTTATCGGCTAAAACTATTGCACGATTGGTTGGATTGGTTTCCACCAACAAAATACTGTCACGATAGTTCGCAGTGAGTTGCTGCAATTTCTTACTACTTTCGCCAATCTCTCCGTAGTCGGCCATCCACCCATACACAGAACGCGACACTTGATAGTAGTAAAGTCGCATCGCATCAGATTCCCCCTTAAGCGAAATTTTTTCGAGTAACGTTGCAGCAGATTTATAGAGTCCCATAATCCCGAAAACCTCTGCACGTCCAATGCTTACCCACGTTTGTATTTGGGGCTGCTGCGGTAACTCCTTCGCTAAATCTTCAATGCGCTCCAGATAGGTCAAGGCAGAATCACTTTGGTAGTGCGCGTATGCACGAAAGAGTTGCTTATAACTTTCAACTCGTGCCATTCCTTTTTCTTTGGCGGCTTTTCGTTTAAGGTGTTGTAGCTTCATCTCATACTCAGTATGAAGTGAAGCTTTCTTTTCGATGGTACGATCGATTTGTTTTAAGAGTTGTGGAAGATCTTCTGTTGCCAAATTGCTGGCTAGAGTGGGGATAGTCGTTCCCAACCAAGAGAAACAAAAAACGAGCAACCACAGAAAACGCCTGCTGGGCATAAACCAATGGCGCAATTTATTGCATTTGATTGAATTCGGGGTCATCGGGAGAAAGAATACGTTTGCCAGAAGAGAACTTGTTTTTGTGTGTTGGAACAGAAGAATTGTTTGTAGGCGCGCCATTCGTTGCGCCGTTTTCGGGTAAAGCAGGTGTGCGTGTAAGCATCACGTTTCCACCATAACTGCGCCAACGTGTCAAAATACTTTGCACATATTCAGCAGTTTCACTACCAATCATATAGCCGTGTTTTACGATAGGATCGCGATAATACTCTGGCTTTTGCAATCCCAAAACGTAAGGAGCAACTTCGTCCCAGTTTTGAGCATTCTTTCCATACTTTCTTGCTAATGCCATTGCATCACGAACGTGCCCTAAACCTCCGTTGTAAGAAGCCAAAATAAATTTGATGCGTTCGTTGCCATCACGTATATCTGCCAATTGGCTGGTTAGTTTGCGAATCAGGTTGGCAGCACCTTCCACGTTGCGTTGCGGATCATTGACTTCTTCTGGTCTGATGCCAAGACTAGCAGCTGTTTTTGGCATCAATTGCATCAATCCTTTTGCGCCAGCCCACGAACGAGCATTGGGATCAAATCCGCTTTCTTGAAAACTTTGAGCGGCAATGAGTTTCCAGTCCCAACCCGTGGTTGCTGAGGCGGCTTTAAAAAGATGGTCGTAGACGGAGATGATACCACGCTCCTTTGAAAGAAACACAGCTTGTACTCGTTTCTGTACCTGATGTACTTCCTTCATTCTCTGCTTCTCAGCTGTCATCACTTCGGTTTCCTTGCCCTCAGTGTACCATTCATTCAGCGAAGCTATCAACTCTTTTGCATTGGGTTTTACTGCCCAACTCTTTTGATTTTTCTCATCGTGCACACCGGCAACAGCTAATCCTTTTTGTTTCAACAGGTGCTCAGGCACAGGACACGCTATTAAATCAGCATCTCCTTCAGCTACCAATTGCAGCATCTCAGCAGTGTCTTTGGCTGTTTCGATTCGCACTTTCAACCCTTCTGAAGCAGCAAAATTCTCTGCAAGAGCGTATTGCAAGCCCATAGGTAGCCCGTGATAATCGTAATATGTTTCGGGACCAGAAAGCGTAACAACGATGATTTCTCCAGACCTGCGCAAATCTGCCAAATCATACTGTCCGTTGCTGTTTTGAGGAGCTTTGGCAAAGGCAGCAGACATCGCAGAGTTTCCCTCACGTTTGGCTTTGCAGCCACCGAGAAGTATGGAACAACAGAGTAGAAAAAGAATTGTTCTCATTCAGACAATGATTAAATCGTGAAGTTGTATATCGTGTTTTTCTACGGGAATTTCGGGAACAATTTGTTCTTGAAAAGCAATTCCGACACGACGAACGTCCCGCATTTGTGCTTGTTGGAAAAGACGATCATAGTAGGCTTTTCCGTGTCCAAGCCGATTGCGATGGGAATCAAACCCAACACCCGGTACTAAAACATAATCTAGAGAAGACAAATCAACGATTGGTGCGCTCGTAGGTTCGAGAATCCCAAACTGTCCAGCCTTCATTTGTGACCTACCTTCAAAAGGACAAACCTTTATTTCTCCGTCCAGCAGTTTCGGAAGAAAGAATTCTTTTTCTGAGCCCCACTTTTCTAATACTCCCTCTGTTGCAACTTCTGTTTCCATAGAAGCATATAGCATCACTCTAGCCGAAGACAAGAAATACTCATCTTCGGCTAGGTGTTGTAAGAGGGCGTCTGCAGCTTGTCTATGCCTTTCTGGGCTGATATGCTTGAGAACGTCGTACAAATAAAATCGCAAATCTTTTTTGGAAGTCATAAGTTGGATGTTTCCAAAGTAGATAATTGGGAAGTGTTATGCTTGCAGTTTTGCTCATGTTCGCAGCACTCGGAAATGCCAATCCTTTGTGCAAAATGTTTAGAGCTTTCGCTACGAAAGGATCATTGTTGTTCAAATAGATAACAGCTGACCCAATGCCCAAACGATCACTAATGATATTGCTAATGATTGAATTTTCTAATAGAGCGTGCGAAGTTTTAATCATAAGATTGCGTCGCTTCATTCCGTGCTTATCTGCATAATTAGCGAATGCTTCAACGATTTTCTGACTACGCAGATATTTTGCTAGCTGTAAAGCTTCTGAATATCGGCTCAATTCTTGACGATGATTGTCTACATACCAGAATGCAAATTGATTGATAGTTCCGGACATATAAACTTCCTTATAATAAGAAGTAAAGCCGACGGTATCTCTAGGAATAAAATAGTCGGGGATGATACCTCCGCCACCATAAACTTTGCGACCTAATCTTGTTTTGTAGACTTCGCCCGAAGTTTTGATGCTGTCTGAACTAAAGTATTCTCCGGTGGCTGCACGTTGCAAGAGATCGTTTTCGTAATCTTCTTCATCACCTGGTTTGAAGGGCTTTTGAACGCAACGGCCAGAAGGGGTGTAGTAGCGCGCAACAGTGAGGCGCAACATACTACCATCGCGGAATTCAAGTGGAACTTGTACTAATCCCTTACCAAAACTACGACGCCCCACAAGGGTAGCACGATCATTGTCTTGCATAGCTCCTGCAAAGATTTCACTTGCAGAAGCACTTGTTTCATCAATCAACACCACAAGTGGCATTTGCTGATACGAACCCTTGCCATCACTTTTGTATTCTTCTTTCTTAAAATTACGCCCTTCATCATAGACTATCATACTGTTTTTAGGCAAGAACTCGTTGGCCACCTCAACAGCAGCCTGCAGGTATCCACCCAAATTACCGCGTAAATCTATCACAAGGTTTTCCATTCCTTTGGGCGAGAGGGTAGCCATAGCACGAAGGAATTCCGCATATGTGTTGTTTCCCCAAGACGTAATGCGAATATAGCCCGTCTTTTCGTCTAACATATAACTCGCATCGATGCTTTTCACTTCTACATCACCTCGGGTGATAGAGATGTTTACTAAATTTCTGATGCCATTGCGTTTGACTCCCAAACGTACGCTACTACCGCGTTCGCCTTTCAAGTTTTTCATCACTGCGTCATTATTCACAGATTTCCCTACGAAAGGTTTATTGTCAATCGTAACAATGCGATCGCCTGCGTGCAAACCAGCTTCCTCAGCGGGACCACCTTCAATGATGCGCACTACACGTACAGTGTCTTCATAAATCATATATTGTACCCCAATTCCTGAGAAACTTCCTTTTAATTCCTGCATTGAAGCCTCAACATCTTTAGCGGACACGTAAGTAGAGTGCGGATCAAGTTCTTTCAAAATTTGTGGAATAGACTTCTCCACGATTTCATTCATATCTACTTTGTCCACATACCGTTCGTTGATGGCATCGAGCAAATTACTTATTTTGTCTTGGGAAGTATTGATAAAACTAATTCGATTGCCAGAATATTGATTTGCATAGAAACGCCCAATCAACACACCAACAACAACAGCAATAGATATATAAAGGGGTAAAAGTCGAGAAGCGTAGTATTTCATTAGAAAGCTCATCATTTGTCGCGCATAACTTTAGGGGCGCAACTGTTTTTACTTTATTAGGATTGAATGTAGTGTATAGAAAAAAGCCCACACAAGGAGCGAAATGCTCAATTTTGAGCCTTCCATAACTTGTAGATAATAACGCTCTCTGACAACTTGACAAGGGTTTAACCCAAATCGGCCATTAGACCGTAAAAGTGTTACAGGAGATGGAAACGATTACTTCCTGCCATCTTTCATTTTCTTGTTAGCATCTTGTTTCTCGGTTGTTCTCGACGTAGCCCGCTACGCCATCGAGCAAACGAGGAACAAACTGCTCAACAATCAAATAAAATCTGTTCAGGATCTAATGACCGATTTGGGTTCAACAAGAACAGAGGCTATTTTTGGATGTAAAACTAATGATTTTGCTGAAAACAGCAAAGGATTTCAGCTAAAAACAATAAGATTTTCAGACTTTTTCTGTGCTTTGTAGTATGTAAGTTTCATCTCATAACTTCAATTCCACATTAACACCCCCTCGAAGCCTTTATAAGAAGTTGAGATAGCACAGAATGAGTCACTTGTACAACGCAGCATTTCTATCGTCATATCCGATAAGCCATTCTTCTGGATTTCTATTCTGCGTTGTTTCTTCGTGCTTTCCAAACAATGCCACCTATTCCTTATAGTATTTCCCCTGCCACGAATCTCTTCTTCGTAATTCCTTTTCCACCAAAGCCACAAACTCATAGTTTTTCAGGCCCCATTCAGGAGCTAGCAACAAGGCTTGAGGAGAAGACGAAGTGAAGCGTTCAACAACAAGGTTGGGTCGCAATTTTTCAAGAAAATCGACTATTATTGCTGCGTACTCTTCGGCTGTGTAGAGATAATAATCGGACTGAAAAGCAGGTTCCTGCGCAGCTCTCTCCCGTTGTTGCAAAAACTCGCGAGCCATAGCTGTTCCACGAATGATTTGAAGTTGATGGAGTTTTAGAGTGTCTATGGGAAGTTGATTGATAATTTCGGCTTGCCCCACAGTAAAATCGCGTGTTTCACCCGGTAGCCCTAGAATGAAATGGGCTCCGACAGGAAGACCACGGTCTGCAGTGCGTTGTATGGTGTCTACTGCACACTGATAAGTGTGACCACGGTTGATGCGTTGCAGAGTAAAGTCGTTGGTTGATTCGACTCCATACTCAACAAGCACAAATTTTTCGCGATGCAACTCTGCCAAATAATCCAATAATTCATCGGGCATACAGTCGGGTCGAGTGCCAATGACTAACCCCACGACATCGGGCACGGCAAGGGCTTCTTCGTATAGTCGCACCAAATGCTCCTGCTCGCCATAAGTGTTGGTGTAGGCTTGAAAATAAGCCAAATGCTTCATACTTTTGTCTGCATCCGACAAATCTTTACCACGCTGTTGAGCTCTTTTTTCTTGTGCTCTTCGAAAGAACGTTTTACCACGTTCCAATTGTGCACGAACACTTTCCTCTGTAGAACAATAATCAGGATTGAAAGATTGATTATTGCAATATGTACAACCTCCACTCCCCACTAATCCATCACGGTTGGGACAAGTGAAGCCTGCATTTATCGAAATTTTCTGTACCTTAAAAGGAAAAAAGCGATCGATGAAAGTAGAAAACGAGGTATAGCGTGGCGAATGATTCATTAGAATGACATAGAATATAGACGAAGATGCGAACGAGCGATGATAATTTGCGTATAAAGCAAAAGTTAGTTGCGAAACCAGGGGATTGTTGGTTGATTGTAAAACTTCGCACCGCGCATCGAGATAGCGAGAAAATAGTAAATTGTCGTACAAAGATACAGCTTTCGGTCGATTAAATCCTTCTTTTTTTGTAAATTCGCACCATAGAATACACCTCTCCT
>QWCC01001874.1_pt1 | contig 11229 bp, 14 predicted proteins | sample 1972491 | NCBI WGS metagenome assembly QWCC01 (sample SAMN09866718, study PRJNA288562) | Human oral metagenome isolate term5_saliva, whole genome shotgun sequencing... | isolation source: mouth | host: Homo sapiens | place: USA: California
TGGGACAGCACACCGAATACCATTACGACGCCGACCAAAACCTTACCCTCGCCCTCTATCCCGACGGCAGCAAAGAAACCTTCGGCTACGATGCCGCAGGTCGTCTGAAAACCCATACCGACGGCGAAGGCCATACCACTTCCTACGAATACGGCCAAGACGGTCTGCCGACCCGACGCACCAATGCCTTGGGCCATACCTTCGGCTACCACTACGACAAAGCCCGCCGCTTAGTCGGCCTCACCAATGAAAACGGTGCGCGCTACCGCTTTGCCTACGACGTCCTCGACCGTCTGATTGCCGAAAGCGGTTTCGACCATAAGCTCACCGGCTACCGTTACAACGCCGGCAACGAGCTGGTCGAGCAGCGCGAATTCGGCGACGACGCCTCCCTTGCCGCCAAACTGATGGCGCAACTAAGAAATTTTGCAGTTCGTGATCAAGAAGTTCTCATCAAAGGCGCAATTCCAGCAGAAGCAATACTTGGCTTTGTATAACTTAGAAGGTATTTACCATGAAAGAATTATTAGAAAAACTTGAAAATAATAGTTTTATTGATAAGGTCAGAATGAACCTTGAATTCAACGTAAAGAACTATCAAGAATTATTAAAAATTTTGAATGAAATTAAGCATTATACTTATAATCATAATCTCATTGAAAAAAGACTAGCGTCAAATTTATATGAAATACCAAAATTAACACATATCTGGTATCTCAATTTAAAAGATGATCCAAATAAAAATGAATCTTCTATTGTTAATCAACTTGAAGATGCGTGGATAGAGTTAGATTCAATAATTGGAGAAGAAATTCTTGGCCAAGGACAATAAATCCATCTTAACAAACATAGATAGTAGTTCAAACTCAATGGACAGCAAGCGTAGGTTGAGTTGAGATCTAATAAAATATCAAGGTCGTCTGAAATAACCTTCAGACGACCTTTCCCTATACGCTTACCCTTACCTGCTTCGACTACAACGAAAACGGCCAACTCATCGCCCAGCACCAATGGAAAGTACCGTCCAAAGAAGAGAACGCACGAAACGGCCTACCCGAAATCGACTGGCGCGATGCGCAGTACGACATGCTGTACTTGCCCGTTACCGAAACCGTCCGCTACCACTACGACTTCAACAGCAACCTGACCCATAGTACCGACCAGCAGACGGGGACGACCTGGTTCGAGTACGACAAACTGGGCAGGATTATCAAATGGAGATAAATTTGGCATTAGGCACTCGTCAAGACATAGTGAAACACTGGATTTCAATGTCAAAAGACTTCCACGAGATTTTAAAATCCATCAAAAATGATATAACACTAGGATATTTTTATTATGCATAAGCTTAGAAAACATATGTATATTGATAAAAAGTTAAAAACTAAAGGATACCGCGATTTAAATGATTATATTGATAAAAGGAGTAACGAAATATTAGATGATGAAGTTTGGCTATGGAGAACCAAGGCCGGCATACAAGATGATTTTCCTGAATTATCAAATTGCGAGATTATTGAAATATTAAAGGATGTAATGGCTAACATCGTAAAAAAGGGAGGAGTTATTTGTGATTATTCCAATGGAAAAGCATCACATATAATAAAAATATATGATGACTTATCCTCTCCATTACTAATATCGGATATCGTTAATTTCTTGCTTCTCAATCCTGACTATGGAAGTGATGGAAATGGTATTTGGTATGAATAACAAACCTTGAGTGAATCCCCCCCTCTTCCTAGCAAACCGTAGCCCATATGTAGGCTGCGTGTCCCAAGGCTCATACGCGGTTTCTTACTCCAAAGTATTTATAAAGTGTAAAAAATATAAAGCGTAGCAAGATAATAGGAAACAGAAAAAAGGTTCTAGAAATTCTGATAGTTCTAAAAATGAGAAACATGGAGATGGTGTAGATCATTTAAAGCAGCTGAAAAACGGATTAAGGAATTACAAGAGCAGATTAAACCTAGAATGCCTAGAAGAGATAAGCTTAGCTGAGAGAAAAAAATAAGTAATATTAAGAAAACTGCGGAACAAAAAGCAAAAGGTGTAGAACATAGCAAAGGATCAAAACGATGAAATTAAATCTATCTCCGTTTAAATCTGTAGGTCCATTTAAGTTTGGAGAAAGTATTGATAAATATATTTCTATCCTACAATTTTTTAGATATAGTCCACCGGATAAATTTGGAGTATGTGAGTATGAATCTCAAGATGGTAGTTTTTTATTACTGTAAGAGAAAATAAAATTGATTCTATATTTTGCTATAAAGAACTATTTTATAAAGATACTAATTTAATTGGATTAACTATTGAGCAATTTAAAATAATTACTGAGAGTAATTTTATAGGTAAAATAGATGAATTGGATTTTGAAGATGATGGCATACCACAATTTGTTTATGAATTTGAAACAATAGGGTTGCAAGTTTGGGAGAAAAATAGCAGGATTGTTACTATTATAGCAAGTCCATATATAGAAGATGATTAGCCTGCGCAGATTATGTCAAGCCCCGACAAAACACATCAAGGTCGTCTGAAATTAATTTTTAGATGACCTCTCCTTATAATTTTCATCCCCAAAATATCGGAAGAGGTGTCGATGGGAAAGTCGATCAGCCATCAGCAATGGGGTTTTCCGCAATGGGGTAAGACAGCGAATTTTGTAACATATGTATTGAAACGCTTAGGTTTGGTCAATACCCAACAACCCAGAAAGGTCGTCTGAAAAAATCCAAATTTATCTTTCAGACGACCCTATCCCACAAGAGGAAATATTTATGAAAAACATAAATGATATTTTTATTGGGCAGAATTTTTCTTTACCTAACCATTTTTTAATACCAAATTATGATACTTTTTTGTTCTTTGATTTTGTGCTTGGAATGGATTTAAAGTTTCTTGGAGAATTTTCTGACTTGTTAGATCTAGGTGGCTTTAATAAGCAAGTTAATGTTTTAGATTGTGATTTTAATATTATGTTGGAAAACTGGATTCTTAAACATGATAATTCACTAAAAAATATACAAAGAATAATAAGCTGTACGAATGATTATGGTGATGGTGGAGTTATTATGGCAGATACTGATTTAGATTGGGTTGCGGTTCAGGATATACCTGTTAATTGGGGTGTTTTTGCATTTCAAAGTTCAAAAAAAGAATCTATAAGATTATTCCATATGATGGATCGAGATTGGTTTGTAGACATTGAAAGATTTAAGGCTATGGAGAAGGTATTAATAAGAGAGTTTGGAGAGGAGTTTATAAATGTCTTATTAAGCAATTACGGTAATATTCGTTGGGATGGTTAACTGCCAAGTAAGCGTAGATATTGTCGCTTGAGTTAATCTCGAAAGTTGCAAATATTGATTTAAGCTGTAGATTAGATCGATTGCTCTCATCTTGATGGAAATTTGGCATGATAAATTTCCCTTTAGGGATTCGGAACATTGGAAAAAGGAGTTGTGCCGCTTTATGAATTTTTATAATACGGTAAAGCCACAGAAGAGCTTGAAAGGAGATACACCTTTTGAGGTCTTACAGGCTTATTTTTCTCAACCTGTTGTGTAAACAACGTTGTGTTTTCTTATAAAATAATATGTTGAAATTATTTATCTCATCATTTTTAAACCTATTATTTATTTTGTACTTAACCAGAGAACTGAAAGGACTTATTAGCTTCACTCTAAACATTTGTAATGGAAACATAAGCAATTATATTTTAGGAATAGTAGAGATTTTATTCTATTACTTTTTAAGTTTAAGTATTATTTTTTTATCAAAATACTTAGCATCATTAATAGCAAAAGGCCAAACTATTCAATTATTATTATTCGTTATAATTTGCTTGTTTTTAGATGCAATAGCGTGCTTATTTATATTTAGAATCTTCTTTATAACCTAATAGTAGCCGTAGATTGGGTCGAGACCCAATAAACACCAAGGTCGTCTGAAATAAATTGCCTGACGACCTTTCCCTATGCCGCCTCCTACTTCAACTACAACGAAAACAATCAAATCACCCGTTATACCGACACCGAACGAGATAAACTGCATCGCTAAATCCATCGTATTCAAGCTAAACTCGTCAGCCACTACGAACTTGATTCTTTAGGTTGAATTATCCCCCCCCCCTGAGCAAGGCAGCAAAGGTCATCTGAAAGAGGAAACCAAGGTAACGGATATCACTTATCAACCCTTCCGCCTGCAAAACCAGTATGCCGACCGTGAATCAAGGCTATATTACAATTTCTTCAGGTATTACGAACCTGATGCAGACCGGCTTGGGATCAGTATCCGATTGGGTTATTTTGAGATATTAATTTTTATGCTTTTGTACCGGATACTACGAAATAGATAGATACATTAGATTGGTTTAGATATTATGGGAATTGATGTGGACCAGACTGGACAAAGATGGAAGAAAAATACTGTAAACTTCGAGAAAATAATGGATATTATGTCGAACCAATGGGAGTATTGGATATAGATTGTAGACAACATGATATTTGCTATGCTAAATGTGGGGAACAATTCTCATATTCAGAATTAGAAAAATATAACTGTATGGTAAGGTGCGATGACACTCTTATGAATACATCTAAAAATATCCAACATATCCTAATTCTTCATCCTGATTTTTCTATAAAGCGTTGGGACCTGAACTTGCCAAATCCACTATATATCAATAAATTATTAAAAAACATCTACAAACCATAGGTAATTTTATGAAAATCTTTAAATATTTTTTATTATATTTATTTATATATATAATCTTATTTATCATAAGCCCTTGGATTTTAGAATTAATTAATATTACCATAACGCTTCCATGGTCCATTATTGAAGAAGATATTATTACTTATTTTGGACTAAACCTGAATCCTACTGTTGATAATATCTTTTATCGAAGAATAATACACTTTACTTACGGATCAATTAGCCTTTTTATAAATATATTTATTTTATATAATTTTATCTGCAAATTTAAGAAATTTTTAAAACACCCAAAGAAAATAAATGAAACAGGTGAATTATATCAAATGAAAGATAATAGAAGATGATGAAAACAAAAAAATGGAATTGGATCCCTACAATTAAAATTAATGAACTGCATTTTGATAAAATTTATCCTGATTATAAGAAGATATTAGATGAGTTAAATGCAAATATTTTTTCAGAAAATGAAGATATTTATGACTCTTTTATTTTTGAAGAAAATGGAATTAACTCATTAATTTACTTTGAAAAAAATGGCCAATTTGCAGGAATGGAACTAAAAAATAATCTTTTTTACAAAAATATAAATTTAATTGGCAAGGATATTGAAGAAATAAAAAAATTTTTGGTTATGATTCTTTAGTTTTAGATAAATATGACAGTGTAGATTGTGATGATATCAGAGCGATATTTTGGTTTGAAAATAACAAAATCGAATCAGTTACAGTATATTAATAAATAATGAGAAATATAAATATAGGGTAATTAGTGGTCCGTATGCCCCGACTCATCGTCCAACACCAATGGAAGTGTCGAGCAAGGAAGAGATCACTCGAAACGGATTGCCCGACACCGACTGGTACGATTTATAGTGACAACGATGTCATCGCTAACATCGAACGCGATAATGGGCTCTTTCTTATAATGCTGCTCCTAAAAATAAAATGTTAAGGATGGTTCTATGTGTAATGACGATTATCATACTGATGATTTTTTACAAGCTAGTTATTTTCTTAAACATGAAGATTATCAAAAAGCTTTTTATTTTTTGAAGAAAGGAGCCTTGCAAGGAGATGTTAATTGTTATAATAATTTAGCAGTTTTATATGATATTGGATATGGGATTGAAAAAAATCCACTTTTGGCGCTTAAATGGTATAGAAAAAGTTGGCAATATGAAGGGAAAAGTGGTGGGGTATGTTCTAATATTGCATCACTTTATGTCGGTTTAGGTAATATAAGGCAGGCTAAATTTTGGTGGAATAAAGCAATATTAGAATTAAATGATGGAGATGCAGCTCTTGATTATGCAAAATTCTTAATTAATAGGAAAAACAAGAGGGATTATCATAAGATAATAGAATTACTTAAGTTTGCTATCAAGAGCGATTATATTACTGAAATCTCCAAGGAAGAAGCTGGTCAATTATTGAAAAATCTAGAAAGTACATAAACTTATGTAAACCATATTAAAGATCAAACCGTATAGTGAGGTCGTCTGAAATTAATTTCAGACGACCTTTTATTTAGATTCAGGCTTGTGATTTAAGCCACTTGGGTCTGATGCTCATCGCCGTTGCGTTCGCGGATTTTACCCAAACGGTAAACGGTTTCGCCTTGTTCGGTTAAGAATGCCTGCACCGCGTCGGCATCTTCTTCGGCAATGACGACCACCATGCCGATGCCGCAGTTGAAGGTGCGGTACATTTCTTGCGTTTCCACATTGCCTGCCTGTTGCAGCCATTGGAACAGCTTGGGCAATTCCCATGCTTTGGCATCGATTTGGGCGACGGTGTTTTCCGGCAGGATGCGCGGCACGTTTTCAGTGATGCCGCCGCCAGTGATGTGCGCCATGCCTTTAATAGTGAATTTTTCCAAAGCGGCGAGGATGGGTTTCACATACAGGCGGGTCGGGGCGATGATGGTTTCGCGCAGGGTTTTGCCGTTGTCGAACTCGGCGTCCAAATCGGGATTATCGCGGGCGATGATTTTGCGGACGAGGGAGTAGCCGTTGGAATGTGCGCCGTTGGAAGCCAGACCCAACACGATGTCGCCTGCTTTGATGCTTCGGCCGTTGATAACGCGCTCTTTTTCAACCACGCCGACGGCGAAGCCTGCCAAGTCGTATTCGCCTTCGGGATACATACCGGGCATTTCGGCGGTTTCGCCGCCGATAAGGGCGCAGCCGGATTCTTCGCAGCCTTGGGCGATGCCTTTAATCACGTCGGTAGCGCGGGCGACGTCGAGTTTGCCGCAGGCGAAATAGTCGAGGAAGAACAAAGGTTCTGCGCCTTGAACCAAAATATCGTTGACGCTCATGGCGACGAGGTCGATGCCGACGGTGTCGTGTTTGTCCCAATCGAAGGCGAGTTTGAGCTTGGTGCCCACACCGTCGGTGCCGCTGACGAGGACGGGATTTTTGTATTTTTTGCTGATTTCGACCAATGCGCCGAAGCCGCCCAAATCACCCAACACTTCGGGACGCATGGTGCGTTTGGCAAAAGGTTTGATGTTTTCGACCAGTTGGTCGCCTGCGTCAATATCGACGCCTGCGTCGCGGTAGCTGAGTGGAGTGCTCATGAATGGGTTCCTTATCGTGATTGGGACGGAAAAACGATGGGGCGTATTTTACCTTATTTTGCAGGCGCGGGCTTGGATTTTTCGGTGATTTTGTAAACAATCTGAGGTTTCAGACGACCCTGTTTATTCTGTTATACTGGACGGTCAGGGGTCGTCTGAAAACGATTGCGGCGGCTCCCGCTGAAACACACATGGAAAGGTTTTATGTATCAGAAAAAAACGCGCGGCATGAAGCCGTGGATCATTATGGGCTGCGTGATTGCGGCTTTTGTCTGGCTGCTGTACGCGCTGGGCAACATCCTGACGCCGTTTATTGTGGCGGCGGTATTGGCTTATGTGTTGAATCCGCTGGTGGAATGGTTGCAGAAAAAACGGATTAAACGCGGCCCCGCGTCCATGATGGTGATGGTATTCGCTTTGCTGTTGCTGCTGTCGCTGATGCTGATTATCGTGCCTATGCTGATCAACCAGTTTAACAATATGGTCAGCCGCATTCCCCAAATCGTCGATTTTACGCAAAACAGGCTGCTGCCTTGGCTGAATCATGTGGCGGGCAATTATGTGCATATCGATCAGGCTTCGGTGGTCAAATGGTTGCAGTCGCATACGGGCGAATTGAGCAACACGCTCAAGGCTTGGGTCCCGACGCTGATGCGCCAGAGTGGCAACGTCATCAGCGGCATGAGCAACCTGATCCTGCTGCCGCTCTTGCTGTATTATTTCCTTTTGGACTGGAAACGCTGGTCTTACGGCATCAGCGCCTTAGTTCCGCGCCGCTTTATCGACACTTATACGCGCATTACCAGCAATATGGATGAAGTTTTGGGTGAATTCCTGCGCGGACAGTTGATGGTGATGCTGATTATGGGGCTGGTGTACGGGGTCGGGCTGATGCTGGTCGGACTGGATTCGGGCTTCGCCATCGGTATGATTGCCGGTATTTTGGTGTTTATCCCGTATTTGGGCGCATTTACCGGACTTTTGCTGGCAACCGTCGCCGCTTTGCTGCAATTTAGCACATGGCACGGTCTGGTTATGGTGTGGGTCGTGTTCGGTATCGGACAATTCCTCGAGAGCTTTATCGTTACCCCGAAAATCGTCGGCGACCGCATCGGCCTGTCGCCGTTCTGGGTGATTTTCTCGTTGATGGCGTTCGGACAACTGATGGGCTTCGTCGGCATGCTCGCCGGCCTGCCTCTTGCCGCCGTAACCTTAGTCCTGCTGCGCGAAGGTGTAAATGCTTATTTCCACAGCCGTTTTTACAAACACAAATAAAAGGACAAAAAGGTCGTCTGAAAACAGATATGGGTTTTCAGACGATCTCCCAGCCCTTTTTCGACAGCCATGTTGAACAATTTTGCACTTTGGTTTATATCCGGTTTTCTGTCGATGTTGCTATGGGAAGTGCTTCCCGTAGACGACGGATACAGCTTTCCGGAAAAAATGAAGGTATTAATCCTGTTTTCCATTTTCATGGCTGTTTTGCAAACCTTTTTCTTTCCGACACTCACTCCCTGAAATCACTTACACAAAGGACCATATGTTAGCCATCATCGGCGGCAGCAGCCTGACCAAGCTGCCAGAACTGAGCATCACCGACCGCAAAATCGTCCGCACCCCCTACGGACTGACCAGCAGCCCCGTCTTAAGCGGCAAACTGGGCAGTCAGGACATTTTCTTCCTCGCGCGGCACGGCTTCGGCCATACCGTCGCGCCACATGAAATCAACTACCGCGCCAACATCTGGGCGTTGCATTCCATAGGTGCGGAATACATCGTCGCCGTTTCCTCCGTCATCAGCATCAACGACCGCTTTGAAAACGGCGCACTCGTCCTGCCCGACGACTTGATCGACTACACCTACGGCCGCAAGGACACCTTTTTTGAAGGACAGGAAGAACCGGTCGTACACACCGATTTTCTCGAACCCTACTCCGCCGGACTGCGCGAAAAAATTGCCGAACACGCGCAACAGCACCAAATGCCCTTATACACCCAAGCCGTTTACGGCTGCCTGCAAGGCCCGCGCTGGCCGACCCGCGCCGAAATCCAACGTTACCGCCGCGACGGTGTGGACGTATTGGGTATGACCGGAATGCCCGAAGCCTTCCTCGCCCGCGAACTGGGCATCCAATACGCCCACTTCTGCGGCATCACCGACATCCGCTGCCTCAGCGGCGGAGCGGAAGGAACGGAATGCGGCTTGGAAACCGAGCTTGCCATCGGCAAAATCCGTCGTTTGCTTGCGGGTTTGTAAAGGGTGAATGTTTCCCTCTTGATTCTTTAAACCATGCAAAAAGGTCGTCTGAAAATTTTCAGACGACCTTTTTGTTAAGATAAATACGGCAGAAACAATTTGACATTCAAACCAACACTTCAGCCCTGCAACAAACTAATATAGTGGATTAACTTTAAACCAGTACGGCGTTGCCTCGCCTTAGCTCAAAGAGAACGATTCTCTAAGGTGCTGAAGCACCAAGTGAATCGGTTCCGGTCCTGATTTAAAGTTAATCCACTATACAAATAAGACAAAACCGTTTGCAATCCGTCGATTCATGATTCCGGCTTATCCGCAGCCGGTTTTTTCTTACGCGAGCGGCGGCGTTTGCGATTCGGCTTGCCATCTGCGCCATCGCCTTGCCCGTGTTGCCGACGCTGTTGTGTGGCAAGCGTCATTTCCGCGCGGGCTTCCGCATCCGCATGTTGGAACTTCGTCCACCATTCGACCAAATCCCGCTCCACTTCGCCGACCTCTCCGCGCAACACAAGGAAATCGTAAGCTGCACGGAAACGCGCTTGCGCCAACATTTTGTGCGGACGCGCGCCGCGTGTGTAGTCGAATTGCGGCTGAAGCTGCCAAATTTCCCTCATGGTCGCGGCAAAACGCTGCGGCACACCCCAGCCTTTTTCCACCGTCTCGCGCATGGTGTTCATCGCTTCGGATAAAGCGTGCGCAGGTTTTTGACCGCGTTTGATGTTGTCCTGCCAATGACGGTTCAAAACCGGCCACAATACGGCAGCAAGGACAAAGCCCACCGACACGGATTTGTCTGCGCGCAAACGTTCGTCCGTATTTTTCAAGGCGAGGGAGATAATGCGGTTTTCAGGTTTTGCAGCCGATTTGAGCGCAGTCAGAAGCGGATGGACGTCGTCTGAAACGCCGAGAGAATTCAATCGTTTCAGACATTCTCTGGCATAACCCGAAAACAGCAGCTTCATGATTTCGTCAAACAGACGCGCTACGGGTTCGTGTTTCAGACGACCTGCCTGTTCCGGAATCGGTGCGGCGGTGTTTTCTTCCACGTCAAACCCAAGTTTGCCCGACAACCGCACTGCCCTCAGGATGCGGACAGGGTCTTCCTGATAACGTTCCGCCGCATTGCCGATCATTACCAGCTTGCGGTCGGCAATATCGCCGACGCCGTGATGGAAATCGACGATTTCTTCTTTAATCGGGTCGTAATAAAGCGCGTTACAGGTGAAATCACGGCGCATGGCATCTTCTTCCATGCTGCCGTAAGTGTTGTCCTTCATAATCCTGCCGTGCGCGTTCTGCTGCACTTTACCGCCACCCCTAAAGGTCGTGACCTCTATGGTTTCCGGCCCGACCATGACGTGTACGATTTGAAAGCGTCTGCCGATAATGCGGCTTCTGCGGAAAATCTTATGAACCTGCTCCGGCGTCGCATCGGTGGCGATATCGAAGTCTTTAGGCTCGACACCCAGCAACAGGTCGCGAACCGCCCCGCCGACAACATAAGCCTGAAAACCTTCGTCATGCAAACGGCGGACAACTTTTTCCGCCGCAAAACTCAACATATCCGCGCTGATATGGTGCCTGTCGAAAGGAAGGATTTCCTTCGCCACAGGCACTTGCTTCGGCTGCTTTCCGGGTAAAACTTTATGCAACCATTTTTTCAACATAAA
>QWCC01000536.1_pt1 | contig 11210 bp, 5 predicted proteins | sample 1972491 | NCBI WGS metagenome assembly QWCC01 (sample SAMN09866718, study PRJNA288562) | Human oral metagenome isolate term5_saliva, whole genome shotgun sequencing... | isolation source: mouth | host: Homo sapiens | place: USA: California
CAATGTTGTCGTAGCACAACAAGACGACAAAGGTAAGGAAGAAATGGTGTTCAACACCAAATATGGTTTCCGCAACATCGAAATCAAAAACGGTCTTGTCCTTGTCAACGGTAAGCGCGTTTTCTTCAAAGGCGTCAACACCCAAGACACGCACCCCGAAAAGGGACGCACCATGGATGTTCCCACTATGCTTCGCGACATCTTCATGATGAAACAAGCCAATGTGAACACCGTGCGCACCTCACACTATCCTCGCCAACCTAAGATGTATGCCATGTTCGACTACTATGGTCTTTACATCATGGACGAAGCCGACATCGAATGTCACAAAAACTGGAACGATCACGGCGCTAGACAAGGCTACAACAATGAAATCATCTCTGGTCGTGAAAGTTGGAAACCAATGATGATCGACCGCACCGAACGCATGGTATTGCGCGATCGCAACCACCCCAGCATCGTCTTCTGGTCGTTGGGTAACGAAAGCGGCGCAGGCGACAACTTCATTGCTACACACAATGCCGTGCGCGCGCTCGACCCACGCCCCATCCACTACGAAGGCGCCACCAACGCTGGTCGTCACAATGCTGGTATCACCGACCTCAACAGTAAGATGTATCCTGAAATATGGCAAGTGAGACAAGCTGCCAACAGACAAGGCACTAACACTGCGGGTCAGCCTTACTTCATGTGTGAGTATGACCATGCTATGGGAAATAGTTTGGGTTATCTCCGCGAATACTGGAACGAACTCGAAAACTCTTCTGTAGGTATCGGTGGATGCGTCTGGGACTGGGTAGACCAAGGCATCTACAACCCACTCTTGCTCAAGAACGGTGTGCGCCGTCTCACCACGGGTTATGACTATCCTGGTCCTCACCAAGGTAACTTCGTGAACAATGGTGTCATCACCTCTGAACGCGAATGGACACCCAAACTCACCGAACTCAAGAAGGTATATCAATACGTGAAGTTTGCTTACAACAAGAGTTCTAAGATCGTCACTGTGACCAATGAATATGCTTTCCGCAGTCTTGCCGGACTTTCTTTCCATTATAGCGTCTTGCGCGATGGAGAAGTGGTGGAAACAGGTACTGCTGAACTTCCTGCCCTCACTCCTCACCAGCAAAAGCACTTCCCACTCACTTTGAAAACGGCCATCGACAACAAAGCCGACTATCACCTCAATGTGGAACTCCGCACCACTGTCGATGAAGACTGGGCAAAAGCGGGATATGTGCAAGCTGCTGAACAATTCGTCCTTGCACAACGCACTGCACTCCCTGCACTCCCTGCTGCAAAGAGCACTGTGAACCCCCTCAAGGTGGAACGCACCAAGGAAGAAATCACCATCAGCAACAATCGTCTGTCGATGACCTTCGATGCCAAAGACGCGCAACTCACTGCTTGGAGCTACAAGGATCAACCCATCCTCTATTATGGAAAAGGTCCAAGATACGACAACTTCCGTTGGATTGAAAACGAAGCTCCCTATACAAGTAAGCCCTACTACCAGCTAGAGTGGAGATACCGAGTGGATGATCTTGACAGCAAAGGCTCAGCACCTCAGGTTTCTACGCTGCAAAATGGTCAAAAGGTGGTAGTTACCGCCAAGAACGAAGGACGCGTTTCCAACACGCTCACCTACACCATCCATGCTGATGGCACTGTGTTGCTCGATGCTTCCTTCTCTTACAACTCTGGTAAGCTCCGCCGTCTTGGCGTTTCTATGGGCTTCGACCGCAAATACAACAACCTCGACTACACCGCTAAAGGTCCTCAGGAAAACTATGTAGACCGTCAAGAAGGTTCCTTCTTTGGTCGCTACAAAACAGTCGTAGACAGCAACATCGTCAACTATGCACGCACGCAATCATGCGGCAACCGCATGAGTCTCCGCCGTCTTGACCTCACCGACAATGAAGGCAATGGTTTCCGTGTCGAAACACAAGGACAAGTTGACTTCTCCATCCTCCCTTACGACGACCACGAACTCATTGGCGTAGAACACTGGTGGGAACTCAAAACTCCGATCTACAACACGGCTCACTTCGATGCCTTCCAACAAGGACTCGGTAGCGGAAGTTGCGGACCTGCAGAAACGCTCGATCAGTATAAAGCTGCAACGCAGAAGATGCCCATGAAATACACCCTCCGCTTCACTCCTCTGGGTGGACTCGTCACTGGCATCTCCTCTCCCACAGTGTTTTCCGAAACCAAACTTCAAATCTCTCAGCCCGACACCAACACCGTTGTGGTGAAAGGCAATCTTGAAGCTTATCACCAAGCAGAGATTGTGAACCTTCAAGGCATGGTGTTGCAGCAACAGCCCATCTCCGCTGCACAACAGCTCCGTTTTTCCACTGCAGATTTAGACAAAGGCACCTACCTTCTCCAACTGCAGCGCGCTGACGGCACACACACCACGCTTAAGTTCTGCCGATAACGACGGAGCAACGTCCAAGGTATCATCTCGCCTTCATTTCCACTCGGCACCCTCTGTTGCCAGTGAAAAAGCACGTTGCACCCCTCGTTTCCTATTCTCTTTCAGCAGTGAGATGGTTCTTCTTCGCAAGCAACTGTCTCACTGCTCCTTTTCCCAATCCCCCTCGGGAGAAATCCCCAACCCCTCGGGAGAAATCCCCAACCCCTCGGGAGAAATCTCCAACCCCTCGGGTGAAATTCCATAAATCTCCTCGGAGAAAGTCCAATCTCCTCGGAGAAATCTCCACAGCTTCTCGACTTCTTTTTGAAAATTCATTACTCATGAATCCTGCGCACTACTCTCAACTATTCTCTTTCATTTGGAACATCGCCAACGACGTTCTTGTCAACGTCTTCAACAAAGGCGACTACAAACGCATCATCCTCCCCTTCATGGTGCTCCGCCGTCTCGACCTCCTGCTCGAGCCCACCCACCAAGAGGTGCGCAAAACCTACGAAGACCTCCGCAAGGACGATTACACCGAAGACGAAATCCCCAGTTTTCTCTATGATATTTCCAAACTTCCTTTTTACAATCTTGCCTCCCACACCATGAAAGGCCTTCTCGTCTACACCGACGACAAAGCCCTTCATCAGCCCTTCCTCAACTATCTTGATGGATTTTCGAGCGATGTGCAAGACATCATTGAGCATTTCAAGTTCAAGCAAGTGGTAGAAAACCTCGTCTCTGGCAAGCGTCTGCGCTCCGTCCTCGAGAAGTTCACCGACAGTTCCATCAATCTCGGTGTCAATCCCCTCCTCGATGCCCAAGGCAACGTCCTTCTCCCCGGCATCGACAACCACACCATGGGCACGCTCTTCGAACAACTCCTGCGCAAGTTCAATGAAGAAAACAGCGTCACCGAAGCCGGAGAGCACTTCACCCCTCGCGACTATGTCGAACTCCTTGCCGACCTCGCCATCCTCCCCATCAAAGACAGCATCCCCAACGGCACCTATTCCGTCTACGATGCTGCCTGCGGCACGGGCGGCATTCTCTCCATTGCCAAATCGCGCATAGAGACCGCCAACCCCGAACGCCGCTACACCATCGACCTCTACGGACAAGAACTCCAGCCCGAAACCTTCGCCACCTGCAAAGCCGACCTCCTCCTCTCCTCTTCCGACCTCACCCTCCACTACGACCACCAAGGGGAGCGTCGTCCACGCTTTGCCCAAGGTTCCACCTTGAGCCACGACCAGCACCTCGGCATGAAGTTCGACTTCTGCATCTCCAATCCCCCCTTCGGCACCGCTTGGAAAGACGACCTCAAAGCCCTCTCGGGAGGTTCCAACAAGAAGGAAGACATCTCCGACCCCCGTTTCTTCCATCGCCGCGGCTACGACCCCAAACAGTGGTGGCGCTTCATCCCCGATGTGGGCGACCCCCAAATGCTCTTTCTTGCCAACAACCTCTCGCGCATGAAAGACACCCCCCTCGGCACCCGTATTGTCGAGGTGCACAACGGTTCTAGCCTCTTCACCGGAAATGCTGGTGGTGGCGAAAGCAACCTCCGCCGCTATCTCATCGAAAACGACCTCCTCGAAGCCATCATCGCCATGCCCGAAAAGAGTTTCTACAACACCGGCATCGGCACCTTCATTTGGATTGTCACCAATCGCAAAGAGGCGCGCCGTCGTGGCAAGGTGCAACTCATCGACGCCACGCAAATCAAAAGTCCGCTGCGCAAAAATCTCGGTGAGAAAAACTGCGAAACCACCGTCGACGACCGCGCGCGCATCGTGGAGTTGCTCACCAACTTTGAAGAAACCCCCGAAAGCCGCATCTTCCCCAATGAAGAATTTGGTTACTACGACATCAAGGTAGACCGCCCCTTGCGCCTGCGCGTCCATCCCGACCGCGACCTCAGCGCCGGCAAACTCAACGACAAGCAGATGGCCACCTGCCGCGCAGCATTGGCAGCCGTTCCCCCCACCGCTCCGCTCGACAACTGGGACGCATTTGCCGCGCATCTCGGCAAGATGCCCAAGACCTTGTTGTTGAAGCTCCGCGACCTCATCACAGAAGTCGACCCCACTTGTCATCCTGTGGCTGGTGAGTCCGACAAATCTCTGCGCGACACGGAGCAAGTGCCGCTGCGCTATCTGGGTGGAGTGGATGCTTTCCTGCGCCACGAAGTGTTGCCCTATGCTCCCGATGCCTATGTGTCGGAAGAAGAAACGAAGGTGGGTTATGAACTTTCGTTCACCAAATACTTCTACCAGCCCACCGAGCTTCGCAGCGTAGCCGACATCACTGCCGACCTCCGCTCCCTCGAATCCGAAACGGATGGTTTGCTCTCCGACATTCTCGACTTCTAATCTCTCTCTTATGAAATCATATTCCAACTATAAAGACTCGGGTGTCAAATGGCTCGGACAGATTCCTCAGCATTGGGAGGTGAGAACATTGTCACAACTTTCTAAAGAACACTATATTTCTAACAAAGAGGTGCATCATCAGAACCTTTTATCGCTCAGTTATGGTAGAATAGTTCAGAAGAATATCAACACAACAAGTGGATTATTACCAGCTTCTTATGACACTTATCAAATTATAGAAGATGGAAACATCGTCCTACGCCTTACTGACTTACAAAACGACCAAAAAAGTCTGAGAGTAGGACTATGTACCCAAGAAGGTATCATTACTTCCGCTTATTTAGCGCTTGCACCTAGAGAGTGTGTTATCCCTCATTACTTATATTTGGCACTGCATACTATGGACTTATTCAAAATGTTCTATAGTATGGGGAATGGTATTCGTCAAAACTTAAGTTGGAAAGAACTCCGTAAAAGTTCCCTCCCTCTTCCCCCTTTATCTGAGCAGTTATCGATAGTATCTTATTTAGATGTTAAGGTAAGTGCGATGGATCGTTTGGTGTTGCTCACTGAGCAGAAGGTGGAACACCTCAAAGCACTCAAACAAGCCATCATACAACAAACCGTCACTACGGGAATACCCAACAAGAACCACAAGCTCAAACTTACCAACATCAAGTGGATTAAACATATACCCCAACATTGGGAAGAAATAAGACTTGGAAGACTCTTTACTGAGAACAAAAAAGTAAATTCAGACCTATCTTGCATGGAGGCATATAAATTCAACTATGGTACTCTTGTGCGTAAAGATATTGATGTAGACCCAAAAGAATTGGAAGCTACATATTGTAAATATACTCTTCTTAAAGAGAAAGATATTGTCATCAATGGGTTAAATCTCAATTATGACTTTATTTCAGTTAGAGTAGCACAAGCATTCAATACTGGGGTTATAACTTCGGCTTATTTGGTGTTAGAACCGAGGACGGGAATCTGTGATAAGTATTATTGCTGGTTGCTTAGAGCAATGGATTATATGAAACTGTTTCATGGAATGGGAAGCGGCATTCGTCTTACTTTGTCTTATAAGGATTTGAAAAATCAGCTACTCCCTCTCCCCCCTCTCTCGGAGCAAGAAGAAATCGTTGCCTATCTCGATGAGAAAACCGCAAAGATAGATTTGCTCATCGACAAAGAACTGCAACAAATAGAGCATATCAAAGCCTTGAAGCAGACGCTCATTGCAGATGTCGTCACGGGAAAAGTGGACGTTACCACAAAATGCAACGTCTAACTCCTAACCCCTAACGTCTAATCCGAGCCGCGCTTGACGCGGCGAGCATAAAAGGGTCGCGACCCCTAACTTCTAACGTCTAATTTCTAATGTCAATGAAACTCGACGAACGCGCGCTGGAAGACCTCATCGTAGCGCACCTCACCCAGCAGCAGGGATATGAACTCGGCACACCTGCACAATACAATATGCAGCTCGCCCTCGACACAGAGAGGGTAGAGCGATTTCTCCGTGCCACACAACCACAGCTCGTGGAGCAAAGCGGCATCTTCCGCAATGAGGTGGAGAAAAGCAAGTTTTTCCAACGCCTTTCGCTCGAACTGGACAAACAAGGCATTGTCAAAGTGCTGCGCAACGGAATCAGACACAGCTGCTGGACCTTCTATCTCTACCACAGGCTGCCCGTGCTCCACACCCCCGAAGAAGAACAACGCTACGGCCAAAACATCTTCTCCGTGGTGCGACAACTCCATTTCGACACCCAACGCTCCGGACTCGCCATCGACCTCGCCATCTTCATCAACGGACTTCCCGTGATGACCCTTGAACTCAAAAACAAAATCACCGGACAGTCCACTGCCGATGCCGTGGCACAATATCGAAGCAACGATCGCGACCCCAAAAACATCCTCCTCCGCCCCAAACGTTGCGCCGTGCACTTCGCCCTCGACGAAGACACCATCGCCATGTGCTCTACCCTCAAAGGCAAAGACAGTTGGTTTCTCCCCTTCAACCGCGGCTACGAAGACGGCGCCGGCAACCCGCCTAACCCCACAGGCCTTCGCACCGCCTATCTCTGGGAAGAAGTGCTGCAACCCACCCGCCTAAGCGACATCTTGGAGCACTACGCCCAAGTGTTGGTGCGCAAACACAAAGACCCCAACGGCAAAACCCACACCACCGAAGTCTGCATCTGGCCGCGCTGGCACCAACTTGAAGTGGTGCGCGCCCTCCTCCGCGCCACCCGAGAGGGAGAGATGGGACAACGCTTCCTCATTCAGCACTCCGCAGGTTCGGGCAAAACCAACAGCATCACCTGGTTGGCTTATCAGCTCGTGGCACTCACCCGAGGGGCAGACCCCCTCTTCGACAGCGTCATCATTGTCACCGACCGTGTAAACCTCGACAAACAACTCAAAAACAATGTCTTCGCCTTCGGACACTCCGACAGCGTAGCCGAGTGGAGCGACCACAGTGCCACCCTCGCCCAGAGTTTGAAGAGCGGCAAGAAAATCATTCTCACCACTGTCCACAAATTCGGTTTCATCCTCGACACCGTGGGCACCCAACTCTCCAATCGCCGCTTTGCCGTGATCATCGACGAAGCCCACTCCAGCCAAAGCGGCAAGATGGGAGCGCAGGTGAATGTGGCACTCACCGGCAATGCCGCCACCACCACCGACGATATGAGCGAAGAAGATCGCATCAATGCTGCCATCCTCGCCCACATGCAGGGACGCCGCATGGCACCCAATGCCAATTTCTACGCCTTCACCGCCACGCCCAAAGCCAAAACCCTCGAAACCTTCGGCACTGCCTTCGAGCAAGACAACGGCGAAGTGGGACACCGCCCCTTCCACGTCTACTCCATGCGCCAAGCCATCGAAGAGGGTTTCATCCTCGATGTGCTCCGCAACTACACCCCCTACGAGAGTTTCTACCACCTGCGCAAAGTAGTGGAAGACGACCCCGTCTACGACCGCTCGCAAGCCTTGAAGAAGCTCCACCGCTTTGTGCAACAACATCCCAAAACCATAGCGGAGAAAGCTGCCGTGATGGTGGAGCACTTCCACCAAACCGTGGCACAAAAGTTGGGAGGACGCGCTCGCGCCATGATCTGCACCAGTAGTGTGGCCAGCGCCATCGACTATTTCCACGAGGTGAACAAATTGCTCACCGAGCGAAATTCGCCCTACAAAGCGGTGGTAGCCTTCAGCGGTGAGCACGAAGATGACGGCAAGAGCGTCACCGAGGAGGGACTCAATGGATTTCCCTCCAACGACATCGAGAAGATGATGAAGGAAGACCCTTATCGCTTGCTCATCGTGGCAGAAAAATTTCAAACGGGCTATGACGAACCCTTGCTCCACACGATGTATGTGGACAAACCCCTCAGCGGACTGCAAGCGGTGCAAACCCTCTCGCGACTCAATCGCACCTGCCTCGGCAAACTCGACACCATGGTGCTCGACTTTGCCAACGATGCCGACACCATCGAAAAGAGTTTCCAGACCTACTACAAGACTACGCTCCTCGCCAAGGAGACCGACCCCAATCGGCTCAACGACCTCTTGTCGGACATTGAGGAATTTCACCTCTACAACGACGATGAAGTGGACAAACTGGCTTTGCTCTATTGGGGTGAGCACACCGACCGCGCCCCCATCGATGGTTTGCTCGACACGATGCGCCAACGCTTTGTGAACATCGGTGACGAAGACCTTCAAGCCCAATGCAAGGGAGCGATGAAGGCGTTTGTGCGCACCTATGAGTTCCTCTCCACCATTCTGCCCATGAGTTCGCTGGAGTGGGAGAAGAAGGGACTGCTCTGCCATCTGCTCTTGCCCAAACTGCCGATGCTCAAACAAGAAGACCTGACAAACGGCTTGCTCGCTGCTGTGGACTTCGACCAATATCGACTCGTGAAACGCGAGGAGCGCAACATCCAACTGAAAAACAACACCACGGAACTTCCGCCGGTGTCCACCACTTCTACTTGTGGCATCGTCAAAGAACCAGAGATGCTCACCGTGAGCGAACTCACCAAGGAGTTTAACACGCTGTTTGACGAACAGGGATTTTCAAACCCCGAGCGCACGCGCCAACGCATCGAGGAGTTGAAGCAGCGCATGGCTGCCGACGACATTCTGCGCTACACCATCCTCAACAACGATGAGCTGACGGCGCGCAGCAAGTGCAACGAAAAGGCAAAATCGACTTCGCAGGCAATGCGTGACGAAGATAATGAGTTTGTGAAAGCCTACACGCGAAATGAACGTTTCCGCACACTGCTCCATGCCATGCTCTTCGAGGAGATGCAACGTCGCTTCAATCCGCCCTACGATGAGGAGGAATTGAAAGCGAAAATCCGTGAGAAGTTTGCCCAAGACTTTGCCGACTTGTGCGGCAATGGGGGCTATCTCTCGTTTGATGCGCTGGTAGACCTCTTCTTCTGGGTGGTCGGAGCGGAGACAACGGAGGATTTGCAGGGACTGAAAGACATCTTGCAACGCACGCTCAACTGCCTTTACCGCGCTGAGCACCGCGAAGAGGGCTATCGCACGTGGTATGGTGAACTGGTGCGCCGCTTTGAGGCTTTCCTCAAAAAACTCTATGCGTTGCGCCACGGTGTGCCGATGCCGAAGCGTGAAAATGGTTTTGAACCCACGTTTTTAGACGCGGTGAAGGAGTTTCCTCAACTGCAGGAGCTGCATCGCACCACGAACGAGAAATTTGCGCTCTTCCGCAATTGCTACAATGTGGTCTATGAGTGGCGCAACAAGGAGAGCCACGTGGCACCCGAACTTCCTGCTGAACTCTTGCCCACTGCGCTCCACGCTGTTGTCGCCCTCTATCTCTATGCTACGCTGGTGAGCGAAATTAGAGGGTCATAGACCCTTTTATGCTCGCCGCGTCAAGCGCGGCTTGGATTAAGGGAGAAAATAGATAGCCCTTTATTGGGAAATTGGCAAGCGTATTACAGAACAGCAGACAACACTCGGATGGGGAAAATCTGTTGTGGAAAACCTTTCCAAAGATATTCAAAAGGAATTTCCCGGTATACAAGGATTCAGTGCGAGAAATATGTGGGATATGTCGCGATTCTACTCTGAATATCAATCAAATGAAATTCTGCAACCATTGGTCGCAGAAATCAGTTGGTCAAAGCATATTGTTATTCTGACCAAATGTAAGGAGACTCAACAGAGGCAGTTCTACATCTTGGCAACCAAGAAATAGGTATTGTCCGAAAAAGTGTGTAAGTTTTTCGGACAATACCCAAAAATAGAAGTGATAATCTGGTTTTTGTAAGTACTTAGCAAGCCCGAAATGTTGAATGTTGATTGGACGAAATGTTGAATGTTGATTGGCTTTGTGCTTTTGCAACTAGTTTATAATCAGCTATTCTCCTCTATTCAATGTAAAATGTGCATCTTTGCGGATGTAAAATGTTGAATTTCAAATTCTCTTCATAATGGAACTCCCAACTACGCCTATATGGAGCACACAATCCGTGCGGTGGAGTATGATGTGTTGAAAAACTATCTCATGTCAAAATAAGAATTAAGTGGGCTTAATGGTCAAATGTCCTACTTTTTGCAGAAAACATCGGAGATTTTCTAAGAAACATCGGAGCTTTTCTGAAAAAGATTGGAGAGTTTCTAAGAAAAAAGGGAGCTGTATCAAAACATCGGTTGGGTGCAGCTCCTTTTTAACCCCAATCGGTCTTTGGGGGCATTCTCCCTCTTCTCTCGCGCGCGCGTACGCACGTATAACCAAGAGTTTTATGCTTTTTGCTGTCACTGCTGTCACACACTTTCCTAAACCACTGCAAAACAACAAGTTGCAAACCCTTTGAAGGACAATTTAGCCCAAATTGCTGTCACACTACTGTCACAACCCTTTGGGGAGCAGAAAAAACAAGGGTTCTGTTCGTTAGAAAGAGAGAATAAGTCGGTTTTTAGCACTGTTTTTGCCGCCATTTTCCACCCCTCTGTGACAGTAGTGACAGCAAAAAAACAAAATCACTGGGTATATACGCGCGCGCGTGAAGGCCAAACAACCTGTTATGGTGTAGCTCGTTGTGGAGGGATATGCAAATAGCGGGGATGAACTTAGAGAAGGCAAATGCCAAGTTGAGATGCGCGAATGCAGGGTGCGCCAAGGGCTGAGGTGGGCTAATTTACGGTCACTAGTGGCTAGATTTCATTTTTTTGTTGTACATTTGCCCCTACAAACTACACCAATAGCACCTTCTCCGTGGAAAAAAGCCCTTGAGAGAAGGGCAAAATTGTAAGTTCTACGCAACTGAACCTTCACACTTCTCCTATGCTCATCATCGGAATAGCCGGCGGCACAGGGTCGGGCAAGACCACTGTGGTGCGAA
>QWCC01001626.1_pt1 | contig 11207 bp, 10 predicted proteins | sample 1972491 | NCBI WGS metagenome assembly QWCC01 (sample SAMN09866718, study PRJNA288562) | Human oral metagenome isolate term5_saliva, whole genome shotgun sequencing... | isolation source: mouth | host: Homo sapiens | place: USA: California
GCTGGAGCCGGGCATGGTCTTCACCATTGAGCCGGCCCTGTACTTCAAGGACGAGGACCTGTCGGTTCCCGAGGAGTACCGCGGTATCGGTATCCGCCTTGAGGACGACGTGCTCTGCACCGAGGACGGCAACGTGAACCTCTCCGCTGCGCTGCCTCGCACCGTCGAGGAGATTGAGGAGTGGATGGCTAAGCTCTCCAAGGAGGCGTAACCCCATCCCCGCCGGACGTACCGGTTAATGCCGGTTGTCTATGCATGAGGAAAGCCCCTCACCGAGTGAATCGGTGAGGGGCTTTCGCGTCTCTTCTCAGTCGCCGTCTTCTCCGCCTGTTTTCCGCCGTTGCGGCTGGAGCCTATTCGGAGTCCTTCGAGGACTTATCGTGCAGGCCCTGCGGGCGCGGGGTGGGGCGCTCGGGCTTGGGTTGAATCAGCTTGGCGTATTCCTCCGGGTCGTCCACGCGCAGGCCGAAGCGCTGAGCCGGACGCTTCTGAGCATCCGGCTTCTGCTCGGTAGCCTGCGCGCTGTTTACCTGTTCGGCGGTTGCCGCCTCCCGAGCGGCGGGCGGAACGCTCTGCGCGGGCATGTTCTGGGCCGCGCTCTGGGCCACCGCGTTCTGCGCGGTGGTATCGCGCTCGGGCAGGTTCTGGTTCGGGGCGGGTTGGCTACCGGCCTGCGAACGGTAGGACGGCGCCTTCGGGGCACCGGTCGGAACCGGCGCACCGTTCATCGAGACGGTGCTCTGCGCGGCACGCGCCTGCGAAGCCTCCGGGGCGGTCGCCGCACGCGCGGCCGCAACCGCGGCAGAGAAGCGGGAATGACCGCCCAGCACGCGGCGCGCCTCCTGGGCGTACTCCGGCAGAGCGTACAGCACGGTACGCGAGGGAATCGCCTCAGTGCGCATGGGGTAGCGAACCCCGCGGCCGCGGCGCAGGTCGAACACGCGCCACAGCACAAAAATGGCCACTGAAATCGGCACCGTTGAGAGCAGCGCGCTCATAAAGTTCGTGCCGCCGGCCGCCACAAACATCGAGTACAGCAGACCGATCATGACGCCCTGGATGGCGGATACCAGCAGGGCGCGGCCGTAGCCGGTCTGCACGGGGTACTCTACCTGACGGATGCCGTCGTTGACCAGGTACAGGGCCGTCACCGGGAACTGTTGCTCGTTCAGCACGTCAAAAGCGGATAGCGCGTCGTCGTGGCGCACGAAGGAGGCGACCGGCTCGCCGCTCGGCAGGGGGTGGCCGTTGGCCTGGGCCAGGCGCGAGGCCATAAACGAGGAGGGCGGGGTATTGGGCAGATTCGGCAGCTGAAAAGTCATGGCATTAATTGTACCGGCCTGTCCGGGCCCGGCCGCGGGGCTTCCCTGCGGGCACCGCTGAGAACGAGAACGCTCAAAGTGCGATTCCAGGCGGCGAAGCGTACCCTAGAGGGGTGAGCAATTCTAAGTTCAGCGCCCCCAGCAAGATTTACATTGCCCGCCTTCTGGGCCTCGACGTTTTTGACCCCTTCGGTGACCGCCTCGGCCGTCTCCGCGATGTTGTCGTGCTCAAACGCGGCCTGGGTGCCTCCATTGCCGGCGCCCGCCCCGCCAAGGGCACCGAGCCGATTGTCGTCGGCATCATCGTTGAGGTGCTCGGCAAGAAACGCGTGTTCATGCCCATGACCCGTGTGCGCAGCATCGACGCCTCCCAGATTATTTCGACCGGCCTGGTGAACCTGCGCCGCTTCGAGCAGCGCAACTCCGAGACCCTCATCGTCGGTGAGCTCTTCGACCGCCGCGTACGCCTGCTTGACGGCAGCGGCGACGCCGTTATTGAAGACGTCGCGATTGAGCAGCGCCGCAACGGCGACTGGGGCGTGACCGAGCTGTTCGTCTCCCGCGTCAGCTCCGGCTCCAGCACGTGGCGCCGCCGTTCCAAGGAGACCCTCATCGTCGACTGGGACGAGGCTCTGCTCTCCACCGATGTGGAACCGCAGGCGGCAACCGCGTTCGTGGCCAACCACGAAAACTCCAAGCCTGCCGACCTGGCGGACGCCATCCACGAGATGAGCGATAAGCGCATGGTCGAAATCGCCGCCGAGCTGCAGGACGAGCGCCTCGCGGACGTTCTGCAGGAGCTGCCCGCCGAGGACCAGGTGCAGATTCTGTCGCACCTGGACGACGAGCGCGCCGCGCAGGTCCTCGAAGAGATGGAACCGGACGACGCCGCCGACCTGCTTATCGAACTGGACGACGCCCAGCGTGAGAAGTTGCTGGAACTCATGGAACCCGATGAGGCAGACGACGTGCGTCGACTGCTCGAATACGATGAGGGTACCGCCGGTTCGCTCATGAACCCGGTGCCAATTATCCTCTCCCCCGAGGCGACCGTTGCCGAGGCGCTTGCGCACATCCGCGCCGAGGAGATTCCTCCGGCGATGGCGGCTGCCGTCATGGTGACCCGCCCGCCCCTGGAAACCCCGACGGGTAAGTACCTGGGCCTGGTGCACATGCAGAAGCTGCTGCGCGTGCCGCCGAGCGAGCCCATCGGCCACATCCTCGATACCGACACCGAGCCGGTCTCTGACCAGGCCAGCCTCGAAGAGCTGGCTCGCGTGCTCGCGACCTACGACCTGACCATCGTTCCCATTGTGAACGATTCGCACCGCCTGGTAGGCGCGGTGACCATCGACGACGTGCTCGATGCTCTCCTGCCCGAAGACTGGCGAACTTACGATGATGGAACTCCCGTACGAAAGGTAGGACGACGCTTTGCCTGATTCGAACCGCCGCGACGCAAACCGTACTGAAGAGAACCCCCGCATCGATAAGGCGCGTCTTCTCAAGGACCGCCTGGAGAAGAAGTACGCTGAACGCAACCGCGAGCGCGGCGATTCCCGCCCGCAGCGCGGCGACTCGCAGCTGAGCACCCCCGGCACCCGCAAGCCGAAGCTGTTCTCGAGCCCCAACCCGGATGCTTTCGGCCGCATGACCGAGGCGTTTGCGCGCTACATGGGTACCCCGCAGTTCTTGATGTGGATGACCATTTTCTGTGGCGTATGGCTGGCGTGGAACTCCCTGGCGCCGGAGGAGATGCAGTTCGACCCGCGTAGCCTGAACTTCACCCTGCTGACCCTGATGCTGTCCCTGCAGGCCTCCTACGCCGCTCCCCTGCTGCTGCTCGCGCAGAACCGTCAGGATGACCGCGACCGCGTGGTGGCTTCCGAGGACCGCAAGCGCGATCAGCAGAACCTGGAGGAGACCCAGTACCTGACCCGCGAGATTGCTTCGCTGCGTATTGCTCTGCGTGAGGTTGCGACCCGTGACTTCGTCCGTAGCGAGCTGCGCGACATTCTTGAGGAACTGCAGAACATTGCGCAGGAGCAGGAGCGCCACGCCGAGCAGCTGCAGGACATCAGCGAGGACATTGAGGAACTGGAGGAGGCCATCGACGATATCGACGCCTCCGACGGCATCGAGGGTGAGGAAACCGAGGGCGAGGAGGCCGAGGGCTCCGCGCACGCTGAGGACCCGGGCGAGCGGAAGGCCGAGAGCCCGGCCAAGACCTCGGGCGATGCCCCGGAGGGAGACGCCCGTGAGCGCCGATAACCCGCTGCAGGACGCGCTCTACGCGGCCCTTGCCCGTGTGGAGGACCCCGAGCTGCGCCGCCCCATCACGGAGCTCGGCATGGTCGAGACCGCGCTCGTGCATCCCGAACTGGATGAGCGCGGTAAGCCGATTCCCGGCCGATACTGGGCCGAGGTGAAGGTTCTGCTCACCATCGAGGGCTGCCCGCTGAAGAACACCATCGAGCAGCAGGTGCGCGAGGCCGCCGCCACCGTCGAGGGCATCGAGCGAGTGCAGCTGCAGGTGGGCGCGATGAACCCGCAACAGCGGTCCGCCCTGCGTTCGATGCTCAAGCCCGAACGCACCAACCCGTTCACCGCCCCCGGCTCGCTGACCCGCGTGTTCGGCGTGGTGTCCGGCAAGGGCGGCGTGGGCAAGTCCTCTATGACGGCCAACCTTGCGGCGGCTTTCGCCTCGCGCGGGCTCTCGGTGGGCATTATCGACGCGGACGTGCACGGCTTCTCGATTCCGGGCCTGCTCGGCATCACCGATGCCCCCACACGCCTGGATGATCTGATTCTTCCGCCGACCGTGGATGTTCCCGCCCCCGCCCGCCGCTGGGGCGATGCGCAGGTCGGCGGCGGCTTTATTCGCGTCATCTCCATCGGCATGTTCCTCAAGGGCAACGAGCCGGTGGCTTGGCGCGGCCCCATGCTGCACCGCGCGCTGGAGCAGTTCATCATGGACGTGCACTTCGGCGCCCTGGATGTGTTGCTACTCGATTTGCCTCCGGGCACCGGCGACATCGCTATCTCCATGGCGCAGCTGCTGCCCAACGCGGAGCTTGTGCTCATCTCCACCCCGCAGCACGCCGCCGTGGATGTGGCCGAACGCGCCGGCACCCTGAGCCTGCAGACCGGTCAGAAGGTCGTGGGTGTGGTGGAGAACATGGCCGCCATGACCCTGCCGGACGGCACCGTGCTCGACATGTTCGGTTCCGGTGGCGGTCAGGTGCTCGCTGAGCGTCTCTCGGAGGCGCTCTCCTACCCCGTCCCGCTACTCGGCTCGGTCCCCCTGGACGTGAACCTGCGCACCGGCGGTGACGAGGGCATGCCCGTCGTGTGGGGTTACCCCGACTCCGCGACCGCCGAAGAGATCCAGTCCATCGCCTCGAAGCTTCTGCACTCCGGCGAGTCGAGGGCGGGGCAGAGCCTGCCGCTCTTCGTCTAGGGCTAGAGCCGCTAGAAGCCGCCGATAGAAAGCTGACACTGAAAAGCTGATACTGAAAGAACCCCGCGCCGTGACCGGTGCGGGGTTCTTTCGTTTCAAAGTCTTAGGTGGCGTCCACGTCGAAGGGGGCGTACGCGCCTCGCGGGAGGGAGTGGCTCTCGGCCTTCTCCTGCTCCTTCAGCAGCGCCTCCTCGCGGGCCTTCGCCTCGCGCTCGCGCTCGGCGTCGTCCTCGGCGAATGCCTGACGCACAATTACGCGGGGGTCGTACTGGCGGGGGTCGTACTGGCGCCAGTTGATGTCCTCCAGGCCCGTCTCGCCCAGGGCCTCTTTGAAGTCGTCCTTAGCGTCGAAGGCCATGCGGCGCACGGTCTTGACGAACTCGCGAATCTGACGGGCGTATTCGGGCATGCGTTCGGGGCCAATCACCACAAACGTGATGATGGCCAGAATAATCAACTCGGTGCCACTAATACCAAACACAGAATATAGATTATCAGCTCCGGGCCGGTGCCGCCGACCAAAAAGGCCCATACGAACGTGTCTTTAAGCTCTGGACCTGCGGGATGCGCGAGCTAAAGCCCCGCCGAAAGTATTGCGCCCTCGGCTAAGAACGCCACAACAGCGGTTTACGGCAGATAATCTCCACCGCCGGGTAAAACGCTGCGGCTCCTACCGCAGACACGCCCGCCTCCCGAACGCAAAAGACCGCCGGCAGCACACCGGCGGTCTCGCAAAACAGTATTCGGTTTACGGCGGGTAGTCTCCACCGCCGGGGAGCTGCTTCCAATGCCACAGCCAGCCCACCCAGCCCCACTGCGCGCACGCGCCCCCAACCAGTAACGCCCAGCGGTAAGCTCGCGAACGGCTCAGCGCCGCAATCACCACGACCAGCGGGAACAGCGGTAGCAGCAGACGGAACGTCGACGACTGCGGGTTGAGGAACAGAATCAGGTAGGCGAAGTAGCAGACGCACCACAGATTCAGCGGGGCCGCCAAAACGCTTCGCGCCACCGGGCTCAGGCACAGCGCGGCGAAACCCAGGATCAGCAGAACCAGCAGGATCGGGGCCGCATACCCAAAGTAGATGTACCCCTGTGTCAGCCACGGCTGAATCGGCGCCAAATGGGTACCGCGCCACGCCGTCTCCGTGGCCGTGTACGCATCCACACGGCCGGTAGCCGCCGCAACCGGCACCAGCCAGCCGTAACGCCCCTTCACGAGGCACAGCAGTGCACCGGCCAGGAACACCAGGTTCAGCGACTCGGCGTAAGGCACCTGAAGCACGGGAGCCACTGGCAGGAACGACACCAGGGCCGTGCCCCACAGCGCCAGCGAGGAGGAGCTCTCCGCATCGGCGGAGTCAGATCCGGAACGCGCGAGGCGGGCCGCCTTCACCGAGGCGTCAAAGAGCAGGTAGATGATCCAGGCCGCCGCGAAACCGGCCAACAACGCGACGGTGGCGGCCACCGGGTAGTAGGCGATGCCCGTCAGGCGGCTGATTCCCTGCGAGAGTAGCGGAAAGATGGGGTAAAACGCCCACTGATTCTGCTGGACGACACCCATCGCGTTGACCGGCAGCTCGCTCGGGTAGCCGTTGAGCGCAATCTGCTCGTACCAGCCGGCATCCCAGGTGCTGATGAAGGAGAGGTAGCTCAGATGCTCGCCCCAGGGGCCGCGTAGCTGCTGCTGGCCGACCACGGCGAACACCACGAAGCCCCACACACGCGAAATCCCGTAGATGAGCAGCACCGAAAGCCAGGCCGGCAGGGCGCGCAGACGCTCCCCCACGCGGCGCAGACGCTCGGCGGAGGAGGTGTACATCCATGTCAGGGCCTCGTCGAAGGACTCGGACCGGTTCTGCTCGACGCGGGATGCGGTATGCTCCGCCGGCTCGCTCGATTCGGTGAGCCCGGCGCGTGCGCTCATCGGGCCTCCCCGCTCTGCGGCTTCTCGGCGGAGGATACCGCGGAGGCGCCCGAGGGCTTGTCCACGTGGTGATCCACGAAGTCGTGGGCGCTCAGGGTCCGCTCAACGTTACCGGTATGCGGCACGGCCAGAGGAAGGGGTTCCGGCTCTTCCTGCACGGCCCGGGGGCCCTCGGCGGGCACGGCCTGCGATGCGGGGGCCCTGAAGGGCTTGGCGATGACGTCCAGGTCGTCGACCGTGTCGAAGACTCCCAGGCCGTCACGGCCCACGGCGTTGAAGAACGCTGCGCCGGGCACGGCACGGTGGCCGCCGAGCGCAATCACCGTAAGCGAGGCAATGACCACCAGGATCAGGGCGAGCAGAATCAGAAGAATGTTCAACTCTGTCCTCTCGAATAACGTGTATGGTTACTCTCCATCTTAGAAGAGAGATGCGTTGTCTCCCCTTCTATGACGCTGTGAGATGCCGGCCGGCCGGGGCGACAACGCGGTGGCCGGCAGGCGGAGGGCTTTGGTCCGGGTTCGCGCACGGGGTTCGCGCACGGGGCCCATGCCGCCGTTCGGCACGCAACCGGGCCGGGAAGCGCCTCCTAGCCCTCCTCCTAGTCCTCGTCGTCGCGGTCGCTGAGCAGCCAGGCGCGCAGGTCCGCGTGGCAGCGGGTCAGCTGGCTGAAGCGTACGTGCTCGTTGTCGGTATGGGCCAGCAGGGCGTCACCGGGGCCGAAGTTCACGGCCGGGATTCCGATTTCACTCAGGCGCGCCACGTCCGTCCAACCGTACTTCGGCTGGGGCTCCTGCCCCACCGCCTCAATCAGGGAGGCGGCCAGCGGGGTGTCCAGGCCGGGTCGGGCCGCCGGGGAGAGGTCCACGAAGTCCAGCTCGTACCCGGCGAAAACCTCACGCACGTGGGCAACAGCCTCGTCCAGGGTCTTATCGGGGGCGAAACGATAATTCACGTGCATCGCCGCCGCGTCGGGAATCACGTTGCCGGCCACGCCGCCAGAAATCTGCACCGCGTTCAGACCCTCGCGGTAATCCAGCCCCTCCACGGCGATGGTCTTCGGTTCGTAGGAGGCGAGCGCCGCCAGCGCGGGCGCCAGGGCGTGGATTGCGTTCTCGCCGCGCCACGCCCGGCCCGAGTGGGCGGCCAGGCCGCGGGTGCGCACGAAGAAACGCATGGTGCCGTTGCAGCCGCCCTCAATCGTGCCGTTGGTCGGTTCGAGCAGCACACCGAAGTCGGCGTCGGTGATGAGCTCGCCGTGGTTGCGAATCAGGCGCGCCAGGCCGGAGAGCTCGCTCGCGACCTCCTCGTGGTCGTAGAAGATGTAGGTCAGGTTGTAGTCGGTGTCCCGTGCGGTCAGCTCGGCGGCCAGCTTCAGCTGGACGGCCACGCCACCCTTCATGTCGGTCGCGCCGCGTCCGTAGAGTACGTACTCGCCGTCTTCCTCGCGAACGGTGGCCGGCACGGTGCCGAGGGAGCCCTCGACGGTGGGTAGGGGCACGGTGTCCAGGTGACCGGCCAGGATAATGCGGGTGCGCTCCCCCTCTTCGCCGGGCAGCGGCGGGAACTCGGTGCGGGCGATGATGGCGTCCCCGTCGCGGGTCAGGTGCAGATGCGGGTAGGCCGCGAGCGCCGCGTACACGGTGTCGGCCAGGTCTTTCTCGTGGTCGGATACCGATTCGTAGTCGAGCAGGGCGCGGGTCAGCTCGGGCATGGATACGTTCAGGTTCAGGGGTGCGTGGTGATTCACAGTCATCCCTCCACGATACAGGTTGGGGGCGCCCCGCATCCCGGGGCCCGCGCTTCTGTTCGTGAGACGAACGCCGACGGCCCTGATGCCCGGTGTGCTACAGCCCATATAATGGTGTGCATGTCTGAAAACACTCCCCGTTACGCCTCCGGCGTCGCACTGGTTAATGTTGTTGTCTCTGGCGAGCACGCCGGCACCGTCCTGGATGCCTGGTTCCCCGCCCCCTCCCTCACCCAGACCCCTGACCTGTCCATCGCGGACGAGCTGGAGGAGCTGGCCGCCGAGCACCCGGCGCGCAATGCCCGCACCGAGGTGCGCACCGTCTCCATCAACCTGGATGAGGCACCCGAAGACGCCCTGGACGCGTACCTGCGTCTGCACCTGCTCTCGCACACCCTGGTTCGCCCCAACGAGCTGAACCTGGATGGCCTGTTCGGCACCCTCGCGAACGTGGCGTGGACCAACCACGGCCCGGTGCTTGCCGCCGAGTTCCAGAAGCTGGCGATTGGCCTGCGCAAGCTGGGCCACCTGAGCGTGAGCCACATTGATAAGTTCCCGCGCCTGGTGGATTACGTGGTTCCCGCCGGCGTGCGTATTGGCGACGGCGACCGTCTGCGCCTGGGTGCGCACCTGGCCTCCGGCACGACCGTGATGCACGAGGGCTTCGTGAACTTCAACGCTGGTACCCTGGGCACCTCCATGGTTGAGGGCCGTATTTCTCAGGGCGTTGTGGTCGGCGACGGCTCGGATGTGGGTGGCGGCGCCTCCACGATGGGTACCCTCTCCGGCGGCGGCAAGAAGCGCGTGTCCATTGGCGAGCGTTCCCTGCTGGGCGCGGAGTCCGGTATCGGTATTGCCCTGGGCGATGACTGCGTGGTTGAGGCTGGCCTGTACGTGACCGCTGGTTCGCGCGTGAGCGTGCTGCTGCCCGGTCAGGAGGCGCGCGTGGTGAAGGCTGCGGAGCTGTCCGGCGTGTCGAACCTGCTGTTCCGCCGCAATTCGCTGAGCGGCGCGATTGAGGTTCTGCCGCGTGCAAAGAACACCGTGGAGCTGAACGAGGCACTGCATCTGAACTAATCTGCACCTGAACTAGTCTGGGCCAGCCTGGGCTAATGCCGGCCGCCCCTGCAATCTTTTGGGGTCGGGATGCGTGAAGCATCCCGTCCCCTTTTCTACGTTGTGCGCGGGGCTCGCATCCCATCCTCGATAACTTCACCGTCCGTAGCCCTTTACGTGCCTCCCACGTGCTCACACCGGAGTGCATAAGCGCACAGTGCATAAAACCATTCTGTTGTCTCGACCCCTGTACCATTAGATACAGCTCAACAGCACATGCTCCGTCCGGTTCACTCCGGAATTTTTGCTCGAAAGGACATCATGAAGGTACTCGTTACCGGCGGCGCCGGCTACATTGGCTCGCATACCGTACTGGAACTGCTGAAGGCAGGCCACGAGGTCGTGGTCATGGATAACCTCGCCAACTCCTCTGAGGAGTCTCTCAAGCGTGTAGCCGAGCTGGCCGGCCGCGCCCCCGAATTCCACAAGGTTGATCTGCTCGACCTCGAAGGCATGAAGGCCCTCTTCAAGCAGGTTCGCCCCGACGCCGTGATTCACTTCGCGGGTCTGAAGGCTGTGGGTGAGTCCGCCGAGAAGCCGCTGTGGTACTACCAGACCAACGTGGCCGGCACCCTGAACCTGCTCTACGCCATGGACGAGGCCGACTGCCACTCCATCGTGTTCTCCTCCTCCGCTACCGTGTACGGTGAGCCCGAATCCATGCCTCTGATCGAGAAGATGAACATGGATGCGCAGTCCTGCTACGGCCGTACCAAGGAGCACATCGAGGACATGCTGGTCGACCTGGCCGCATCCGACTCCAAGTGGAACATTGCTCTGCTGCGCTACTTCAACCCGGTGGGCGCACACGAGTCCGGCCGTATCGGCGAGGACCCGGCGGGTATCCCGAACAACCTGGTGCCCTTCATCGCCCAGGTTGCAGTGGGTCGCCGCGACCACCTGAACGTCTTCGGCAACGACTACCCGACCGTTGACGGTACCGGCGTGCGCGACTATATCCACGTGGTCGACCTGGCCGACGGCCATCTGAAGGCGCTGGATTACATCACCCAGCACGGCGGCCTGCACACTTGGAACCTGGGTACCGGCAACGGCTACTCGGTTCTGCAGGTTCTGCACGCCTTCGAGGAGGCGTGCGGCAAGGAGCTGCCGTATAAGATTGTGGATCGTCGCCCCGGTGACGTTGCGGTCTCGTACGCCGACCCCTCCTCCGCCCTGGCTGACCTGGGTTGGAGCGCTACCCGTGATATCAAGACCATGGTTCGCGACCACTGGAACTGGCAGAAGAATAACCCCAACGGTTACGAAGCCTAAGCAGTTTTAGCCCCTCCTGCGGGGGTGTTGAAGGATGCCCGATAGGTGTTGTCTCACCTATCGGGCATTTTTGTGCGCTTTTTCGAAATTTTTACCAAGTCGTGACTACCTCCCCAAAGGCGTTTGACACCTCGTGAGTGAGTAGAGATAGGGAAGAATATATTCCCTAGTCAGAGCCTTTTGTGAAGATGGGGTGTTTTTTACCCATATTTTTACGTCAAAAATACTATAACTATGCATTCATGCTTAAAAATTCACATTGCTTACACAGTAAAGTGAATATTTTGCAGACAGGAAACCGCATGAGGCGTAAGCTGAAAACTCAGCATACAGACAACCCGCATCATAGACGCACCT
>QWCC01000930.1_pt1 | contig 11202 bp, 8 predicted proteins | sample 1972491 | NCBI WGS metagenome assembly QWCC01 (sample SAMN09866718, study PRJNA288562) | Human oral metagenome isolate term5_saliva, whole genome shotgun sequencing... | isolation source: mouth | host: Homo sapiens | place: USA: California
TCATAGCCGTATTCATCCAAGGCAGTCCACTTCAAGCGGTAGTTGCTGAGGTCACGGAAGAAGTATTCGTTCTTGATTCGTATCTTTCCAGCATCCAAGTCTACGGGTTCTGTCCATATATTTTGATACTGATAAGCCAGTTCATAGGCATGAGGATTGAGCTGACGGTCAGGACCTATGATGCCATTGCAGTTGAAGTTGTTGTCTGAAGGGTCATAGTTGTTGTAGTCACCACCATAGCAATACTCCTCTTGATTACCCGTTCCAGGCTCTAATGAAGCAGCTTTAGCCTCATAATCTGCCAAGGTTCGTGATGCCTTAAAATTGAGATTCTTGTGCAATCCCTGGTCAACGAAGTCCCAATCGAAGCCTCCTTGATACTTAGGATACTTGCGGATTAGGCGCCAATATTCGGCAAGATTTCCTCCCGAATTACCCATTGTATGGTTGTATTCACACTGGATAAGTGGCATGGTTTTAGTCGAATCAAGACAATATTTCTCACAGTTTGCAACAGAATAATACATCGGACAGAAGATATCAGAAGCTCTTGAACCCTTCCAAGCAGCCTGTTCATACTGCACAGGACGTGAGGGATCATATTGCTTTATCCAATCATACGCCTTGTCGAAATGGTCACAATATCTGCTCTCATTACCCAAACTCCACGTGATAATGCTTGGATGATTGAACTGCATCGCTACATTATGCTGATTGCGTTGCATCACAGGAGTAGCAAACTGAGCCTGTATCATCAGAGAATTATCATCATATCCGAGGCCATGGCTTTCCTGATTAGCCTCAGCAACGACATAAAGGCCATACTCATCACAAAGGTCATACCAGCGAGGATCATCGGGATAATGGCACGTTCTGACGGCATTGATGTTCAAACGCTTCATGATTTTGATGTCTTGAATCATGCGATCGAGCGTCACAACATAGCCTCCATCGGGGTCAACTTCATGGCGGTTAGCACCCTTTATGAGGATAGGCATACCATTAACAAGCATTTGCGAGCCTTTGATTTCAACCTTTCTAAAGCCCACCTTCTGTGTGATAACCTCTTTTACCTGGCGTTTTTGGTCTTTCACCGTAGCCACAAGAGTATATAAATAAGGTGTCTCTGCTGACCACTTCTTTACGTTACGCACCATGAAATGCACGTTTCCGCGTTGTCTTCCCTTAAAGTTTGACTCACTCTTTACTACGGTTTTACCATTCGCATTGAGCAATTCGAAGTCTATAATTGGGTTTCCTTTCGCAGTAACCGCAATCATAGCGTCGCCATCTGTGTAGTTATTTGTGAGATCAGGAGTAATGCGAATATCATCAATATGCACGTTTGCATCACGAGAATACAAGTAACATTCGCGTGCAACTCCACTTAAACGCCAGAAGTCTTGGTCCTCACTATACGATCCATCACACCATCTGAAGGTCTGAAATGCTATGAGATTCTCTCCAGGTTTGAGGTATTTTGTAATGTCATATTCGGCAGCTACCTTACTATCTTCAGTGTAACCAACGTATTGTCCGTTTACCCATAGGTACATATTTGACGTTACCGAGCCGAAGTGGGCTATCACTTGACGTCCTTTCCACGTGTCAGGAAGCGTTATGGTTCGACGGTAACTACCAACATGGTTGTCTTTAATGGGCACCTGAGGAGGATTATTTTTGAAGTGTCCTCGCCATGCAAAACCGACATTTAAGTATACAGGATCTCCGTAACCATTGACTTCCCATATACCAGGTACAGCCAACTTGCCCCATGAAGCGTCGTTAAACGTCGTCTTAAAGAAGTCGGTTGGGCGTTCATCGGCATTAGGAACCCAATTGAATTTCCAGTCACCTTCGAGCGAGAAGTAGTTGTTTGATTGCTTCTTATCGCCTTTCATTGCTTTGTCATTAGACTCAAAAGCGAAGAAGTTTGTATGCAAAGGGAAACGATTTACCTCATTAACGGCACAGTCATGCCATTCAGTAAAGGTTGGTTGTTGTTGTGCATAGCTGCATAATGGACTTGCCATCGCCACCAGTGCAAACATTAGTTTTGTATTCATATCTTTATGGTTTGAAGTTCTTAGGTATTTGGTTATGTGCACAAAGATACGTAAAAAAAACATACCCTGCAAATAATGGTGATGAGAAAAGCATCTTATCAACTCGTCTATGGCAGAAAGTTAGAAACTTCTTCCTATGAAAAGAATATTGATTTATATCAAAAATTCGTGAAGATTTTTATTGAAAAGTCATGTCGTTACAATCTGTTTTTGAAATAATTTATACTTTCGCGCCCACAAACAACAATAGGTTTTTAGGTAAGCAAGATTTATTTTAAGAAACGAAATAGGTTTAGCTAACGAAAGGAAAAGGATTAGTGTTCAGGCAAAACGATTTGAAAGTAGGATTAGTCAAAGGTGAAAGTAAGATTGTTTTAAGGGATAATCTATTTAAAGTTTTAGGTTTTTAGTTATTGAATTTAGGTTAAAGGTTGTTTGTAATGACAAGAAAGGTGGTGTCGAAAGTCGGCCCACCAATGACAATCGGGGTGAGAAATCAACTCCGATTTTTTCATTTTATAGAAGGTTATGTCTGTAATAGTGTGCAAAAAGGTCTGCGTTCTATTCAGAAAGTAGCATATTTGCCGTTTCTTCGGGTGTGTTAAAAGGCATCCCAAAGGCTAAATCGTCATCTGAAAATGAGGCTAACCGTGCGTTAACTTCTTTTTCTGTAAGCTGCAATTCACCATTATCTTTCGTTGCAGACAACATGCATTGTCTCACCGCCTCGCGATATTCGTCTATTAATTTATTTTCTTCCATATATATAAATAGGTGTAACTCGTAAATGTTTTGTTCCTACTAAGCAGATAACTTAAATTATTCTGTGATGTCAAAACTCAGAGAAAATGACATAAGGCAATACCATTCATGAGGTAAAGACCATAGGCAAAATTACTGAAATATTTGGGAAGATTTATGCTTTTCCCTCACTTTTTTCTTTAGAAGAATAAAGACTTCTCATCCTATGCTATTAGAATAGAACACAATGTAGATGAAGGAGAAGGATTGATTCGTTAAAAATACATAAACATCAATACCTTTCTACAACTATTTTCTACGTAAAGCACTACCTTTGCATGTTGAAATCACATGATGATTTCTTAATTATCAGAATAACTTATATGAGAATTCTCAAAAGAACATACATTCAACCGCAGACAGAAGTTATCAACTTTGACAACGAAGGTATGATTTGTAGCAGTGTTGAACCCAATGCATCAAACGCAATTCAAGTAGATGACACCTACAATCAAGGTGGAGAACATGATGGTGGAGGAAATGATTTATAAATGAAATGAAAACAAAATAGCATATCATTTATAACCATATAGAATTCAATAAGGGAGAGATGAATATTCATCTCTCCCTTATTGATTACCTACTTAAATGCTAATTTAAAAATGAATAAATGCACGCGCCGCACCAGAAGAGCTCGTTTTTACAGCGTAATTTATTTGATTAACATTTACATAATTACTTCTAAACATTACCGTAAAAGGCTTATCGTCATAACAATCAGCAGTCCAATAATAGCCATCTATTGGACTTCCACCAGCTTGTTGAAACAAAATCTTAATCAATTGATATTTAAGTCCTGATTCATAAGGAGCATCTGTCTTTACAGTTCTATCTCTTAAACTATTTGCTCCCATAGCTTTTGTTGCCAGACTCCATTCTCCTAATCCTCCTAAAAACCATCGTTTATTTACCAGAGAGCCTGTAAGTGTAACACCAGGATTATACCTTGATGCTTGGAAGAAGGCTGTAAAGTCGGGTAAAGTAGCTTTTATACTATTGCTAGGTTTCCATGTTGTAGAGCCATCATACGTCTGTTCTTCTCCATCATAGGCATCAATGGCTTCATTTATCTTGTTATGATACCACTTTGAACAAGTATAACTATTATTACTTGCCCATGCAATTGCAGAACTAACATCCTTTAATGCGATAGCAACATTTCTTGATCTATTATCTTTTCCGACTACCAACGCAACAGGAGTTCGGTTCCCTTTATTCCCCATTGTACCCGTTGTACCATCACTAAAGAGGTAGGTTGCACTATAATATATCGTCACTACAATCGTATATTCAGTACCACCTTGGAGACCATCCGCTATTGGATTGGAGATGGTTAATGTCTTTCCAGCTATTGCTTTCTTATAAATTGTGCCTGTAGATCCACTACTAAATCTAAACTTTAGCTTAGTAATGTCTGTTCCAGGCAATAGATATTTCGGAGTACTACTGCGGTTATAAGCATTCTCTCCCACCGAGAAGTTTCCATCGAAGCCTGAGAATAGCATCTCTCCCGCTGTAGAGTTAAGAGTTCTTTCTACGTTGCCCGTCTTTGGATCTATGGTTATTGATTCTGGGATTGCACTTGCACCATAAACAAAACTGCCCGTCATCGTTCCTTCAAACACTGAGGTTGTGAAAGCTTTCATCTTGAAATAAACCCTTGAGAAGAATGGCTTGAGTACAAAGTTCAACTTTGTTTTCAGTTTATTCTGAATCGTTACTTGTTCTGAAAGATAAAAAGCTTCACGCGCATTCGTATTTAATTTGGCAACTATCTTCCCATTTTCAAAAGCTAAATTGTTATTAAACACATAGAAAGTATAGGTTCCTGGCGTCATATATTGCTCTTTTTTTGAACCATTAATCATAACATAAATTGGTGAAGAGTATTGTATTTCCCACTTTGCTTTCAATTCATTCCCCTGGTAAGCCAATATCGTATACCTACCTGCGGGAGCCACAACTGGTGCGCGAGTCGCAGCTTTTTCCGTATGCGTTTCTTTCACTTCTACCAATGCTTCAAGTCCATTTCCAAGATCTTCTGTTGTAGATGAAACTACTTTTCCATTAGTTTCCTGCGCAGAAGTGCGCGACATCGCTTTTGCAGAAGCAACACTCTGAGCTGCATCTTCATTATTCCCATCTGCATATTCAGCCAATCCTAACTCAAAACTAACTCTACTTCCGAGTGAATCGGCTGGTAAATCATCTTCATCTATCACATTATTTGTAGAATTAGAGCATGCGGAAAAGCTCATCATCGTTATCAGAAGAATAAACGATATAAGTCCATAAACCTTCTTTGTTGTATTCATTTTCTTCATTAATTGCTTGTTTGTAGACTGCAAATTGACATCTAAATTAAAGTATACACTTAATTTTCGCGTGCAAAGTTACGATATATTTCACAATTAACCTATTATAAATGCAACAGATTTCTATACGTTTCTGCATCAGACATCACTTGAATCTTTCCATTCATCAATAGTCCGCGCCTTTCTTTTCAATTGATATTACATGCAGACAATCATTCTTTCAGCAAGTAGAACATTTCTTTTGACTCAATCAAAAACAACCAAAATCCTCGCAAAATGGCATAAAAAAACCTTGCAACGCATTTGCATTGCAAGGTTTATTATATTCTTCCGACTCATACACCTTATATATATAAGGAGAGAGTCGAGTCGGATGCGATGATTAAAGCTGTGGACCAGCAGCAACAAGTGCCTTACCAGCCTCATTGCTTTCATACTTCTTGAAGTTCTTAATGAAACGAGCAGCCAAATCCTTAGCTTTCTCTTCCCACTCAGAAGCATTCTTATAAGTGTCACGAGGATCAAGAATCTCTGTAGCAACACCCTCCAACTTCGTTGGAACAACAAAGTTAAAGTAAGGAATAGTCTTTGTAGGAGCGCTGTCAATTGAGTGATTTAAGATAGCATCAATGATACCACGTGTGTCACGAATTGAGATGCGTTTGCCTGTACCATTCCATCCAGTGTTAACCAAGTAAGCCTTAGCGCCACTCTTATCCATCTTCTTTACCAACTCCTCTGCATACTTGGTTGGGTGCAATTCGAGGAATGCCTGACCGAAACAAGCTGAGAATGTTGGAGTAGGTTCAGTGATACCACGCTCTGTACCAGCCAACTTAGCGGTGAAACCAGAGAGGAAGTAGTACTTCGTTTGCTCTGCATTGAGGATAGAAACAGGAGGAAGTACACCGAAAGCATCAGCTGAAAGGAAGATTACTTGCTTAGCAGCTGGACCCTGAGATTCAGGACGTTGGATGTTCTTAATGTGGTAAATAGGATAAGAAACACGTGTATTCTCAGTGATACTCTTATCATTGAAGTCAATCTTTCCATCCTTATCTACGGTTACATTCTCAAGAAGAGCATCGCGAGTAATAGCGCCATAGATGTCTGGTTCAGACTCTTTGTCAAGGTTGATAACCTTTGCATAGCAGCCACCTTCAAAGTTAAATACGCCCTTGTCGTCCCATCCGTGCTCGTCATCACCGATGAGTTTGCGCTTAGGATCAGTTGAAAGAGTTGTCTTACCCGTACCAGAAAGGCCGAAGAAGATAGCAGTATTCTCGCCGTTGAGGTCTGTATTAGCAGAGCAGTGCATAGAAGCCATGCCCTTAAGTGGCAAGAAGTAGTTCATCATTGAGAACATACCTTTCTTCATTTCACCACCATACCATGTGTTAACGATAACCTGCTCTTTAGATGTTACGTTGAACATTACACAAGTTTCTGAGTGCAAGCCGAGTTCCTTATAGTTCTCAACCTTCGCCTTAGAAGCATTGTATACGATGAAATCTGGCTCTTGATCGAAGTCAGCTTCATTCTTTGGACGGATGAACATGTTTGTAACAAAGTGAGCTTGCCATGCAACCTCAACGATGAAACGAATCTTCATGCGAGTATCTTTGTGTGTACCGCAGAAACCATCTACTACAAACAAGCGCTTGTTTGAAAGCTCTTTCTTAGCTATTTCCTTAACAGCTTTCCATGCTTCTTGACTTGCTCGGTGGTTATCATTGTGGTATTCCTCTGAGTCCCACCACACTGTATTATGAGATGTTTCATCATCAACGATGAACTTATCCTTAGGAGAACGGCCGGTATAGATACCTGTCTTAACGTTGATAGCGCCAAGTTCTGTCTCCTGACCTACCTCAAAACCTTCGAGACCTTCTTTTGTCTCTTCATTAAACAACACCTCATACGTAGGGTTGTAAAGTACTTCTGTAGTACCTGTAATGCCGTACTTCTCAAGTACTGATTTGTCAAACTTTGCCATTTCTTAAATGTATTTAAGTTGTGAAATTAAATTTGTCGTTATGTTATTCTTGAATTTCTTGACGGCAAAGTTAAGGAAAAAAATATATATATCCCAACTTTCGAGCTCTAAAATTCAGTCGATTTAGGTCGTTTCTTAGTTAAAGTTGTTAAAAAGAATCAGTCAATAAACACATTTGTAAGACTCACTTTGCAAAAGAAGATAGAATTAAATACCTTTGCAAAAATTAATTCGAAACAACCTATGAAAATTGTAAACTTCTCCGAGAAAAATAGTATTATTAACCAGTATCTGGCCGAAATGAGAGACGTTGACTATCAAAACAATCGACTACTCTTTAGGAACAACATCATGCGTATAGGCGAATTTGAAGCTTTCGAGATATCAAAGACGTTGCATTATGAGGCAAAAGACATCACAACTCCATTAGGAATCTCACGCGTAAATGTGCCTACTGACAAGATTGTTTTAGCCACTATCTTCCGTGCCGGCCTACCTTTTCATAATGGGTTTCTCAACATCTTCGACCATGCTGGCAATGCTTTCGTGAGTGCATATCGCGAATATAAGGACGCCGAACACCACGAAGTGGGTATTCATATCGAATATCTTGCCACACCAAATATTGATGGAAAGACGCTGATTATTGCCGATCCGATGCTTGCAACAGGTGGAAGCATGGAGTTAGGCTTTAAGGCTTTCCTCACAAAGGGCACGCCTAAACAGATTCATGTGTGCTGTGTCATCGCCTCACCTGAGGGCATTGACCACATCAAAAAGACCTTCCCAGAAGATAAAACCACAATATGGTGTGCTGCCATTGACCCTTGGTGACGCTGGTGACCTCTGCTATGGGGAGAAACTATAACACCATTACTACCCTATAACCTGCTTCCGATAACCTCTTTGCGAGCTACTATCGGAAGCATCACGCCATGACAAACCACCTTTTAAAACATCATCAGCCCATAATGCATACGCAAAGTGGCGCATTTCACACGATAAGATAATTCTTAAAATGTATCTAATTGAAAATAAAGAAGTTACCTTATTGCACAAACTAAACAGGTAACGATTTGGAAACGAGCGAATTGCTTTTAGTCGCAAGTCTCTGCATTAACAAAGAACGCTTGTAATTCTATTTGCAAAGATAATCATTTGCTTTGAATAATAAGCGTTCTTAATGAAATATATTTAATATGGTATTTCAATAAAAATATATTTTACAGGATCTCTACACATTCACGACAAAAAGAGTCTTCATTTATCAATAACTGTAGTACTCGCTTGAAATTATTCATTTCATTATCTTCAGCAAGTTGCTGTTCGGTAGTTTTACCAATATGTCCAACTCTAAAATACATATCAATTGCTTTATCAATTCCACTTAAAATTGTAGGCATATCGTAGACCTCTAGAGTATCACCCTCTTGTTTTGAAACTATGTGTATCGGATAATTTCTATGATTAGTAGACATTTGAGCTTCGTTAAGACCTTGATTTCTATAAAAGAGCATTGCGCTTTTTTTTATGTCTGTATCAAGAGTATCTGGCATCTTTATATAAAGCTTACCAGATGTATATATTTTACCATCAATTTCTGTAGTAGGCATTTCGGTTACAATCCATTCTGCCGCTAATTTCACAAAGCCTTCAAAATAGGAAATAGCAATTACAGTTGAAGGTAAGAGCCCCAAATGACCTAATTTCAAGTTTTCATCAGTTTGTTTTTTTAGTAAAATTAATCCCTCTTCTAAAGATTCCGTTGCAACCTTTTTCTCATCTCTTATTGTAATTTCATAGCGTGTTTGTGTTATTCCCAGCATATCCGTTGGGATTTTTGCATCTTTTTCTGCTATAATGAAAGCTCGATCCAAACCAACCCGACCAAGAAAAAGGCCATATTCAAATAAAATATTATCACGCGGTGTGTCAAACCCTTTCTCTCTCACGACAGCTTTATCATCTGCAGAAAAAACCATGAAGCCGAAATCAAATAGACTTGCTGATTTAACTAGAGTTTCTAAAAAAGAAATATTATTTTTAAAAATTTCATCTGTCCAAAGAAAGCAATCGTAGTCAGGAGAAAAGAAAGATTTAATACGCTTTGCTACTTCAAGTCCTTCGATAGAAGAACCTATAAAAATTCTTGGTTTCATATTTTTTTTAAATCATTATAAATTTGATAAACTTCATCTTCTAATACTTTAAGAGCTTGGACTTTATTAGGTTTTCCTAAAAAGACATATTCATCCCCAACAACAGACCTGAGTTGATTTTCTTTATTATCTTTCCACAAATGATACATATTATGCCATACGATATAGACTAAATCCTTAAAGTTTAGATTATAATAATCCTGTATGGGAATTGAGTAGCATATTGCATTAATTTCAAAGCTATTTAAAGGAATATCATAATCAGAATCTGTTCGAACATTTTTCAGGAATCTTATCATTCGCTTTAAACGTCCCTGTGTCTTTGCACTCCGAGAATTAATCCTTGAAATGCTCAAGAAAGGATAATCTGGTCCTTCAGCATATCCCTTTTCTTTATTGTATATATTTATTCCACGTCTTTCTTGTGGCATACCTTCCAAAACATAATCTAAAGATTGAAACCATGATGATGTCACAATATCAACATCCCTGTGCAAGTGCAGATTCGTAATTTTTACTGCTTTAGCATTATTAACATTACATACTTTATAGGTGTCCTTCATTATTTTTTCAATGTCATTTCTTAATTGAGTTAAATCTTGGTTGCCATTTCCTTGATATAAAGAAAAAGATGAATTAAAACTTTGTAGCCTATTAATTTGATTTAAATCATATTTCCATGGTTGTTGAAGTTCTATCCTTACCTTATCTATTTCTGTCCCATAAAATTTCTCACTTAGGACCAACAAATCTATATCACTTGCTCCTTTAATATGGGTATCAGTCATTACAGAACCTTGATATTCATATGAGACATTTTGTAATGTTTCTTTTAAATTCTGTTTTACAGCCTCACCGGCCTCTTTTGTTTTGCTTGTATACTCAGGTTCTACAGCTGCCATTGCATGCTTAACATATTTAACAACATCATCACCCGATGAATACGCATCGCTGAATTGTCTTCGCTCGCGCTCAAAGAGATTTATAGAATCGGGATTATACCGAGCAGAGAGAGCTGTAAGTTTTTGTTGATAGTTCATCATAATTATTTACGCGATTTAAACGTTTGATTTTAATTGAATACAAATATACAAAAACACTTGCATTTTACAAAATATAAAATAATTCTTCTATGAATCACATCCGTTTTTTATTATTGTTTTTCTATCCTCATAGATGGCTAGCAACAATGTAAGTCCTAGATAGCTATGGCATCCTGTTATATTTCTCTTCCTCGCTTCTTCTTTTTCTTAGCTTGATTTCTAAGTTTGTGCTGCCAGGCTGTCTCAGCATAATCATCGCCGTATGTCTGTGGATTGATAAGTTCACCTACCCCTGAAATCATTTCTTCGGCTGCATTCAAGGCGGTGCTTGCTACATTTCCTACGGCTTGTGCAATAGATAAATTTTCGTTTGCTTTTGTAGGCGGTATGTATGAACGACTGGGAGGAACAAGTTGATAGCCTGTGTCTGATTGAACTTTATTCTTTGTAGTCTTGTCAGCTATTGTGTGAGCTTTTATTATTGTCTCCTTTGTTTCGGCTTTATTGGCTACTTCAAAGTTTTTCTGCAAGGAACGGTAGCCAAACTCCCTGCCTATCTCGGAAGCTTTGAATGTCTGTCCACAGTAGGAGAACTTCAAACCATAGACGTTACCTTACTTATTCTTCATACGCTCAATAATAATGCCCTTCTTGTTCAATTCATAAAGGAACATAGAATGCCCTGATATGCCACCGCCTTTATATTTATCCAACAAAGCATAGCAGATTTGTTGCATCTCTTTCTTTGTTTGCTCTCTCGTAGGATTGGCTTTTGCTTTCTGATGCTTCCTTTCCGCCTTGACCTCCTTTGCGATAGTCAAG
>QWCC01001700.1_pt1 | contig 11160 bp, 13 predicted proteins | sample 1972491 | NCBI WGS metagenome assembly QWCC01 (sample SAMN09866718, study PRJNA288562) | Human oral metagenome isolate term5_saliva, whole genome shotgun sequencing... | isolation source: mouth | host: Homo sapiens | place: USA: California
TTTATTAAAATTATTTTATATTTACAAGGACATTGTATCAAAAAGAGAATTTATGTCAAGGGTCGCACAATATATCTTTTTTGTGCATTTGTCAAGTTTATGTTAAAATATATACTTTTTAAAAGTGTTAGGTATAGATATTATAACATAAAATTACATAAAAAATGTTGTTTATTTTACACCAATTTTTTATTTATCTATACAACCGAGAATATAAAGCTTGTCTTAATTTTTCATCACTGACATTTATAGACCATACACGAATTAAGGGAAGGTGAGAATCCCTAAAAATAGCATTAACTTCAATATCTCTTTCACGCCTATTTTTATTCATATGTGTTCTATCATCAAGTTCTAAAGCAATAACAGGCATAAAATCATCAATATCACAAATAACAAAATCAACAGACTTCTGATTTATATGCAAAAAAGCATACTTAAAAGCTTGCCCAGATTGAACACCAAAAAAAGAAGAAAGGTGAGCTTGAGGTATAACTATAAATCCACGGGGAATAACTCTATTTAATTTTTTGAAAAAAATAATTTCACGATCTGTCATTATTTTTTTCTTATAGTATCTATATTTAGAACGATGAACTTTTGGTTTTTCTTCTTTAATAGTTTTATTTTCAAGATCTCTAACGGTAACTGGAACTATTTTATAAAAACCTTCTTGTCTTTTTTCTTCAAGAGTTTCATTATATTTTTTAATCTCTTCAGATTTAATTTTATTTCTTAATACAATAGCGATAATTACGATAATAAGAATAAAAATATATAACGAAATCGCAAATTTAACCATAAGAATATTATACATTAAGAATAAGCTTATTTCAATAAATTGAAATAAGGAGTTATCACTTGATAAATCAAGATGATAACTGTTATATTTTTATGTGGAAGCTTTCACGTTTAAAGTGATTTTCAAGTTTATTTACATATTTTGAAAAACTGAAATATGATGATTCTTTTGGAATTGTGTATATGTCGTGGTAATCGTGTTTTGCAGTTAGGAATTTTTCAGGTATTTTTTTATGTTCTGAAATAAAGTTAGGTATAATTTCAGGGGTTTTTAGGTTTCGACTTGCCCAGTAGCGTTTAGCGTTTTTATCTTGAATAAGTTCTTTTGTAATATATTTTTTGATATAACTAGACATTTTAGTTTTATCTTTAATAGGGGCGATTTCAGATCGACCAAGAGTATATCTTGTGATGAATTTACGGTTCTTATCTTTCTTTTTAGTTTTAAGTTCAGATACGGTAATATAAGGGTTTTTTCGAGTATAAAAGCCTTCTGTTGAGTTTTGATAGCCTTCGAGCAATGCATGGAAGTGCCAAGCGCCGTTTTTGTGGCGTTCTGGTACAATTAAATAGAGGAATTTTCGGCCGTGGCGTCTGAAATGGTTGAGTTGTTCAGTTTTAAGCCAGTTTTTGAGTAGGGAAGACATCTTTTGGAAGTCTTTTCGGTTTTCTTCACCATTTACTTTAGAATTCGAAGGGTCAAAAGTGAAGGTGGCGAAATGCGAAAAATTGTTACACAGTACGTAATCTGATATTTTAGTTTTTGTGCGGTTGATCGACTTTTGCAGATAATCATATTCATATTCTTCGGCATTTTCTTCATTTACAAGGATAGCGGAAGTACTATATTCTGAAGATTCTGAAAAGTTAGTAAATACAATAGGGCGGTGATATTTAATTATTTTGATTGAATCTGGATAGATTTTAGCATATGAGCATATTTCTTTATATTTAGTATTTGGATTTTTTTCAAATATAGAATTTAAAACATTTGAGGTATTTATTTTTAAAGGTGTTTTTAAAACTATTTGTTTTTTAATCGAAAATACTTGCATATAAATAATCTCCTTAAATTAGCGTTTTGTGTGTTAAGTGTGGCTCTTGACAAGAGCCCCGCACGCGGGGCGAACCCCACTTAACTTAAGCGATTTGTTCTCGTTCAATTTTGAAATAATGTTTAATTTCAAAATCTGGACAATACTGATATACAGTAAGATGAGTATCTCCACAATATGAATTTGTTTGTATTTTCATAACTTTTTGCAGTTTATCGAGAAGTTCGAAGTGCTGTTTAATAACTAATAATGCAGTTTTGGCATCTTTTTTAGTATTGTAATGTGCAAGTGGGGTACGGTTGTGATATAACGTATATTGAAACTTACGTATAAGTTTTAGTTCATATAACATAATTTCTCCTTTAAATAATAGTTTTTAGATGCTTTCGTGCGCGCGTCATCGACTTGCGGACGCACGAAAGCCTTTCTTTTTCTTCTGTTCTAAATTGATGACCTGAAAATCTTCAAATTCTGCTTTTCCTGATACGACTTTTTGTAAGGTGTCGTACATATTACGTAATTTTTCAGAATGGAAGAAAAAGCCAGTTTTTACAGGGTGACCAATTAAAGCACCGCTATAATCTGTTGTGAGTTTATGTGCATCATAAACTTTATTGACAGTGAATATATTGCCGTGAGTTAAACACATAACTAAATAGTTAGCTTGCTCTCTAAACGGTTTTGCCATACGTAAAAATAGCTGAGAAGTACCAATAATAGCTTTACGTTGCTTGCGTTGTTGTGAAATTTCGGTAAAAATATATGGTGGTATATCTTTAGACTCTAAGGCGTTAAAATACGTGTGTATTTCATCTATTAAGTAAATAACGCCGTATTTATTGTTATTAACTTCAACCAACAAACGGTGCAGATCATCGTGATTTTTGAAAGTTATGATTTTGTTAGGTAAATCACTATTAAACTCCAAATTTGTAACTAAAATTGATTTTGGGTAACGCACCATTAAATTATAAACGTGTTTTACCGCTGAAAGCGTTTTACCTGAGCCTTGCCAACCACAATATACAGTTAAACCTGAAGCTCTAAACAATTCTTTATCTTTTGAATCTATATAATTCTGTTTAATAGAGTCGAAGTGAATTTTTGCTTCTTTTTTGATGAATGAAAGATATGACATTGTAAATCCTTTTACTTATCTTTAAAATTAAATACTGGAATTTTATACAATAACCACCAAATAAATGAAGCGGCAAATTCTAGTGGAAGAAGAACTGCAGAAAATGTAAAAATAAACATTATAAGCTCTTTAGATCCTAAAATATAACCAAACAAATATAATGGAAATTGAATAGCGGCGAAAATAAAGGTGATCGAACTGGCCATACTTAATAATGGAGCTATTAAAGAATCTAAACCAGAAACTATTAAAGAAACTGGAGCTAATAAAATTTCAACAATTTTCAATAGTAAAATTACAATCATTTTTAACCTTCTTTCCTTGTCCAACGATCCCAAACGTAAGCAGAACCCATAACAACTGGTATAATCTGCAAAACTCTATAGACTGCCCACCAGAAAAATGCAAACATAAGCAAATTTCTTGCTAAACCTATATAAATTTTTGGAACTTTACAAATTGAAGTTATTAAATTATAACCTTTAGCATATTTCTGACCGCCTGAATTATATAAACCTCCTAAATGTGGACTCGTTGAATCCCAATAACCATTAGAACATTGATTTCCATATGAAAAACCTACTGAATCTAAAGGTAAATATGTTGTATTTAAAACTCTTGTGATTTGTTCAAAACTAAACATAGATCGCAGATTTCCAAGTTCTTGATTTAAATCATTATCTGAAGGAACAAATACAGCTTTAATCATTTCTGGAATTTTAGCTGGTAAATTATAAAGAAAATCCCAAATATTTTTAACAGCTTCAATTAAACCATTAAATAAATTAGCAATACCGTTTATGATATTATCAACAATTAAAGAAACAACTTTTTGCATTCTAATAATTGAATCGATCATTGGCTGAAAAAATCCTTTAATTCCACCTAAAATATCAAGATTAAAGCCACCACCGTTATTATGACCATTGTTGTTTTGATTTTGACTACTTCCACCAACTGGATCAATCAAAAAACCGCCTTCATTTCTGTTCCATTCATTTTTCAATAAAGTTGAACCACCAAGTAAGGTTAAACCTTTTTCAAAATCTTCATCTGTAAAACTTTCTAAATCATAAGATGCATAATTATATGAATCATTTACATATAAATAATTTCTATTTATTTTCTGAGTTTTTCGACTATAATCAAATTTAAGATAAGAACCTGCCTTAAGCTTAATTTTAAATTTGCCAGCTTCTTGAATCATTTCTAAACCACAAGGATTTTTAGTTTTAACTTCTGAACCATATCGATTTTCTTTATAATCACAAATATATGCAATACCTTTTAGTTCTTCGCCATATGGATTTATAGCGAAAAAATAATAATGCATATCAATTTTACGATCTTCTGAAATTCCAGAATTTGAATAAAATCTTGAAATTATATAGCGATCATCTTCTGGTGATATTTTATAACTTTCAACTGCGAGGGCGTTTTTGTTTAGAATCCCAAATAAACCAAAGCATAATGCAAAGCCAAAGAACAAAAAATAAATTTTCCATTTATTCATAACCTACCTTTTAGGGCGTACTTTCATATTTTTAATAATATATAATGCTAAAACAGTAAGCATTATAATAACGAGCCAAGTTATATCATCAAATTTCACAAATTTATTGTGAAGTGGTGTAAAATAATAAACATCTTGCATAAATAAAAACTCCTAACTTAACACAACAAAAAACACTAATTATAATCTATCTCTAAATAGCACGTTCATAACCATAGAGTAGATAAGGTGAATACCAGCTAAAACGCCTATAACTGGTAGCAAAAACACAAAACCTTTCGAGAAAAGGTCTAAAATAATGTTGATTACTTCGCTTGATGATATATTTTGAACCATTATTTACCTTATAAATTAAATTAAGCTTGAATTTTAGCCTAAAAGCGGTTTTGAAAAGGCTTAAAATATGTTTGATATAGATTTAGATATAAAATTTTACCGTAAACAAAATAAAAAACAAATAGAGAAAATGTACTAACCGCTTTTATTTGATGCAATTTTTAAAGTTTTACAATCTAAATTATTTTCAAGATAATTTAATTTTTAAATTACTTTTAATATTATAGTTGAGCAGTTTTGAATCTTACTCAGGATTTTAAAGAAAGAAGGGGACTAAACTCGTCCGTTCTTTCCGCGGTTGATAACCTTTCGCACGATAGTGATACCTACCATACCTACAAGAATAGGTGCAACAAAAGTTAGACCGTTTGAAAATGCTGCTTCAATTCCGTTGATAATTTGAGTGTTCAAATTTTCTGGAAAATTGATAGCTCCAAATGTTTGAAGTGCTTGCATTTTTTAAGCTCCTTTTTTTAAATTTAATATTATTTTTATTTTTGTTCGCTTTTTGTTTTGCGAGCTTGGGCTAACAGTTTAAGTTTTACATAGGCTGTTAGTCCTCGTTTAGAATATTGTCGATTTTATCAATTTGAGAAATTCGAGAAACAACATCTTTAAGACCAAATTTATCTTTAGGATCTACAAAATAACGGATTTCAAGACCGTTTTTAAAATGCAAAGTCATAGTAGTATAGACATTGCCAGTTTTTGGTGATTCTTGAGTTTTAAGAGATACACGAGAGAGAGTTGAAATAATATTATCTTCATTTAATTGATTCTTGTTCATAAAAATTTTTTCCTTATATTTTATTAAAATTATTTTATATTTACAAGGACATTGTATCAAAAAGAGAATTTATGTCAAGGGTCGCACAATATATCTTTTACGACATTATATGTAAAAATAACTCTTAAATATAAACTTAAATATTACTATTTGTATTTATACTGCGTAGGGCTTATTTTCATCTTTTCTGACAGATAAAAAATAATTTTCCACACCCCTACCTTATTTATTTTTTGACAATTTGACTTTTTTATTTTTTAATATTATAATATGTTTTTTATATTTTTCCCTGCTCTTCTTATTCTTAATTATAGCATAGAACAAAAAGCGAACAAACCTCTTCTCTTTTTTGTTATTATTTATAATAACCTTTTCCTTCAATCCTTAGATCTATGTAATTTGGTGAAATTTTATGAGTTCCAAAATATTCAATAGCCTTTTTAAAGTTAATGATTTGCCCTTCTACAGAATCGGCTGTCGACATCCTCGCAAAGTAACTTACGCCTTTCACAGAAACTTCAACCTGTCGTAAACTAAGGGGCGGAATACGAATTTTCGAAACCTCTAGCCCCTGTTTGTTTGCAGCAGAAACTAGTTTTCCAATAAAGCTAAAAAAGCTACTGCTTGCAACATTTTTACCGTTAGAAACTATAGCACCGCTATCATCAATTATATTTAGTGACGGTTTTTCAAAATTATTAATGTTAAAAGACACACCTTCAGAATCGACGAAAAATTCTTTACCATCAACCAACCAAGAAGCAACAGGTTTTCGAAAATCAAGATAAATTTTATATAAGGTTAGACCATTAAATTTAATATCCGAAATAGATAATACCTCTGGATAATCTTTTTGAAGGCTTTCAAGTAAAGCGTTTTTATTTAAATTTGATAAAATTCGTTCACTCGGATTTATATTTAAATATTCTTCAACTGATTTTTCATATTTACTTAAATTTTGGCTTTTTGATTCATTTGAAACTACTGAAACCTTAGAAATAAACTGAAATAAAAATATAGAAATTAAACTTATAAAAATAGCTAAAATCACGAAAAAAGCACCTAGCTTTCTTCGGCGAATAACTAATTTTTGATTTTCTGAACGCTCAGAATGCTCTTTTTGATGTCGTGAAATTGTTTTTCCACGCCGAAAATCGCCCTTCTCTCTTGAGCGTTCTCCTAGAATCTTTTCGCGCATTTCGCGTCGAGTTAAGTTTTTTTCTTCTTTCATCTAACTATAATTATATCATAAGCTCAATATTTTTTATAGCTTTGCGGCTTCAAAAATCATTTCTGTAACATCTTTAGCAGCATTAGGCTTAGCAAATTTACTAAATTCTTTGCCAAGCTTAAGCATTTGTTCTGGATTCTCTAAAGTTCTCAAAATTTCATCTGAAAGAATTTCTGGATTTTTTTCAATTTCATCGTCAGAAACAATCTTAACAGCATTAGATTTTTGATAAACCTGCGCATTTTTTAATTGATGTCCACCTGTTAATCTTGCATTTGGAACAAGGATTGTTGGCTTGTGAAGCGCGGCAAGTTCAAGGTTGGAAGTTGCACCAGCCCGAGCAACAACTAAATCTGCAGCAGCTAAAAACTTCCACATATCTTTTGATACAAAACTTAACAAGTAAAAATCCTTCAAAAATCCCTCAGTTTTTCTCTTAAGCTCGTCAAATTGAGACACGCCAGAGATTAGAACAATTTGAGCAGATTTTGAAAGTTCCCCACCCTTCGAAACTACCGCATTATTAAGCCGAGCTGCACCAAGACCGCCACCAGTAACTAAAACAAGAGGCTTATCTTTAGAAAACCCAAGCTCAACCTTAAAATTATCTTGTTCTTTTTTGCTATATTTTTTAAAATTTTCAAGTACTGGAATTCCAACATATTTTGAAATTTCTTTTGGATAATTATAAAATTCGAGCGGTGCGCCTGTTGCAATTCTTTTAGCAAATTTTGAAATAATACGATTAGCTAAACCTGGGTGAGCATCAGAATCATGAATTACAATTGGAATTCTCAAGACCCAAGCACTTATTCCAACAGGAACACAAACAAACCCGCCTTTGCAGAAAATAACATCTGGTCGCCAAAAAAATAGTTTGAAAAAAGACTGAAAAATACCGGCAATATTTCGAAAAATATCTATAAGATTACCAAAAACAACACTTGGAATTGTAAGATGCTGCCAAAAAGTTAAATGATTATAGCGACGAAATTTCCCACTTGAAATTTTTGAAATTTTAACCCTTTCACCAAAAGAATCAGTCATTATTTTTTTAGCCTGTGGTGCAAATTTTTTATCACACCAAAAATGTAATTCTACTTTTGGATTTTTCTTTAAAATTTCTTTAAAAACTGCCACGATTGGAACTACGTGACCGCCCGACCCGCCGCCGACTGCCAATATTTTCATTGCCTTCCTCCTTAAAATCTTCAACTTGAGTAAATGATGTGTAATTCGAAATATTAAACACAACACCAAGAACTGTCAAAATAACAACCAAACTCGTTCCACCATAAGAAATTAACGGAATTGTAATACCTTTAAGTGGAAATAGCCCAACCATCGCTGCAATATTAATAATTGTTTGCGAAGCTAGCCACCCAGCAACACCGGCCACAAAAAGGCGGCTCGCGGGGTTTTCCATTTTTGAAATAATTACAAGAAGCTGATAAAACAGCCCGAAATAAATTGCAATAATAAAAATTAAACCGACAAAACCAAACATTTCTCCCATTACGGCAAAAATTGAGTCATTAATGGTTTCAGGCAAATAGCCAGCAGATTGAACTGAATTTCCAATCCCTAAGCCCAAAACTCCACCCGAGCCAATCGCGAGCTTTGCATTACAAATATGGTATTGATCTTTACCACTTTCAGTTAAAATGTTGCTACAATCGCCACTCGAAAAAGTTAAAATTCGAGAAATTCGATGAGGTTCGAAAATAATCAGAAGAACAACCCCAACCAAAACCAACACACCAATTGGAATTATTTTTTTAGACTTCATTCCTGCAATAATAAACTGGAATGCAATTGCAATAATAATTGTCGTTGCTGTTCCGAGATCTTTTTGAAAACCAGCAATCACCAAAAGCACCGCAATAATCACAACTGAAGCCGGTAGAATCGTTTCTTTATAACTGTTGATTTTTCCCTTCGAAGCTTGAGCGCCAAGGAAAGTTGAAAGAAGTAAAATCACGCCAATCTTTAAAAACTCAGCTTGCTGAAAACTGAAACCAGAAAAGCCAAACCAGCGACAAGCTCCATTTTCACAAATTACAGGAGGAAGATTAAACAATGCTAAGCCTGCAAGAGCTACACATAAAATTAGAGAAAAGATAAAGAATTGTAATGATTTCGAAAAAATCCAGTTGAGTGGAATTGCCTTCATTCCAAAAAAGAAAACCAAACCAACCGCAATATAAATTAAATGTCGCCAGAAGAAATAATAATCATCATAGTTCGCACCTTTAGCAATATTCAATGAATTTGCTCGCTGTGGGCTTAATGAAAACATCACAACCAAACCAATCAGCAGCAACAGACAGATAAAAAGAAATAGCATATAATTTGCACGATGCTTGCGGATTTTTTCGAAACCTTCAAGATTGAGGCGTTTTTTATTGTCAGCTTTAACACTTTCGTAAATTCTCATACAAGGATTTACGATGAAAATTAAAAACATTGAACGAATTAAAAATATAACTCGCTCCAAAAAACCTGCAAAATCACCGTTCAAAAATTGCTGAAAAATTGCTGAAAAATTATCATTCTTCAAATCACTTTTTAAAAAGCTTTGGTTACGTGATTTTCGAAAAGATGAATTTCGAACTTGTGGCGTTCGAGCTTGACGACGAGATGAATAGTTTTCAAAACCCCGTCGTTCACTCAAATTCCTATTCCTTCTTTCCATTTTAAAGAATTTTATGCTCTGCCAGCGCCAAAATTACACCAATAAAGGCCATAACCATTCCGATAATCCAAAAACGCATTGTAATTTTAGTTTCTTCCCAGCCAGTAGCTTCAAGATGATGATGAATTGGTGCAGAGATAAAGATTTTTCGTTTAAATACTTTTTTCGAAAAAATTTGAATCGCACTTGAACCGGCTTCAATCACAAAAATTAAGCCAATTACAGGAAGAAGAAGGAGTGAATTTGTAAGCATTGCAACCACTCCTAGAGTCGTTCCCCAAGCGAAAGAGCCAACATCGCCCATAAAGAAACGCGCAGGATAGACATTAAACCATAAATATGCAAGTAGTGCGCCAAGAACAGTAAAACAAAATACCGCTAAATTATGCTGATTCTGAACAAGAGCAATAATTCCAAAAGCACCGAAAGCAGCACTCAATAATCCACCCGCCAAACCATCAAGCCCGTCAGAAATATTTACGGCATTACTTGTTGCAACAATCGCAAAAATAAAGAGTGGAACCATCCAGTATCCAATTTCAATGTCACCAATAAAAGGAATCATAACACTTGTAAAGTGAAGTTTAAAAGTAAAAAACCACGCTAAGAAACCAGCAAGAGAGATAATCATCGCAAACTTAACAGGCGCACGGAGCCCGGCATCTTTACGATTCGAACCCCAAATATTTAAGATGTCATCGATTAAACCAATAAATGCACCACCAGCAAGCCCGGCAAGTGGCAACCAAGTTTGCTCACGCTTCAAATTTAATAAAACAGAAATGATAATAACTGCAATTACGCCAATAATTCCTGCCATAGTAGGAATATTACGTGCAATTTTTTTAGCATGTAGTTTATTTACAACAGTTAAAGCTTCACCTGTAACAGATGCTGTTTTTTGCTTCTTCCAGAATTTATATTTATAAGCAACAAAAGTATAAAGTGGCGTTAAAGCCATTGCTAGAACGAACCCAGCAAGACTAAATAATGCAGAAACGATTAATTGATTTGTGATATTTAACATATTCCCTCTTTAATTCTTTGGTTTAATCTCTAAATAATTTAATAGCCAGTTTGAAATTTCGGTGAAAATCGGTGCGGCATCTTTCGACCCTTGCAGATTCTGATTTTCACCCCAAACCGCTACCATTATAACATACTCGGCTTCATCTCCGCCACCAAAACCAACATAACTACCAATTGTCTGATAATCAACATATTTTCCACCAACGATTGTCTGGCTTGTTCCGGTTTTTCCGCCAATTTGATAACCCGATGGATCTTTTGCACCACCAACTTTTCGAACACCTTCCAGGACTTGCTTCATCTGTTCACTGGTTTCTTTCGAAATTACCGCTTCTTTATTAATTTCAGGCTCTTTTTTCGAAAGCTTTCCATTTTCATCAACTATTCCTTCAATCAGGCTTGGCTTATATAAAGTTCCACCATTCACTAGTGAAGAAAAAGCATTTGCCGTTTGAAGCATTGTTGTGGTCATACCTTGACCAAAAATCATATTCGAATATCGAACCGCATTACCTTCTGCGTCTTTTGGCGAAACTAGTGAACCCCGACTCTCCAGAACTTCAATTCCTGTTTCA
>QWCC01000567.1_pt1 | contig 11102 bp, 10 predicted proteins | sample 1972491 | NCBI WGS metagenome assembly QWCC01 (sample SAMN09866718, study PRJNA288562) | Human oral metagenome isolate term5_saliva, whole genome shotgun sequencing... | isolation source: mouth | host: Homo sapiens | place: USA: California
GAGCGGCAAGGCAGGAGGTCAGATGAACCACCAGTACACCTATGATGCCCTGTATCGTCTGACAAGCGCAACGGGTACTTACACGGGTGCTGATAGCAAAACGGCTTCCTATACCCTTGCGATGGGCTATGACAACATGCACCGCATCACGTCAAAGGCGCAGCACCTGACCCAGCAGAACGTGCAGTTCAACGGTACGCTTAGTGCAGGCTACGACCTCACCTACACCTATCAGGACTCCACGGGGCACAAGTTCCAGCTGGCAAATGTTCAGGATGTGAACTACCGCACGGAGGGGACAGCCGGTGAGAATGACAAGGTAAACAACGGCCATCTTTATACCTATGATGCCAACGGTAACCTTGTCTATATCAACACCTCCCGTGTGAAGAAGGACGGCAAGGAGGATGAGAAGGCTACCGAGCAGAAATACAAGTGGGACGAGGAGAACAGACTTCTTGCCGCCGACGAGAACGGCTTTGTTTCCAACTACTGGTACGATGCCGACGGTGAGCGCACGGTAAAGACCAGTGGCGAGGGCGAGCAAATCTATGTGAACTCCACGTCGAATACCGTATGCAGGTAGTGAGGCTGATGCAATTAACGTAGATTACAAGGGTAAGTATAGTGCTCAGCAGCAAGTTATCAAGGACAACTACGCCATGTTTAATGTGCCTTACAATGGTGAGGACAACAACGACTACGTGGATGGCGAGGGCTTCTGCTGCAACGACGGAACCCCGGAGGCTGCACAGGCCAAGGCAATGGCGGCAAACGTGGCAGGTGCCAAAGCTGTCAGCGGTAACTTCAAGGAGAACGACGAGTACGAGAAGATGCAGTTCTACTATCATCCCGACCATTTAGGCAGTAGTAGCTACATCACCAACCTTGACGGAGAGGTAGCTCAGCACATCGAGTATGTGCCCTTCGGTGAGGTGTTCATCGAGGAACGCAACAACACATGGAACACGCCTTACCTCTTCAACGCCAAGGAATTAGACGAAGAAACAGGGCTATATTACTATGGAGCCAGATACATGGATCCCAAAATCTCCATGTGGTTAGGGGTAGACCCGATGGCTGAGAAATATCCGAATTTAACAGGGTATTGCTATACAATGGATAATCCTATTAAATTTGTTGATCCAGAAGGAAAAGAAGGCATTGTAGTTTCTGGCCAGCATGGTGGTACAATGAAAAATAGAGAACATTTTTTGATAAATGGGTTGAATCGTATAAAAGGAGCACTTAAACATAGACAGTCATCCGCTGAAAAGGTTACGTGGTTTGTATACAGCGATGGAACTGAAAAATATGGATATTCAGATGATGAACTATCTAAGTATAGGGAACAGGCAAAAAGCCTAGGTGTTGAGATGAAAGTTGTAGGTAATACTGATGATATAGTAGACTATGTAAATAACAAAACTGGTGGGGAATCGCGTGCAAATGATAAAATAACAAGTTTTTATTATATAGGCCATGCAACACCAGGGGACTTAAATGCAGGATATAATGGGGGATTCTTTTTTGATGGAGATGAATTTGATGCTGACCAGTTTAAGAGCAGTGCTTTTGCAAAAGGGGCTTGGATAAATGTTACAGCAGCTTGTAGGACTGCAATAGGAGGATGTCTGGAAAAAAGTATTGTAGACCAATTTGCAAAGAAAGTTGATAGAACCTCCCAGATTTTTGGCTCTAACGTGAGAGTTTTTTTTGAAGGTGGGGTTCGAACAGATGCAGAACTTTTGAAAAAGAATGGAGGTAAACAAATTAAAAGGAATGGTAAAATATGGTAAGAATTAAGTCAAAGATTTCGTTAATGATATTTGGGATATTGTTATTGTCTCTTTATTTTTGCATCAATCCTTTGTATATAGATTTTCAAGGAAAAGTGTTGATAAAAAGTAATGAACTCAACAAAAAATACATAAAATTGTCAGATATATTGCCAATTGGGAAAGGACAGTTATCTGCATATTTGATTCTTGATTCTGAGGAACGTAATAAGCTCCCTAATAATATCATACATTGCAAAATATTATATACGGACGACACCACTATTGTGAAGAAATTGTTAAATTTAAGATTCTTAAATACACAAGGAGATATGTGTACTGATAATAGCAGATTAGTTATTTGTAAAAATGGTAATAAGATTTTTACAACTTACATCTTACTTGAAGACAAAATAATGGGATTGCAAAGTAATGTAACAGGCTGGATAGAGCCTACTGATAAAGAATCATTTTGTGATATATTCAAAAATTTCAGAAGATATAATTATCCTCTTTTGATAAAATAGATTTTGTTATATCCCCTTAGATGTAAAAAATGTTTTGGAAAGTTCTTTGAGAATTAAGAATGAACTATAATAAAGATAATATTTCACCGGAGATAGTAATACCCAAGTAAAGAAAATCTTAAAAATTCCGCCGGACAGTACCGTACTGTTCGGCGGAGTTAGATGAAGATCATTCTCGTCTAAAAATCTGCTTAACAAGCCGTGCACAACGTGCGTCCGTCGAAGGATTTCCGCATCCGCGTGGTATATATCTCGCCGGACATCATCGAACTGAGCACGCCGCAGAGCAACTATGGCATGCGTGGACAGTTGGCGCTGTATCTGAACCCTGTGATGCAACTTACCGATGCCCAGGCAGAGAAATGCCGACAGGACATCATCAACATCGACTATCGTCTGGCCGACACCGACAACCATTTCCATCACGACACAATCATCAACGCCGTGCAGACGCTCATCCTCGACTCCTTCGACTTCCACTCTCGCCTCTATGGCGACACCGAGGTGAGCACGCACTACGCCACTATCATGCGGCAGTTTATGGCGATGCTTGATCGCGGCGACTACCGCACGAACCGCGAGGTGACCTATTATGCCTCCGAGCTCTGCGTCACGCCGAAGTATCTCTCAGAAGTGGCAAAAAGTGTTAGTGGTTATGACGCTAACTTCTGGATCAACCGTTACACCATGCTTGACATCTCCCGACTCTTGCGCGACAAGAGCCTCTCGTTCGTTCAGATCTCCAACATGTTCGGCTTCTCCTCGCCTGCCTATTTCTCCCGCTATGTACAAAAGAATTTAGGGCTGAATCCCACCGAATACAGAGGATAGTGCTTCTATCTTTTCACTCCATATTCCGTACCCATTAAAACCTGGGCGTTTAGTTATTCGTATTTGTTGTGACGATGGGCTTGTCCTCTCCTTCAATACATTATAGAGATGTGTCTATTTTGATTTAACTTCATAGCGTGTAGAGAATGAGAGCGGGTTGAGGTCATACCTTTGCTGCCTCATCGGTCGATGGTAGCGGCACTGCGGTCGGTTTTTCCCAAAATGGTCGAATAATCAGAACTGACAGTCTCACAAATCATTTGCTATGTCCTCTCATTTTTTGACTGTTGAGGATAGTTTTTTATAAAATATTAGGAATCTATTTGGGATTTGTCCTATAAAACTTTATCTTTGTAAAACATTTAGAATGTCATCGTTGGCTTTATGAAATACTATATATAGTAATGAAATAAATGAGAACAATACACAAAATAAATTGTTATATATGGGAAGCGTAAATAATAGGAATCAGCAGTCTAATATCTCGTCAATAGACGAGGTCTTAAAACTTGCTCTTGATAAGCTATATAAGGTTTCAAACAATTCCATGGGACTAAGTGGAATCCCCAGTGGATTTGAAAAATTAGACCAAATAACATCAGGATGGCAAGTTGGTAATGTAATTGTTGTGGCAGGGAGGCCTTCAATAGGTAAGACCTCTTTTGCAACTAGTTTGCTAAAGAATATTGCTATTGAGAAATCTATACCAAGTGCTTATTTCTGTTTGGAATCAAAAGCGCATGAAATGGTTAATCGTCTCGTTGCAAGTTATTCTAATACTCCCATATCAAACATAGTTGCAGGGCAATTATCCAAAGATGAATGGGATAGATTAGATAATTCTATCACAGGTATATCTAAATCTCCAATTTATATAGATGATCAAACGTTTGATATAAACGAAATTTGTGATAGTATTAGGAGTGTTGTTAATAAGCATGATGTCAAGATTGCCTTTGTTGATTATATTCAACTGATACATACTCCTTACAAAATATCTTCTAATTTTACGAGGAATGACGAACTTGCATATGTTATGCATACTTTTAAAGCTCTTGCGAAGGAACTTGATATTCCTATCATCTTATTATCTCAAATGAATCGGTATGCCGAAAATCGAGAGATACTTTCATCGAGAAATCCCCAATTAACAGATTTACGGGAATCTGGCTCCATTGAAGATGACGCTGATGTAATAATCTTCATACATCGTCCAGAATATTATCATTGTTATGAAGACGAAAAGGGCAATGATATGCGTGGTATAGCACAGATTATTATTGCAAAACATCGCATGGGTTATACTGGTCAGTTATCCTTGAAATTTGAAACAAAATTTGCAAGATTCTCAGATATACCCAAAGGTGATTTTTTCTAAAGTTTTGGGAGCATTATATTCCAATGATTTCTGGTCTACCAATATATAGCTATCGTGAAAAAATTGCGTATAATAAAAGAGCAATATAGTGTAAAGGATAGTATGCGTAGCATAAATATTTCGCATACTGTCCTTTTATAAATCCTCGCTCTCCATTGTAACACAGGATGACGGCCAGCCCCAGCCAAAGCCCGACTACACCATACTGGTACATGAACAGGGTAGCTAAAAGGCATTTCGTCACCTTGTCCGGCAGGAAGAAGTGGAACGCGCATATCAAGAGAATGCCGGAATATTCATAATCGACATGCAGCCAAGTAGCATTAGCACAAATGGAAGCCATAATGACACACCAGAGCAAAGGCTTGTTGCCAATTCGGGTTATCAAGTCTATTGCCACCAGTCCTAACAATAGGGTAAAGAACACATTGTGGGTGTTGTCATGATTCAGCAACCACCACGGAGCTTCGGATATGAGTGCAAAAGCCAAGAGGTTGAGCGCATACTTCCCCGTGGAACGAGTATGGACATATCCTTCCACCAACAGAAAGGCGAAGATGGGGAACGCCATTCTTCCCATCGTCCTAATCAAGTCATACATCAAACTACCATGTTCCATGAGGTAATAAGCGATGTGATCCATCGTCATGGACACTAACGCTATTACCTTCAGGGCACTGCCCGACAATCCTTTCCACTGATAAGGTACCATACTACTGTTTATTTTCCTGTTTCTTCTTCCTGTCCTTGCCAAGAAGCTCGGCAATCATCGCGTCCACCTCGTCATTGACCCGCTTGAAGTTACGACCGAGCATGATTTCCTTCTCACGGTTAGAGGCAAACTGATAGATTTTCGGCAAGTCGGCATACTGACTTTCCTCCTGCTTGATTTGTGCCATGTCAAAGTGCGTCTTGCAGAAATACTTGGATGTCTTGAACTCCTCCGACTTTTCGATGTCAAAGCCTTGCATCATACTACCCTCGGTAGGCGTGAAGTCACGAGCCGACTGACCTGCCAGCCAACCAGTTGCCATGTCCGCTATCTTCGCCGCTGGAACAAGATAGTCCAACCGTTCCGAGATAGATGTGGAAACCTTCTGGTCGTTGATGGTGATGGATTTGGAAGTCTGCTTCGCCTTGCCGAACACATCGTTCTGCGCCCATTCCAGTGTTTCCTTATTTCGGGCAGCACCCATGAAGATATTTCCGCAAGTGGTGATAATCTTCTGCATACCGTTCTTGCCATAGTCCGCCTCCAGTTGTGGCAGTTCCTGAAAGCCTAATGTCACAGCCACCTTGTTGCTACGCGCCGTACCGATCAGACGGTCAATCTTATGAAAGTATAAGGTCGGCAGCTCGTCCACAATGATGGAAACAGGGATATTCCCCCGGCTGTTCACACGGGTAACGAGACGGTTCAGCACCAACGCATTCAGTGCACCCACTATCTGCTCCTTCTCCGGGTCGTTGGCTATCACGAGATATGAAGGACTTGCAGGGTCTGAAATCTTCAGGTCGAAGTCGTCCCCCGTAAAAATCCAGTAGGCTTCTGGCGAGACCAAGCGTGCCGCATTGACCCGGAGCGTACCCACCATACCTTCGAGCTGGTCCATCGCCTTGTTGGTATAAGCCGACTGGAACGGAGCCATGAGCGAGAGAATCTTCTGGTCCTGCATCAGGATGTCGAATACGTCACTGTACTGCTTGCCAAGGAAGGACAGCACGTGCGGCATATCCGAGTATTCGCCGGTGATGGTGTCCGGTTCCACCACCTGCCCCTGCTCATCCTCATACCATGACGAAGTGATATGCACCCTCTGCCCGTTACGGCTGATATAAGTGAAGTCATTTAAATCCACGAACATACCGTCCTCATCTACAGACACATCGTGGCTCAACTCATCCACAAAGTCCAGTATCGTGTTGCCGTCCTTATCGACAGCCCGGTAGTCATGCCAGTTCTTCGTAATCAATTTCAGTTTCTTGCCCCTGTATTTGACATACCTCGTGAGCTTCTTGCCGTCCTTGAATCCCGTCGGGTGAAAGTTTACGAAGAAATAGATGATGGCAGAGAGGAAGTTGATGGCTGAGTTTTGGAAGAACGCCTCCGAACCGCCTTTCTTGTCACCACCCTTGTTGAGCGATTCAAGCAAGGTCGCCGCCGTCTCCGCTGCCGCTGCCAAGTCTGGGATATACTTTCGCTGAATAGGATTGATGCGGTTGGAATATTCCACATCGGTAAAGTTCACGATATGAAAACCGCAATTCTCCGGCAACCTGCCGAGTTTTTTGTTCTTGCAGTACTGATAGAACAGCGTCTTGCCCAATGTTGGGAATTTGTAGTCATACACCATCATGGTAAAGCCCTTGGCCGCATGCTGGCGGATGAACGGGTCGATAATGCCGAAGGATTTACCCGAACCGGGCGTACCCAGTACGATGGTTCCACGAAAGGGATTGATAATGTTAATCCAGCCCTTGTGCATCCGTCTCTTGAAATAGTAAATCATCGGGATATTGACCGAATACGGATTCTTATTCAGTTCCTCCGACTGCTGGAACGATTCATTCTCGAAGTTGAAGCGGTCCTCTCCTAACTTATAGTTGTAGAAGCGCGAGATACCGTCCAGCCCCTGATGCAGGAGCATTGTACCGATGATGGAAGTCGTGGCATAAAGGATGCGGTTGGTCGGAAAACCAAAAGAGACTCCTCCCCAGATACCCTTATGAAACATCATGCAGAGTGCGATAAATGTGATGCCGATGCCGATAGGATAAAGCACCATCGTTTTGACATTGAACTTCAGTGCCTTCTGCGGACGTGTGCCGATACATGTCACACCGATGCAGATCAGTTCGACGAGCTTACACGATGCCAGATTGTTGAACACTTTGAAGCGTGCGATGAGTTCCAAAATAAATCCTGTGACACGGTTGTCCGCCGTGATGGGCAGATTCATGATCAGTTCCACTATCAGGAAGAGATAGATGCAGCTCCTGAAGATGTTGTACATCTGCTGCTGTTCTCTTGTCTCTTCTACAGCCATGACTTTACAATTTGATGGTTAAAACACTGGCAGATACGATACCATCTGCTCACTGACCCCGTCAGCGTGCAGCATATCCTTGTAGTTGATATCGAGCGTGATGATACGCCCCGAAATCTGCTCCTCCGAAATCTCCAGCTTCAGCACCTTCTCTTCAGGGAAGGTGAGTTTATCGAGCACCAGCACGTTACGGTATGCCTTCTTGAAACTCTTGGCACTGCTCAGACTATATACCGGTGTCAGCTCAATCGTCTGTGAGTTGGTGGCCTTCAGTTCCTTCTTGTCCGTGAGCTTGATACGTACCTCGCTGATGTCATACTTGATTTTGGTAGCATTGTAGAGCGAGTAGTCGATGAAGAAATAGTCACCGATACTGTAGATGTTGTTCACCCTCGCCTTGATTCCGTTCTCATTAGAATGGATGTTCTTGCGTGGTTTGCTGGTAAAGATGGCCCAGGCGTAGGCCGCCATTTCCTTGCGCGGCATCGTTACGTCGGGATTTTCATACCTACCCATGTCCCCGGCTTTGATGCGGTAGATGGAGTTGGCTTTGGCAGGTCCGGCAGTATAAACCACGTTGAGCTGTACGATATGCCGTTCACCAATCACGGTAATCGTGCCCACCAGCTCGTTGTCGTACATTCTCCCGGAGGGTTTGATACGCACGATATTGTCCGTACACTGATTCCCTACTATCTTGTTCGTAGAAATGTCCACGAGCTTGATATTCTCAGGCATCAGCAGGTGTGTCGTCACCTCTTCGTTGACAAAGATCACGTCCTTGCGCCTGTTTTCGTCGAAGATGTAGCTGTCCGTAGGCTTGGCGTTGCGGATATACCTCACCGAAGCCGAGTCTGCCTCGATGTTCTTATACTTCTTCTGTGCCTGAAGGCTGCCACACAATCCCATGAGGGCAACCATGAGAACTAAAATCTTTTTCATATTTCCTAAATGTTTGATGAATTATTGAAAGCTACTCTGCATTGGTATTGATCAGATAGACGATGGTATTGTACTTGATTCGGGCCTTATTCTTGCGGATATTGGCAGACACGGCTGATGTTGCCGACTGGTACATATTCTGTAGGGCCTGCAGAGCCACCGCTTCGGAACTCAGTCCACCGCCATACCCACCGTCAAAGTTGATGTTGCTCTGCAAGGCATTTGCCTTGGCATCCTTCATCAGGTCACGGAAGGCAGACTCTGGGACATAAAAGCCCTCCATGCCGTCGTTGTCATAGACCGACAGTCCCACCTTGATGAACTTATCCCTGACCAGGATGCTGGTGATGGTCGCCATCACACGCTGCTGACCGAATCCCGTCACCGTACCATAGAGGTAGGTGCCATTCTTCAATTTTGTCCCTTTGAGCGTGACATCGTCGAGGAGCTTGAAGCGGAGGCGTGTACCCTCGTGTGCCTTCGTCGTCTTGTCTATCATGGCACGGATCAACGGAACATCCGTCGTAGGCTCGGCACTGACGGTGTTGAACTTCTCCGCATTACCCTCCATCACTTTCTTGACAATGACCGGTTTCTCTTCATGTTTACGATTGGACGCACCAAAAGGATGTGACGCTTTTGACACTTTGGCACTTTCATCCTCGTCGCCGATACCTATGCTCTTCTCCAACGCTTTCTGCCGGGCAAGGCTTCTCTTCTGAATCGCCTCCACCTCCTTGGCATAGTCATCCATCTCTGTCTGTCTGGAACCGCGCCCATAGCTGCCGCCCGAACCATAGCCAGATGCACCTCCGTAACTGCCACCCTCATAGGCATTGATATGCTTCCGTGACTGAGCCAGCCGCTGCTGCAAGGCTTCCATATCCTTCTGCCGCTGTGCATTGATGGCATTCTGGCGGTCTATCTCATCCAGTTCATGCTCTTGATAGCCGTTGCCGAGCGAGTCCTGCTGTGGCTGGTCCTCACCGATGCCGTTCACTGCCGATGCCGCATCCTCTTCGTTATAGCGTTTGTTCATCTCAGTCATCTTATCACCCATATCAGCATTGGCCGCCGTGGGCAGGGAGGCATTGATGCTGTCCGTGGCCACACCCTTCTTGGCATTGTCCGTACCTCCGAACACCCCCATCAACTCATAGCCTAAGAACAAGATAGGCATAAGAATGGCCAAAGGAAAGATGTACTTGGGCTGTTTGAAGTCGATGCGCCACCAACTCCTGCCCTGTGATAAGGGCTTCACTACGGGCGGCTCTTTCGGACTTGTCTTTTCCCTTTCGTCGCCCTTAGCCTCGTTTTCACCCTGCGTTTCTGCATCAGCCTCCGTCCGGGCATTGTCTGAAGGGTCATCCTCCTTTCTCAGTCCTACTTTGAGTAAGAGTTTCTTAATCAGTTCATTCATATCATTGATGTTTTAAGTTTGCCACTATCATTTCGAGTTGTCTGTATTTAGAGATGATGAGCATAGAATCCCGATGTGTCTTTACAGGGATGTGTACAAGGGAATCCAACTCCCATTTCAGCCGTTGTCCTCTGAGAGCCAGCTGCCCGACTTCACGCACCTGCACGTTTTTGCCATTCTGTATGCTCTGTAGTCCGGCGAACATAGACTGCACATTCTCTATCTCTCCCACAATATCCTTGCTGGGTTGTGGAGTGTAGAGGGAGACAAGAATCCCAAGGCCGAGCGAACAGACCAACGCACCGATGGTCATGGCCGCCGTGCGCTTCGGATGATTTGTAGCCCATGTATTGGCAGCGTCTATCCGCTCCTGTATCTTCCACTGACGAGAGAATTTCCTTACGACGGTTTCTATTTTACCTTTGACTCCCTGTTCCCATCTTGCTTTTGCTGCTTTCGCACGCTTCATTTTCTTCTTCATACCCTTAGTAGTCTAAATCCTTATTCTCCAGCGTTCTCCAGTTGGTAATCAGCAGCCCGTGCGGATTATTCCTTGTGCGGGGCACATTCTCGATGCTGCCCACCGTGATGAGGGAGCGTTTCATGTCGCGCGAACGGCGCTTGATAATCTGCGTACCATAATATTTGAACTTCCTCGACTGCTCATCCAACTTGATGGAATCGCAGATAATCATGCACACGGCAGAGGAAGACACGATGTCCGAGTAGAAACCGTTTTCCTCCATTGCCTGTTTCTGCTTCAGTGCCGTACCGTCCGCCATATACATCGCCTTGGACAGCGTCCACTTGATATAATCATCATCGGGCGGCAGGTTGAAGAAATACTGATGGAAGAGTTGGATGTGTGCTTTCGCCTCCATCACAAAGTTCGCCTCCTGCTTGCTCCTTTCAGCGAGGAAAGGGATGTCGCCGTCGAGGACATAAATCTGATTACGCTCTTCCGTTACCAACTTGGCACAATAGAAGATACAGCAGGCACAGACCACCGTACTGCCGATGATGGTCAGCAGTACGGTCGTCAGTGCGAGTCTTGTTTTCTGTTCCAAACTCTGTATTAACATATCCTGTCGTTTTAGTTTATTTTCCTCTGTTATATGAATCCTTCATGGAACTGCCCATCTTCGATGCCGCCTTGCCAGCAGAGCTTTCGGTGAACAT
>QWCC01000544.1_pt1 | contig 11080 bp, 10 predicted proteins | sample 1972491 | NCBI WGS metagenome assembly QWCC01 (sample SAMN09866718, study PRJNA288562) | Human oral metagenome isolate term5_saliva, whole genome shotgun sequencing... | isolation source: mouth | host: Homo sapiens | place: USA: California
TAAAACCCAAAATCCTTTCTGCTCAGCCTCAGTATCGTTTCAGTACTATTCAATATAACACTACTGTAAAACAATACAGGCAGTCTGATGAACGCACACAGCGTTTCAGTACTATTCAATATAACACTACTGTAAAACAGTCTTCTCATATCTCAACCTCCTCCTGTTGTTTCAGTACTATTCAATATAACACTACTGTAAAACCTCATGCGCGCGGTTTTACAGAGGTAAACGTGGTAGCGCTTACCTGGTATTATCGTGAATTAATACTAAAATCATAAAAATCGTCATCTATGGACAAAAGTCCTTCGCTATCTAACTTGTCTTTACAGATTTTTTCAATAAAAAGTACTGAAAAATGATTATCTTCTACGTATTGTAAAAGAGCCCGCAACTCACTATGCGATAATAGTTGGCGCTGATTGACCAAAACTACTAGCTGTTTTGACAGTAATTGTTGCGCTGAATCTATGATACCATAAAGTCTATCAATATAGTTATTCCTTAAATTTACCTCCAGCCCCACGTGCGCCATCTTTAAGATATCATTCATGGAAATGGTTGATTGGTAACTCAAATTTTGTGAGAAATCGATATTTATATTATCAAGGATATCAAATATACTCGACTCTATTTGCTCTATCTTTGTCTGATCTATGTCGCTGTTGTCCTGAATGTTTTTATATAACGCCGCAGTAATAGTTCTGCTGGATAGATCGTATGAATATATGTCGGTAATTATTAGTGAGTCTTTTATTATGTCTAGCGGGTTACAGTTATCATCACAAATTACAATGCGATTATTCTCTTCTCTTTTTGTGTATGTATCAAGTATATTTTCTATAATTTTTCTAAAAAACAAATCGTTGTGAATGGCTAGTGTCGCAATTCCCCCGTTCTCTGGTATTGATACTGCATTGTCGAATCCTGAAACTTTAATTCTCATAAAATTACTGTCCTGTCTGTATTTTGAATTGACAATTCATCATATTTTCCAGCCAGATATTCCATCGATGCGAATTGGTTTTCGGTTACGGTCAATAATTGAACTATGCCATTTTCTGGTATTATTTTTTTGATTCTGTCGTGGGTTGATTTTTCATTTGTGGAATTGAGTACCAATTTAGTGTAGACGGATTGTTGCATCATGACAAATCCTTCTTGGGTGAGTCTTTTGCGGAAAGTGGTGTATGTTTTGCGCTCGTTAGCATTGGTCATTGGTAAGTCGAAGAATATAATCATTCTCATATAGCGTACTCTCATAGTTATATTAATTCATATTCAGGTAACTCGTCGTCCCCTGTTTCCATTGTCCTGAAAAATAGCTTCACGTAGATACTGATAGCGTTTGACAGGAACTGTTCTTTGCCGAGGATAACAACTTTATGGTTAAGAATTTCAATCAGTCTACTCTTAAAGAAGTCGTCGAACGCAAAGTTGCGACATTTGTAAACCTCGCTATCAACTATAGGTCTGAACGACTCCATGAGGTCGCAAGTAAGATTGAACGGGTTGTATTCATTGCAGTGATTGACACCTATGGTTGTTGAATATCCAGCAGCCGTGATCTCTCGATTGAAGGCAGACAAAAGAATAGCGTAGCCATAATTCAATGCCGCATTTATATCATTAGGGCTATCTCGTGAAAATTTTGGACCAAACAATTCTTTGAAGTAGAGTTTGGCTGCGTGAGCTTCCCTATTGGTGAGATCTCCGGGAGATACGTTCGCGGCGAAGTTCATTAGCGCTTCGCAGGCGGAACTATTGCCAGTTTCTCTATAAATCGTCTGGGCTTGCTTAATTATCTTTTGAGTAACGATTGTTTTCCATAAGTTATTTTTGGTCGATTGCGACCACTGGCTTTGTTTTGACATCTGTTTGCTTGCATTGTGAGACCCGTAATAAGGAATTATCTCTCCATACGGATTACGCTGATGATCGCAGAATATCACTTTGACTTTATAGCGAGATAATTCGCACAGTAGATAAGCCGTCAGATTAACAGCGGTATTTTCAATTATTAAAGTGCCAATTTCACTTATGTGGAGTGTTTTTTCGTTGCCGTCGCTAGCAATAAGCATATAATCATTTTTATAGCTTAATTTACAGCGATTTTTGACGATTACAGTTCGCCAAGACATATCTTAACGCTTATGCCCTAATGATTTTCCGTCTAATTTGCGGCGATGTAGCCCGGTAATGGATTCGTAGACAAAGGTAAGTTTGGCCGGGTCGAGAGTTTCTTGCATTCTTCCGAATCCATTCGGCAGCTTTAGCTCTGGAAAGTTTGTTTGCATATCAGCACGCTCAGACCCGGCGCGGGTAGCTCTTAGCGCTAGTTTAATAGCCTTTATTTTGTCATCTATTGATAATTTGTCATATTCCGGCGCCACATCGCGAGCATTATCCCCCGCTTTTCTGAATTGTTGATATTGATTAGCGAGCTTATCAGAGTAAACTTTCCAAAAGCGATTTATTCCATCAATAACCTTATTCCTTTTTTCGATTTGTCTATTGCGTTTGTCGCGTAATTTATCATCTTCGTCGGCTTGTTCTTCTGAAATTGTAACGCGTGGAACTCCGCGCTTTAGTGCTATTGCAATGGCATATTCGATATCATAAGGAAGTTTTAATTGCTTGGCGTTAGTAACTTCGCTACTACCAACTATAAATTGCTCGTTGCCGTCATGCTCAATTTTTTGGTTGATTGGTACTTTTGGTAGAAGTACTACGGCATCTTTATAATTATCTTGGATATATTTATCTATCGATCCTGGGTGAGTCTTCTCTAAGGTGTATATTTGCGTCGGAATGCTGATTATCTCAGTTGCGGGAGATTCTTTTTTGTTTGACTGCTTTAAATAATTGATCACCGCAAAGTAAGCTGCTTTTTTGCCAGAATATCCACCGTACCTGTTGACTGGTAGGTGAGCTTTTCTTGCTATCATCTTCTTGCCTGAGTTTTTACTGTAGACGGTTTGATCATAGAATTGATTATCGCCAATTTCGGTTTTTTTCGTAATCAAGCAGTCATTGTATTTCATCGTTTTATCAATGATTTCGCAGGATGATTTACCTTGCCAGACAATTTCACCGGTATTTGTGTTGGTAAAGTCATATTTCATTGACGATAAGATGAAGCTGCCGTATTCCCTGTTATTTTTCTTTTTGTCGGATTTAAATTTCTTATATTCTCCGTAGATAAACTCTTTATCAAGCTTTGGATAGCGAACTTTTACATATTGGGCTAGAGTTGCCGCTAAGTAGGCATCTTTCGCGTGGTGGAGGTCATTTACTTCGCGGCATTTTGGCAAGTCGTGAATGCGGCGATATTCGGAACTCATGCCAGCGCGAATAGTAAACACCTCTGTTGATGAGTCTTTGTATTTTTCGGTTAGCATTCTAGCCAGGTGCTTGGTAATTTGTCGTGTCTCAACTAATTGGCGATTGATGAAACCATAGATCTGGTCGTCTGATAGTTGTTTCTGGCTAGTTAACCGCTGAAACTTGAGCTGTGACATAAACTTGGCGTTTTTTAAAGACATCCAGATTGGTAACATCTTTTTTTGAACGTCGGGCGATATTGGATAGTCGTCAAGCTTTAGCTGGTTTTCTTCTCGCAATACCAAGACTGTGTTGTCCAGAGAGTCGTCCTTTGTCAATGAACGCGGTAAAATATGATCGATTTCGCAATCTTTAAGTCCGTTTTCAATGTCTAGTTTTTTACCTGAGTATGCAGATTTGCCATTTTGTAAGAAATACAGATAATATTTTTTCTTATCAAGGCAATCTTTATAATTTTCTAGTTGAGGCTTTATATCGGATTTATTATATTCTCTTCCGTATAATTCTTTGTACATCTTTTCTAGCTGAGAATATCGTTTTTTTGTTCTGACTTTATCCTCTTCACTTCTCGCCATTTCAATGCTAATCAATTTTGGACCATAGCCGATCGTATCGACAATCTCATCTATAATCCGAATGCTTCGCCAGAGGGCGCGCTTAATTCCCGGCGAGGCTGCGAGATTTTTAATATCATCATAAGTGATTTCTGGGTTAGCATCTTTCAAAAGACCATCTTCTATATTTTTTTTGAATTCATATCGGTCACTTTGGATAATTTGCATAAAATTGTCAGAGCATTGACGCATTACTTCAATGACCGTCATTTTCCCGTAACGAGTGTGTGCTGCAATTCCATCAAGCAGTTCACTGGATAACCTTCCCCAGCCTGTATATTTCAGTTTCAAAATACTATCGATTTGGTCTTTGCTAAAAATGTCACTATATTTTTGTAGTTTTTTTGACAGGATTTTTTTGTCTTCAAACAGGGTTATCCATTTTATTACTTCCTCAATTGCTGCTTTGTTTTCTGGCGTAATTTCAATCCCAATTTTATTAGTAAAGTCTATGTATGATTTTCGTGACGACATGAAAGATTTATCGTCGGCTGTTCCGGAAATAACTAGCGAACTGGTGTCGTATATTTGATTATCGTAAAGGTATTTTGCAAGCTTTTTATAGTTAACGGAATATTCTTTCGTGAATAGTTCGTCAATTATGCGATTTTGGATATCTGGGCTTAACCTTTTTCCGTTAACTGTTACATTTTTTAGTTCATTTCGGCACTCATATTCTTGATAAAGTAATGAATTCTTGGGAAGCACATCTTTATCTGGTAAATATGTACACTTGTTGCGCATTCTCTCGATAAATTTTTCAGCTGAAGCTTCGTCGTCTATGATTTCATTGAAATTCCACGGATAAATTACGCCGTCTTTCTTTTTGATTGACCAGGCAAAATCGCCACCCGTTTTTAATGGTCCGATGTAATACGGTAATTTAAATGTGAAAATGCTAATAATCTTATCACGATTTTGTGCCAAGAATGGATAATGAGCTGCTTGATTATCGATAATTTTCTCAAGCTCGTATTGATGAATTTGATGTGGTATGGCGCCATTGTCGCGTATTCGTTGTCTGGATAAAAATTCACCCAATTCTGCTCGTTTTTCAAATCTTTGATATCGTACATCATCTTTAGCCGATTCGCCTAAGTGCTTTTTAATTGATTTATATAGATCGTCTGTATCGATCTTATGTTTGTTATATAAATCAAATTTTGAAGCATCTCCGTGAAAAAATGATTTATATTCTTTTTCAGAGAGAAAATCTCGGAATAGCCCTTTGAGGTCTGATAAATCCTGGTGGTAAGCGTCATACTTTTCGACCATGATATCAGACAGGCAGCTGTCTTTTCTGATAAACTGACTGAAAATTGTCCATTGATAGACCGATTCTAAGGTTTCTATCAACTCATATCGATCGTCGCCGATTGCTACGGCTATGTCGTCTCGCTGATCTTCGTAATTCTTATCAGAGAACTCTCCTTTTATTTCAAGGGATTTGTCGTCAAATAATTTCTCTGCATTCCATTTTAGTCCAATTGCTGCACCGACAGCTTCGCTTATAATGCTTTTATTGTCAGCAGAAGGTTGTAGCAGCTGAATTATATTTGACTTTCGAGCACTTCGCGTTTGAGATTGATTCAGCAAGATGGACTTAATCTGCTTAGCTTCTTTATCTCCAGCCCCAATAAACTCCATAAATTTTTGCAAGTTTTGGCTATCAAATGACGAAATTACGCCGTCTACTCCTCCTTCAATTAAGAAATTGCCGCGATATTTAATAATGTGATGTAATGCCAAATAAATTAAGCGAATATCTTGTTTTTCTGGGTTGTGAAATAGTTCGCTGCGCAAGTGGTAAATTGTCGGATATTTTTCCCTATACGTCTTATCTGTAAATGTGTGATCTGAGAATAATATGTTGGCATCAAGATCTAAGGACGAGCTTTTGTCATCTATATAGAGCATGGATTCTGTCAGGCGTAGATAGAAATTAGGATCGACGTTGCAGATTTCATTATTGAATATTTGTTGCAATAATGTAATACGCCGCTTTCTTCTGGCGAGCCTTCTACGCGATGAGCGGAATGAGCGTCTTAGCTCAGCCTTTTGGGCTTCATTAAATAAATTTACTCCCCACATGTTCTGATGTTTATGTCTGCGCAGACTGAAATCTTCGTTGATGACTGCCCATCCTACGCTACCTGTGCCGATGTCTAGACCTATAGAATATGATTGTTTCATTGTGATATCCTTGTTTAATTATTTTCAGTATATCGTTTACTTTTGGGGTTTACAATATTGCTCTGGTTGTATATACTCATATTGTACCGTTTCGGTACTTCAATATAACACTACAGGTTAAAATAAAGCATTAGCTAAAATGTTTCTGCAAAAGATTCAGGCGGTAGGCCTGTTTTTTTGTTGTACCTGTCTCGCCAGTTAGCATATGAATTCATCCACCATGGATTGACTGAACGGTTGAGGGATGATGCAGTGTAGCCATTAGACTTTTGTTCTCCGACAGTTTGACCTCTATTATTAGTGTCGTTACCCATTAGGAAGTAGCCGTTAAGTCCACCGTCATCTCCAGTAACATTTAGTAGGGCTTGCGCTTCTGCTCGTTTGGTTGCTGACGGGTGGTTGTTTGCGTGATATTGAAGGTACTGACGATATGATTCATTTCCTTGCATAAGAAAAAATCTCCTTATTAATAAGGAGATTTGGGGTTTGTGCTATATGCTAGTTATTAGTTAAGATTGCAAAAGTGTTGAACAATAAGAGAGTTGCCGTATTTGTCTTTAGCTATACCAAAACCAACTAAGTCATAGTCCTTATCTAATATAGCTTCACGATGTCCTTTAGTAGATGACATCCAGGTACTTATAGGATTGCGACTATTGCTGTCTGGAATTAAAATATTGGCTAAGTTCTCACTTGCATATCGACACTTATTTGGCATATGTTTGAAAACAAGTGAATAACCTTCAATGCCGTCTGGCGATTTGTGATCGTAATAATCACGATTTTGCATGTCGTCCGCTTTTTCCTGCGCGCTGGCGTTTAATCTTTCGTCCAGTTTTAAGGGTGCTACACCGACTTTAGCACGTTCCTCATTTACCAGTTCTAACATTTCCTGCGCGTCTGGTAGACCTACATCATACTTGCTCTTTGGCCGTTCCTGTTTTTGATCCTGAGCTACTTCAGCAACTGCTTGAGCGTTTAGACGAGTCTTTAGCCATACTACACCACCAGCACCTGCTACGAGGGCTACAATGATGGTAATAACTATAGCCTTTTTCATGCTTGCATTGTAGCATAACAGGGGTGATTTGTCAAATAGATACACCAAATTGGTTGCGATTTTATGCCGCCTGTTTTACACTGTATCCATATATAAACAAGGACAAAAACATGAAACAATCAGCAGTAAATATTTTTCTATCGTCAGACAGAAACGAGTGGTTTGATTTGTGTATTGAACTAGCTACTCTAATCACCAAAAACGCTGTCGAAATCAGTGAAGACATGGTTAACAATCAACTGTCAAGCTCAATTCTTGCTTGCAGCGATGAAAATGAACTTGAGTACGAAGCGTTGCTTGCTGCACTCAAGGAATTCTATCACGTCTGCGTAATTATACCTCCAGTAATAGGATCATACACCTCTCCCATTAAAGATAGCCAGTCAATCCTTGATATTATATCGCTTCGACTGCTTAAAAACTTCTCTGAATTATACGATTATGAATTCAAGGATGACTTAATGACATTATTTATAGGAGCGTACAATATATTTGCACCAACCGATGATTCAATGGTTATCCCTCGACGATTGAATCGTACTCTTGTCGAGTTCTACAACAATAATGCTGAAGATAGTATACCTGATGACAGTGTCATTGTAGACATATTCAATGCCCCGCTCATGGCTGAAACCATATCAAACATAATGTTGTTATGGTCTGATCTGAATGATCTATCGAAGATAGATATTTAGATATCGGAACCAATCAATAGCTGCAAGGCTAGCATACACCACAAACCCCAAATCTCCAAATTGTAAAAAATACTATTAAATTGGATAAGAGCTATCGTCTGTTGTCTGGTCACCAAGAGGGCCTAGTTCTTCGCTCCATACTGACTTGGGCGGCTTCGTATTTATCTCAAACGATCACCTCAGATTGCTACTTATACAACGCTGCGACGCACGCTTCCTTCTTTTTTGGATGACAACGCGCTCTCGTTTTTTAGAGTCACACTTCGTGCTTAATTGTAGGGCTATTATAGCACAATCTAGAGGTTAGGGCTATCAATTTTAGGTGTACTCTGGTTTTCAATGCGGCGCTGTATTTTTTCAGTATCTTCAGCTGCTGGAAAATCCTCTGGGTTCATGCCTTGCTGATTGCGGATAGTCGCTCTAACTGCGTCATTATTATCATTATTATCATGGAGTATAGAGTCGTATGATGATATTCCGTAGTTTTCTATATTGGCTGCAGTCATCTCGTTTGCTAATGTTTTACCGGCTAGTACAACATTATGGGCTTTATTTGCCCAAGGCTTGCTTCCAGTGTTTAGTTTCCTTTTCATCTGCTTATTAGTTTTGCCGCCGAAGAAAGACTTATCGCCATCGCTTTTTATTATAGCTAACCCTCTTGGGCTAATACCCGCCTCCATTATACTAGAAGATAGCCTCTTGTCTGATTCAGAAAATTCACGCCGACGCGCAAGTCTATCCATATCCTGATGGTACTTCTCGGCAATTTCTTGTTTGCGCGTTTGTGTTGCAAAATAATTCTGAGCTTCCGCAACTCTAGGTTTTTTGGTTGGGTTACCGTTTTGAGCGATAAGATAGCACGCCAGTCTTGTCAATCTAATGTCACCAATATTATTGCTGTTACCATAGCCTATCGAAACCATTTTCCCCACATGGGAAAAATGGTTTTCCACAGGTACACCAGTTGTATGGAGTGCAATCTTAGCGCGCTCAACCACCTTTCTGAAAGAATCCCATTTTGCATATTCGAGAACCCCTTGGAGCTCTCTAGCATACCAGAACTCACCTTGCTCATCTTCATGCTTGATAGACTCAAAAATGCTATCACTTTGTTTGATTTTTAACTCACTTGTCATACCTTGATTATATCAAAAAGTAAAAAGCTGCCGGATACTAAATCAAGCAGCTTAATTTCGATTCGGATTTTACTAATTATTTATATCCCTTTCGCCGTGAGTATTCGTGTATCTCTTCAGCTATTCTCTCTGCGGTGTCATTATCGTCTGCAATGTTGGCTCGGATTAGCCTGTTGAAGGGGATTAGGATTTACTTTTTGCTGAGCTTGGCTGAATATATTAGTACCACCACCCAACCCAGGTGTATTTACACCAGATAGACCGTTTAGTCTGTTAATGTTAGGTTGCTGTACTTGCTGTAATGGCTGAGGGCGTGGTTGAACTGGCGCTTGAACTTGTTGCTCTTTACGTCGACGTTCATCATCGCTTATCCAACCCTTACCGCTGAAAAAGTTGCCTACTCTTTGGAAAAAGTCCATTATCTCTAATCCCCTCCTAATTTATTTACAGGTATTGATTCTGTCGTTTACGCTCGTCTTCTTGTTTTAGACGTGTGTTGTAGATGTTTAGTGTTGGGTCACTACCTGCTGCTTGTGGATCTGAAACACCAACTGCTGTATCACCTTCTACCTTGTAGCTGTCTAGGTCTTTCGCGTTGTACTGAACCTTATTGCCACTGTATGTACTTTGCTGACGTCCTAGGTTGTCAATTTCGCTTGATAGAGCGTTTGCGCGTCCAAGGTCTGCACGTGCGGCATTAGCGCCATTAGCGCCCTGTGCGGCGGCTTTCTGACTCTTCATCTGAGCTAATTGAGTTAATAGGTTCTGACGTGTAGTTTGAGATGACTGACGTGCGGCGTTATCTTCGTTTACTTTCCAGTCGTTAAGCTTTTTGTCTTCATCCGCGTAATCATTCTTAAACTGACCCCACGTGGTGTCGATTTGCTTTTGGTTCTGTGCGTAAGTCTGTCCTGCGCCTGTTCGTTGCTGGTTGGCTTGGTTCTGAACTGCGCGACCTGCTAATTGCATGTCTGAACCTACTGCACCCATACTTCCTAATGAACGCAATAAGCCGCGTAAGCCAACTGCTGAGCGATCGTTAATGTTATTGATGTTTGTACGTCGCTGTTGCTGATTTTGACGTGTCTGGTCGTTGAATTGACCTTCTGCCCTATTCCATGAACTCTTTAATTCGTTCTTTTTGGTATTGTACTGGTTCGCCTCTGCCGACTCCATGGAACATGTAATATGGCTGTTCTCGTCATTGACATTTTGAAGATTATTTGTTATGCTATCTACGTGAGAATCCCCTAGATGGTGTAACTCAGTTGACGGGTTCGTCCCTGCTGGCTCCATGGGGGATTTTCTTGTTGTGGTGTGATCATTCTCGTCATTGACATTTTGGGCTTCTTGTGCTATATTAGCACCATCAGAGCTCCGACCGGCGGAAACTGGCGCGCCGCCGACATAGCTATTGCTATTGGTGGATGATGGAACAACATTTGCGCCCCCATCCGAAGCTTTCGAAATCTCTTCTCGTTGTTGGGAGAGATTTTTTATTTCTCCTTCTCTTCTTGGTGAAATGTTCTTTAAGCTTATATTTCCATTAAAATCAGCTATTGTAGCCGTATTGTATCTGCCAGTCTCGCCTGAGCGGCTGCTTTTTTCTTGGCTTCGCACATTAACCTTCATAAAGAGTATTTCGCCCTATTATCTGTCTTCTAAGAAATTTACAGGCTATTTGATCGTTGGCATTTTGAGGATTGTTTGCTATAGTGGAGTTATTAATATCCCCTCCCTTTAAGAGGTCCATCCTCTGAGGGGATGTTTCCAGAAGAATCCCCACTTAAATCCCGGTAATGGGATTCGGGGATTTTTTTGTATTATTTGGTTATAATGCCCCAACAATCTAAATACCGATAATTCCCTGAGAGTCGCGTTTCACCTTTACTACTGACGCCCTAGGGGTGATATAATTACTATAATATGCATGCGTCTGCGGTCCAATCTATAACCATAAAAGTGAGCGAAGTTGATTCTGCTTTGCTTAATGACGCGGATGAGCTGCAGAAATTGTTAAGAAATGTTACGGAATTG
>QWCC01001764.1_pt1 | contig 11080 bp, 10 predicted proteins | sample 1972491 | NCBI WGS metagenome assembly QWCC01 (sample SAMN09866718, study PRJNA288562) | Human oral metagenome isolate term5_saliva, whole genome shotgun sequencing... | isolation source: mouth | host: Homo sapiens | place: USA: California
GTTGCCCGCCTTTTGCACTTTCTTGAAGGCCTTGCGCCCGATGGTCGCCTCCGCATAGTCCCAAAAGGGGCGGAGCTTGCGGTGCAGCGCCTCGTCGCCCGGCACGATGCGCGCATAGGCCTCGTGCAGGCCGTCGTGCAGGCGGTGCAGCAGGGCGATTTGTTCGGCGAGTGGCCACTCGCGACCGTCACGCAGTTCGGCGCTCAGCGAGGGGCGAGCCAGCAGGCCGCGCCCGATCATCACCCCGGCCACCGTGGGCTGCGTGGCCACGAAGGCTTCCACGTCGGTGGGGGTGAGCAGGTCGCCGTTGTAGATCAGCGGGTGCGGGCACACGGCGGCGAAGCGCGCAAAGGCTGCGCGGTCGGCCGTGCCTTTATAGCCCACCACGCCCAAACGCGGGTGGAGCGTCACGCTCACCAAGGGCGCGGCGGCCACGAGGGGCGCGAGGCGGTCGAGCTGCGTGGCGTCGTCCCAGCCCAAACGGAGTTTCACCGAGAAGGCCACTTCGGGATAGGTGCCCATGCGCTCGAAGAGGGCGGCCGCGTGCTCACACTGCGCCATCAGTCCGCTGCCGCGTCCGTGGCGTGCCTGCAAGGGGAAAGGGCACCCCATGTTGAGGTCGATGCGCCGATAGCCTAAGCCGGCAACGACGTCAACCAAGCGCGCCAGTTCGTCGGCATCGGCCGCGATGACCTGCGGCACCACCGGCACCCCCTCGTTGTGTTCGGGGGCGATGTCGCGGAGGTCTTTGGCGCGCACACCGCCGTGCTCCCACCGCACGAAAGGCGTGTAGTAGGCCGCGATGCCGCCCACCAGTCGGTGGTGCAATCGCCGATAGACGTCGTCGGTGTAACCTTGAAGCGGAGCAAAGTGCAGCGGTTTCATGGGTGCAAAGTTACGGCTTTCTTTTGAATTAAAGATCACGTGCGATAAAAACTCGCACGCTTTCCCCGCTCTGCGCGCTTTGCGCGTAGCTGTGATGGTTGCCCCTCAGGCCGTGGGCGCCGGTGGGGGGAAGCGGAGCAGCGCGTCGCGATAGTATTCATATTGCTTGCGACGCAGGGCGATCTCTCGCGGCAGTCCCTCAGAAATTGAGTTGGTCAGCGTGTCGAAGCGGTCGAGGATGTCGACAATGCGGCGCTGCTCGGACAGAGGGGGGAGGGGGATGGGGATACTATTTAAATTGTTTTGATTCAATTTGGGTTGAGCGGCTCCTGAAATATAAGGTTTGAGATCGATATGGTTTAGATAGTATTCCACGAATTTTCTTCCTTCGTATGTGTCAAACTTAAGAACGTGTGCGTGGTTATTTACCCAATTCTTTCCACTAATACTAAAAGCAATAGGAGTATTGCGTGCCAATAAATTCGCGCCATCTTCTGAAACTAAGAGGTAGTCGCCGTCATAGATATAACTTTCTACAAAGTCAACAATTCCGGAAGCACCATAGTAAGGATATATTCCTTTTATTCTCTTACTACTTGTGATTGGTCTACGTTGTGAGTCTAAATTCTCACAGACCTCCCCGAGCGTTTTCCATTCCACTTGTCCTTTGAGGTCATCGCGGAGCGCGAAATCAAGCAACCGATTGCGATAGAAATCATATTGCTTGTTTCGCGCCTCCAGCTCCGCTTGCAGTTCGGCTTCGAGTTGCGCCTCCAGCTGTGTGAACTTGTCGAGGATCTCCACGATGCGAGATTGGACACGAAGAGGGGGGATGGAGAAAGGGAGGCTTATCAGTTGTTGGACATCGACAGATGGAAAATTTCCAATGACAAGATGTTGTTTACACCATTCATCGACGAGGAAGAAGTAGTAAAACACAAACTTGGGAAGTAGTTGTTCCTTTAGAGAGTCTCTGATTTCAAAGTTTGTAAAGCGCTGGTTTGCTAATGAATCTTGCTGCAGGAATGCGTGTTCTCCAACTGTAGCAGAAGTCGCAAGAATTATAGAATTCGCTTTGAAGAGTCCATTCTTTTTGACGGCTTGAGGAGTGATATGCAAGGTTGAATCATTGAGAATGCGTCCGCTCGCTCGGATATCGTCCATCCTAAACCAAGGTATTGTTCCACCCTCCCAAAAGTCGTCATTTGTTTTTGACGGAGTGTATCCATTGCGTGTATGAAACACCTCCCCGAGCGTTTTCCACTCCACTTTTTCTCCGTCGAGGAGGCGTTCGAGAAAGGGGAGGGTGGGGGCGGAGGAAGCGGAGGGCATGGCGGGGCAAGATGGGAGGGTGAAAAAGAAGAATCAGCAACGTCCGCACGGCAGGGGAACAGCACGCGGGCGGCGTACGGCGAAGATACAATTTTTTCGCGAATCGCGCGGCAAAGCGGCACGGCTTTTTGGCACACGGCGCGGCGAGCGCGAAATGTGAACAAAACTGCAAAACGTGCGGCGCGGCCGGTGACGGAAAGCGCCGCCCTCGCGCGTGCGCGTGTCCGTCGGTTTTCGATTTTTTCCTTCACCGCTTCACCCACCTGCCGCAATGGGTTGTGCACCACCGCGTTAGGGGTGAAGACTTTGGGGTGCGCACCTTCACCTTTCCTTCACCCGCGGTTTCATCGGTGCGTTAGCAGGAATTGGCCAATTTCGCGCCTCACCCGTTGCGCCTGCTGCCCACGGCAACGGCCGCCGTGTGGAAGTGTCGATCGAGGTGAAGACGAAAACGCAAAGCCTTCACCCATAATTGGCAGATTGTCAGCGCGTTGCGCGGGGTGGGTGAAGCGGTGAAGGAAAAAAACGAAAAGTGGCTGACGGGTGCGCAATACGCGCGCGCAAAGGACGGCGCACTTCACCCCGCGGAGCAGGGCGACCCGGCCACCGAACGAAAAAAGCGCGGGCGAACGACGAAAAAACTGGGGGACGGAGACGAAAAACGCGCAACTTTTCGACCTCCGGAGGCGCGGCGGGAACAAAGGCCGCGGAGCACAGCGAACCATCGCGGGCCGATGCAAAAAAAAGCGGGCGGGCGGCGGTGGAATCGCGGAGGATTTCGTAACTTTGCCCCTGCAAACGGGACGTGCCCCGAGCGGCGCCGACTTTCGGCCCGCCGCCGCGACCGCCGACCCGCTGCGACGAGAAATCACCCCCTCGCCTGTGTCACCTTGAAACGGCCGTGAGGCCGACATCTCCCCGACTATGAATGCCTTTTCCTCTCTCCTTGCTTCGCTCCCTGCCGCCCACGGCGGTTATCTCGGCCAGACGATTGCGCTGGCGGTGGCCGTCTCCTGGACGGTGTGTGCGCTGCTGAGCGAGACGGTGAGCCGCCGTCTCGGTGCCCACGTGGTCAATGTGCTGCGCATGGTGCTCTCGCTCCTCTTCATCGGCGCGCTGCTCTGGGTCTGCACCGGTTCGCCCCTCCCGCCGCGGGCCGATGCCACCACCTGGGGCTGGCTGCTGGCATCGGGCGCGGTGGGCTATGTGTTCGGCGACTATTGCCTGTTCAACGCCTATTTGCTCATCGGTTCGCGCTTCGGTCAACTCTTCATGACCCTCGCGCCGGCGGTTTCGGCCGTGGCGGGGTGGCTCTTGCTGGGCGAGCAGCTCTCGGCGCAGGCCGTGGCGGGCATGGCGGTGACGACCACGGGCATTGCGGTGTCGATTCTCGGCCGCGGGGCGCCCGAAGGGGAGAACGAGGGGCGGCGCCGGCGCAAAGTGCGCCTCAATCTCCCGACGCGCGGCGTGCTGCTGGGCATCGGTGCGGGAGTGGGGCAGGGCTTGGGGCTGACGCTCTCGGCCGTGGGGCTCCACCACTATGCGGCGGACTGGGCGCATGGGGCGGCCTCGACGGCACCGGCTACGGCCGAGCACCTGCGTTGGCTCCTGCCGTTTGCGGCCACGCAGATGCGTGCTGTGGCGGGGTTGCCGGGCTTTCTGCTCCTTCTCTTCTTGGCGGGCAAGGGCGGGGCGTTGCGACGCGCCTGCACCGATGGCCGCGGTTGGCTGCTCATGGCGGCCACGGTGGTGTTCGGCCCCTTTGTGGGGGTGTCGCTCTCGCTCATGGCCACACAATACACCTCGACGGGGGTGGCGATGACGATCATGTCGCTCTCGCCCGTGCTCATCCTCTGGCCGGCGCATGTGCTCTTCGGCCAGCGCGTGACGCGCCGCGAAGTGCTGGGCGCACTCATCAGTGTGGCGGGCGTGGCGCTCTTCTTCGTGTGAAGGGGCGGAAAATAAACGGGGGCGGATTGCCTGCGCTCCCGACGCCGAACAGGGCAGACGGCCACCGATGTATTGCTTCGCGGCCGATGGAAATCGGTGGTTCACTAACTTAAAACAGAAAAGATAGGATGACAGTTGTTTCTCAATCAGACCGCATCACGGACATGCGTCGCCGTTTTGACGACGTGGAAGATTTTATTTGCTGGGGCGAAATAGCCGAAGCCTATTTCGATCGCAGTGCGTCTTGGTTCTATCACAAACTCAATGGGCAGGACGGCAACGGCCGACCGGACGGCTTCACCCGATCGGAAGCCGAACAACTGCGCGGCGCGTTCTTGGACTTGGCCGAACGGCTGCGCAAAACGGCGGAGCAACTCGAATTCTGAGCGCGTGCGCTGTCGTATACACCAATTCCCCCTCGTGCCTTTGGACGCGAGGGGGAGTTTTTGTGTGCGGAGGTGGGCGTGCGATGAGAATTTATCGGAATGCCGCGGAGTTGTTCTCCTTTTAATAGTTGGATTGTTAAATGTTGAAATGTTGGATACCGAAATGGGCTTATTGCTTATCTTTGCGGTGAACGCAATAAGACAACTATGGAAGTAATCAGCGCAAGAGAATTTAGAACAAACCAAACCAAGTATCTCGGCATGGTCAAAGAAGGCAAGGAAGTGATTTTGAAGTCGAGAGGGTTGGGCAGTTTTCGCATCACGCCCATCACCGCACAAGATGTGGTGACGAACGAACTTGACCTCATAGAGCGTTTGCGGCTTGCACTGCAGGAGGTGAAGCTCATGCAAGAGGGCAAAATCGAAAAACTTTCCATGACGAAATTGCTTGATGAGCTTTAAAGTGATTCCCACTCCGACCTTCGCCAAAAGCTTAAAAGCCTTGGCGAAGCGGCACAGGTCTTTGAAAGAAGATGTGAAGGCTTTTGTGGCTGAACTCGAACGAAATCCGTTGCAAGGGGTTGAGTTGACCGCCGGTATTAGAAAAATTAGAATGGCGATCAAGTCTAAAGGAGCCGGCAAGTCGGGAGGGGCAAGAGTGATTACGTATAATGTCCTTGTGACGGAAGAGGAGGGAGAAGTGTATCTCTTGGAAATTTACGACAAGTCTGCATACACTTCGGTTCATGAAGGGGTACTCAAACAGATGATTGAGACGTTGCCTATTTTAGGCGAAATAGAATAGGATTGCAGAAGAGGACAAAACTACTCCCCCTCGTGCCTTTGGGCGCGAGGGGGAGTTTGTTAAAGTAACAGAGCCGAAGATACGATTTGGGAATGCTGATTTGGAACTTCGTGTACAAACGTGTATTTTAGCGGAGCAGAAAACATGATGAACCTTTCAGCATTAAGTTATTATGATCAGCGATAATGTCTTTTATTTGGCATGTGGAATCGGTCTCTTGCTCATCGCACGTATTTTATACGTGTATGGGAAGGCATGCGAGGACTTCAGAAAAGAATATCCTGAGATCGCAGAGAAAGAACGACATGAAAAAGCGATAAAGAGTGCCCTTAGGAAACGAAGAAAGCGATAGAAATTAACGCACCACTCCCCCTCGTGCCGTTGGGCGCGAGGGGGAGTGGTTTTTGAGTTGGGGAGGGCGAGGGGCGATCCCCTCGGCGGGGGTTATTTCACGTTATTGAGCGTGACGAGGAGGCGACGCGTGCCGGTGGCAGAAACCTTGTATTGGTTAAGACGAAGCGCGCGATCGATGTGTTTGCTGACGCGGTTATCGGATGGCCGGTAAGAGATCGTTGTTGTCTTCAATACGAAGCATGCGAACGTCCTTCGCGCACGTAGAGAACCAAGGGTATTTCTTTGCCAGTTTTTGAATCGTGATGACGCATTTAACGGCATCCATGCCCTCGTCTCCGAAGTATACCGAACCTTGCGTATGCGAGAAGCCGTTCTCGGTTAGAAAATCCCGAACGAGTTTGTAGGCTCCGTGGTAGGTATTTCCATCGTAGCATTCTCCTAAGCAATTGGTGTCTAAATCAAATACGACTGCGTACATAATAGGGTGGTCTTTGAATGATGATGCAAAGGTACGACTTTATTTCTTTGATTGTATGATTGGGCGAACTATTTAGTTCTATACTAATGAGACGCAACGATCGGATGATCATGAAACAGGGCAAGGACGTACTCCTGAAGTGAAGAGAGCTTGGTTGCTTTCGCATCCCAAATCGGGCGCAGTTCCTGCAAGGATGGGATGCAGCTGAGGACTGGTCTCCCGAAGCGCCGGCGCACGGCAAGAAGTGAAACGCACCACTCCCCCTCGTGCCTTTGGACGCGAGGGGGAGTGGTGCGTTGTGGGAGGTGGGCGTGCGATGAGAGGATGTATCGAAATGCCACGGCGCTGTTCCGCTTTAAACAACGGGATCGTTAAATGTTGGATACCGAAATGGGTTTATTGCTTATCATGGATTAGACCGATGAGCAGCGAATGATTTGTTGCACTTCGATTTTGAATGTATCGGCGCAAAAAAGGGTATTGCACCATACCGACCTTGAAGATACCCTTTGCGAATGTTTTCTCTCGGCTTGTATTCTGCAAGAGAGTTGAAATGAGACGCTCCATCTGTGTCTTTCTCTACAAACCACACCTCGTCGGCACGAATCAGATCCAAGTTAAGTAGATTGGATTCGTGGGTGGAGAAGATCAGTTGAGTGTCTTTGTCTGCTTTGAGGTGTCTGAAGTAATACTCAAGTATCTTCTGAGAAAGCATAGGATGCATACTTCTATCAATTTCGTCTATCAGGTAGACGGTATCATTCAGACGCAAATCAATGAGCATAGGGATGAAATCCATGATTCTTATAGAACCATCTGACTCCTCATTCATCTCAAATGCAACCTCTGTGTCACCTTCACCTTTGTGGATTGTGTTCTGCTTATAGATGGTCGTTGCACCATTTTCATCCGATTCGAAGAAGTAGATTGCAGAGCCGGATGGAGAAGCTACAAAAATGCCTTTGCCGGGTTCTGCTTCGGAGAGTAGGTCCGTTACCAGTTCCTTGGGTAATTCTATATTTTCCTTGCTCACCTTAACGCGTCGTATGTCAACAATGCCGGTGTTGAAATAATCAAGCAGTGATTTTGTGGCATCAGCAAACTGCTTATCTTTTTCCACACGGATTGACAGCCCTTCGAACTTCGTCTTAGGGAAGATGATTTTTAGATCCTCTTTCATCCAGCGATAGACCTCACTGATTGCATCGATGCCTTTACCGTTTCGCTTGATGTATTCAGAAAGAAAGCTGTCGCTCTTTGGAGTACTCTTGCTGATGAAGCCCACAAGTTGCTGTTCCTCGTCGTTGGCCGTGTTGGTTCCAAAGGTGAAACAGTTGCCATCGGCCACCACCTTACGTGTATAGATCTCTGTGTCTGAACGACTGTTGATCTCGAACAACCATTCTTCAACTACACCTTTGACAGAGAATTCAACGCCATAGGCGTAGTATTTCCCGCCAACCTTGATTTCCATTTCAACCTTAGAAGGCTTATTTCCTAATTCCGCGAGCTTAAAAGGCTCCAATTCGTTCTTGGGGACACCTCCCAAAGCGATCTTCTGAAGAAGGGAAACTGCCTTGATGATGTTGCTCTTACCGGAGGCATTGGCACCATATATGATACCTGCTTTGAGTACAGAAATGTCATCACGCTTTTTTGCGCGACAAACCTGTTCCGGATGCTTGTCGCTTTTGCCTGCAACGAAACTGATTTGAGCTTCTTCTTTGAACGAGAACAAATTCTCAACGGTCACTCTTAATATCATGGGATGCCAGATTATTACTTGTTTGAGTTACAAATGTAGTCAATCTAGCCGTGATTCCCAAGGTTTCTGTCAAATACTTGCAGAAAATATGCATGAACTTGTATGTGCGTACTTTGAGGAAGTGCGCAGAGCCGGATCGTGCATTACTTCGGATAAGCAATAATGCCGGGTATTGCTGTTCGCTAAAAGTTGAGATGCAGTAAAGGTTGCGTTCTGATTGCTGCTAAATAGGTTGATTCCTTTTACCTCATCGAAAGTTCCCTCTCTTTCTGTTCTTCGCAAGCGCATTCTCGCGGGGCGCCGGCACCTTGCACGGCAAGAAGGCAAACGCACCACTCCCCCTCGTGCCGTTGGGCGCGAGGGGGAGTGGTAGCATTGGGGAGGGCGAGGGGGCGATCCCCTCGGCGGGGGTTATTTCACGTTATTGAGCGTGACGAGGAGGCGACGCGTGCCGGTGGCCGAAACCTTGTCGGGCGCGAGTTCGAGCGTGTCGACAGCCGTTTTTTCGGAGGTGAGCAGGCTGTGGTTGACCTTCACTACCAACTCGGCGGTGGTGCTACCGTCGGCGAAGTGCACGAGGGTGTCGGGCAGGTAGCTGGCGTGCAGCGTGTCGGCCTTCACGCGAACGGCCACCGTGGCGGCACCCTTTGACGTGCCGCGAAGCAGCGTGACGGTGTATTGGTCGAGCGGGCGCGCAGTGACAAAGTTGAAGCTGCGCGTGCTGTGCAAGAAGCTGTATTTGTCGGTTTGGGTGGCCGAGGAGTCGGTCCACGACGGATCGTCGCTGCACGACACGGCGGCGGAAGCGGCGAGAAGGCCGGCGGCGAGGAGGGGGAGAATATGGAGTTTCATTGTGTGAGCGAGTGAAAAAAATGATCCGGGGGCTGCGGAACGAGGGATGAGCCCCCGGATCGAAACAAACACTTAGATGAAATGGAAAAGCGAGTGGGCGCCCGGCCGCATTAATTGTTGAGAGGCACGGGTTGCGGCTTGCTGCCGAGCGGGTTGTAGTCGCCGTCTTTCACGGCCTTGTTGGCTTCGCGTTCCTTCTGCGGGACGGGAATGAGCATCACGGGGGAGTTGGCCGGGACGTTGTAGTTGACTTCCTGCAGGAAACCGCAGTCGCGACGGTCGATGCCCTTGCCGAGACGCAGCAGGTCGAAGTAGGAGAAGCCTTCGCCCCAGAGTTCCACGCGGCGCTGCATCCACACGGCCTCTTGTACGGCTTCGGGGGTGGTGGCGGTCAGCGTGTAGGCAGGATCGCGATAGGTCTTGACGAAGTCGGTGAGCACCTTGGCACCTTCGGCGGTTTGACCGCTCATGGCGAGGGCTTCGGCCTTGATGAGGTACATCTCTTCGACGCGCATGAGCAGCAGATCCTGAGCGCTGATGGACTGGTTGGGCACGCTCTTGTAGGAGTCGAACTTCACGTTGGTGAAGGGCGTTGCACGGATCTCGGCCAGGTAGCCGCGCTGGGCACGGTTGAGGTTGGGCGATTCGCCCTTGGCGTCGAGGAACCAGCCTTTGCGCACGTCGGTGGAGGGGATGGAGGCGTAGAGCTTGGTGTTGATGCCCTTGGTGGCGCCGACCATCACGTAGCCGTAGGCGAAGGTGCACATGTGCGAGGCCCAGTTGACGATGCCCGAGGTGACCACGGGATCGGTCTCTTCGATCTTGATGCCCCACATCCAATCGTTTTCGCTCATGGAGGTGAAGGTGGGGTGGCTCACGGCTTCGCGAGAGGCGGGGGTGATGCCTTCGGCGGCAGCGGCGGTGATGGCTTGGTCGGCCGCTTCGGCGGCATCGGCCCAGCGTTGCTGTACGAGGGCGACGCGAGCCCGGAGGCCGTAGACCACGGCGAGACTGACGAAGCGACGGTCGCTGCGCTCGGTGTCGGTGGACTGGAGATTGACGAGCGCGGAGTCGAGGTCGGTGTTGATGCGCTGATAGACGGCTTCGACGCTGGAGAGGGGGAGACCCTTTTGCTCGGACTCGGCTTGGTTGTCTTCGGTGATCACGGGGACGCAGTTGGCCTGCTCATGGCCCTTGTAGGTGAACTGGAAGCTTTGGGCGAGCGTGAAGTAGTCGAAGGCGCGAACGGCTTGGGCCTGGGCGCGGTTGAAGCGGGTGACGGGGTTGGTGTCGTCGCTCTTGACGGAGGCGAGCAGGGCGTTGCAGGCCTTGATCTGGTCGTAGCAGTTGCTCCACACCACGCGGGGGAAGCGATCGTAGACGTGGTTGTCGTCGAGCGTGGTCTCGGCACCGAACCAGTTGTAGCCGTTGGTGGTGCAGGTCACGTCGGCGCCGCGGCAGTCAAAGCCGAGCAGGACGGAGCCGTAGCCGAAATCGAGGTGGCCTTTGGCGGTGGCTTCCAGGCGAGAGAAGATGCTCATGACGCCATTGACAGCTGCGGAGGCGCGCTCGGGGACGCGGCGATAGAGTTCCGCTTTTTGAGCTTCGGTGACGGTGTCGCCTTGCGGGGCGGTGTCGAGATCGGTGCAGCCGGCGAGGGCGAAGAAGGGGAGCAGGCCGAGCGACAACCGGCCCCATTGATATAGTGATTTCATTGTGAAGCGGTTTTGGGAAGGATTAGAAAGTGAGTTTCACGCCGAAGGAGACGGTGCGCACGGCCGTGTAGGAGTTGGCGTAGACAGCGGTCTGGCTCTGGCGCGGGTCGATGCCCTGGCGGGCGGCGAAGAGTGCGAGGTTGTCGGCGGCGGCATAGAGGCGAGCCGAGGCGAGCTTGGCGTGGCGCACGAGGTGGCGCGGCAGCGTGTAGCCCAGCGTGACATTGTTGAGCGAGAGGTAGTCGGACGACACGAGCCAGCGGGTGGAAGTGGCGTCGGCATTGCTGTCGCCGGCGTCGAGACGCGGCACGTCAGTGTGCTGGTTTTGAGGCGTCCAGGCACGGGCGATGTCCTTGTGCCAGTTTTGACCGGCGTTTTCCGCCTTGACGTGCATGAGGTCTTGGTAACCTTGGTCCATCACCTTGCCGCCGAGCTGGAAGGAGGCCGAGACGGAGAGGTCGAAACCGAAGGCTTCGAGCGTGGAGCTGAAACCGCCCGTGACGGTGGGCAGGAGGTTGCCCATGGCATGACGTGCGTTGGCGTAGGCATCGTCCCAGT
>QWCC01000916.1_pt1 | contig 10976 bp, 7 predicted proteins | sample 1972491 | NCBI WGS metagenome assembly QWCC01 (sample SAMN09866718, study PRJNA288562) | Human oral metagenome isolate term5_saliva, whole genome shotgun sequencing... | isolation source: mouth | host: Homo sapiens | place: USA: California
CCAGGGCCGGCAATATGTGCAGCCGAAAATGGTGCTCTACCGCGGCAGCACCCCCACCGCCTGCGGCACCGGCACCACACCGCGCTCCAAAAGCTCGAAGGCACGGTTCAGCGCCTCCACGGTGCGGGAACCATCACCCGGAATCGAATCATCCCCGGCAACCGAACCGCACCACGACACCACACGACGCGCCGCCTCCAGCAACGCGTCAAACGAGCCGGACGGGGATGCCAACAAATCGCGGATGAGCAGCGCGTACGCCGCCGCCGACACTAAAGCCTCCGGGTGGCCGTGCGTCAATGCCGCACCGCGCACCGCCAACATGACCACCGTGCGCTCCTGAGCCACCGGCAACAGCCCCAGAGCCGCCGAACGCACCAGCGCGCCGCTACCCAGAGCATCAGGGTTCACCGACTTCGACACCAGCTGCATCTCACCGGTACCCAACGCCCGCAACGTCGCAGCACCCGGACCGCGACGAGCCGTCAACTCGTTCGACCCGTCAATTTCACGATCCAAAGAAAACGGGGCGGTCTCCGGCAGAGCCTCGCCAATACCGCGGAACCACCGCAAATACGCCAGCCACAGGCACGCCAACTCATCCGCCGCCGCGCCCTCGTTATTCCACTCCAGAACCTCCGTCAGGCCGTCTAGGGTGTAGCAGATCAGCTGCGTATCATCGCTGATTAGCAGCTCGCCGTACGCGGCCTCCCAGGGCTTCGGGTTGCGCTCCGCGATCTGCTCCGCCGACAGCAGCTCAAGGGGATAGCCCAGCGCGTCACCCAGCGCAGACGCATACAACAGGCCGCGCACCCGGCCCGCAAACTCCGCAGAAACCTCGGGTGCGCGCGTGAACTCAGAAAAACTCATAGGGCGATTATCCCACGGGTGGTTAGGATGCGGACTCCGCAGCGGATAGGCGGCTCCGCGCTCACGCTCGCGGGAGGCCCGTAACCAGGCGGCTTCGTGCTCACGCTCGCGGGGGAGTGCCCCCTCTTCAGCGCCTGGGGGCGCTTCGAGGACGGAGCCCCCGCTTCGCGTGAGCGCCTACGCCGTGAATGACGAACCGCGGGGCGCACTTTTCTCAACGGTGCCATACTGAAACCATGAAGATTCTGCACACCTCCGACTGGCACCTCGGCCGCACCTTTCACCGCAGCCCTCTCACCGACAAGCACCGACAGTTCATCGATGAACTGCTCGACTACGTTCGGGCCGAAGGCGTTGACGCCCTCCTCATTAGCGGGGACGTCTACGACAGCAGCATCCCCAACGCCGAAAGCACCACCCTGCTCGACCGGGCTCTCACCCGCCTCGTCCAGGCCGGCGTGCAGGTTATCCTCAGCTCCGGCAACCATGATTCCTTCCGCCGCCTCAGCTACGGATCAGCGCTCTTCGAAGCCTCGGGCGTGCACATCCGAACCACTCTCGAGGACGCCACCCGCCCCGTCGAACTCGTCGAGGGGACCCAGCGCGTGCACGTCTACACCATTCCCTACCTTGCGCCGCGCCTGCACGCCACCGCACTCGGGGTTGAGCCCACTCACCGCGCCGTCCTCAGCGCCGTCACCGATGCCATTCGCGCGGACATCGCCGACCGTCGAGCTCGCGGCGAAGGTGCCGACCGCGTCATCGTCATGAGCCACGCAACTGTCAGCAACACCGCAGGCAACGCCGACACCACGCCCCGCAGCGACTCCGAACGCGACATCAGCGTCGGCGGCATCGACTGGGTACCCGCCTCCCTCTTCGACAGCTTCGACTACGTAGCCCTCGGGCACATTCATAAGCGGTACCCCGTCACCGCGACCATTCGCTACAGCGGCTCACCCCTCGGCTTCTCCTTTAGCGAAGAAACCAACCGCAACGGCGCCTACCTCATCGAGCTCACACCCGGCGAAGAGCCCGTCATCACCGGGCATGAATGGGCAACCCGCGTTCCCATGAAAACCCTCCGCGGCACCATGGACGATCTGCTCAACAACCCGGAATACACCCCCTACGAGCGCGGCTACTACTGCCGCATCGAGCTCACCGACGAGACCCTTCCCGTCGGCGCGGTCGACACGCTCCGCAAGCGGTACGAAACCATCTCGCACTTCAGCTACCGCAGCACCCGCGAAGCCATCGAAAAACCCACCGCTCCACCGCTCAGCCAGAAGATTAACCCCGTGGACCTCTTCGACCAATTCCACCGTTACGTTCGCGAGCGTCCCCTCACCGACCCCGAACGCGCCGTCATCACCGATATCGCCGACCGAGTCACCGCTCAGAAAGACCACGCATGATTCTGCACCGCCTCGAATTTGAAGCCTTCATGGCATACCCCGACCGGCAGACCATCGACTTCGGCGACCTCAACGCCGCCGGAGTCTTCCTGCTCAACGGTCCCACCGGCGCCGGTAAGACCACCATCCTGGACGCTATCTGCTACGCCCTCTACGGTGGCACCACCGGCGACCGCGACCCCGCGCAGCTCTACTCCACCTACGCGGCACGCAGCAACACCCCGCCCCGCGTCTTCCTCGACCTCACCCTGCAGGGCCGCCGCCTGCGCATTAACCGCACCCCCGTGTACAGCCACCCCATCACCCGCGGCAAGCGCGCCGGACAGATGACCGTCAAGGCCGCCACCGCCACCGTGGAGGAGCTGCTTCCCGGAGGCAACCCGGAGGACGATAAGGCTTGGAAGCCCATCGCCTCCCAGGTCAAAGAGGTCAACGCCGTCATCGCGGAGCGTATTCACCTCAACCGCGAACAATTCCTCAAGGTCGTGCTCCTCGCGCAGGGGCAGTTCGCGCAATTCCTCAAGTCCAAGCCGGTAGAGCGTAAAGAACTGCTCAAGAAGATGTTCCCCGTAGATCACATCGAGGCCATGTACGCCGAGCTTCTCGAGGAGGCAAAGCAGGCCCGGCAGGACGTTGCCAACGATGAACAGGCCCTCGACGGCTATCTCAATCGTGCCCGGAGTGGTATGGAGGCTCTTCGCGAAAGCCTCGCCCCGCTCACCCCGCTCACCCCCGAGGGGGAGGCGGCCGAAGCATCCCCCGCCGACGGCGGGCCGGAGACCGCAGAAGCCACGGATACGATTACCCCCGAAACCGTCGCCGCCGAAACCCTTGACGCGTGGCTCGCCTCCGGTATCGAGGAGGCGCGCACCGCCTCCGCGCGGGACGGCCGGGAACAGTCCCGCCTCGCCGGCGAAGCTGACCGTCACGCCCAGACCCTCAACGAGCGCCTTCAGCTTCGCAAGGACTGGGGCGAGTACGAACAGCTCATCGCGCGTCGTGAACGCCTCGTTGAGGAACGGGAACCGCACGAAGCACGCGTGAAGGAGCTTGCGGATGCCCGCGCCGCTGCCCCGCTCACCGCGCGTTACACCCAGCTGCGCGTTGAGGAACAGGACATCGAGGAACAGCGCGCCCGGCAGGCCGAGTACGCCGGCGCCCTGAAGACCGCCCGCGAGAGCCTGCTCCGTGCCCTGCGTGCGGGGGAGGATCCCGCGGAAGACGCCGTGCCCTACCCCGAGGAGGAGCTCTTCGCCACGCGTACGGCTGAAGAGCCCGCGGAGGCCCGCGACCGGCATCTCGACGCGACCCTCGCCTCCCTGCGCGCCCTGCACAAGCGCGACGATCAGCTGGCCCAGGAGGAGCGCACTGTCCGACAGACCCAAACCCGGAGCGAGCAGCTGGCCCAGAAGGTCGAAAGCGCCGCCCAGAACCTCGAAACCTTGGGTGCCAGGGCGCGGGAAATTCAGGAGAACCTGAAGGCCTACGAGAAGGCTGAGGAAGAGCACGCTCTTGCCCTCCGCGGGGCCGAGGACGCCGAGAAAGCGCACCGCGAAGCCCAGCAGGCCCAGCAGAATATTGACGCCGCGCGGCGGGCCGTCGCCGAGGCCGAGAAGGAAGCGGAACGAGCCCTCGGTACCCGGCAGAAGGCTCAGGAACGCTGGGAGGAAGCCGCCCGAGCCGCCATCGAGGCGACCGACGCCTTCAGGAGCCTGCAGGCGCAACGATTGGCCCAGGCGTCCTCCCTGCTCGCCCGCGAGCTGACCGAGGGGGAACCCTGCCCGGTGTGCGGTTCCGCGGAGCATCCCAACCCCGCCCGTGCCCGCGAGGGCGAGAGCCTCGTCGAGCAGACCGATCTGGACGCAGCCAAGACCCGTGAAGACCGCGCCCACGAGGCCTCCCGCGCTCGCGAGGAGGAGAAGGAAAATGCCACCCTCGCGTATCACCGGGCTTCTGAGGCGCTGGCCCGCGCCCGTAGCCAGAGCGAAACCCTCGCGGCCCAGGAACGCACGGATCCCGAGCAGAGCGCCCGGCAGCTGGCCCAGGCTCGCGAACGGGTTCATCAGACGACGACCCGTCTCGCCGAGCGCGACGCCCTGCGCAAGCGCCAGGCTCAGGCGGAGGCCGAACAGAAGGCCGCCGAAGAGACCCGGAGCACCCTGCACGATGCCCTCACCGAGGCCCAGGCCCTCCACCGCGAAAGCCTCGAACGCCGTGACGCCCTGGCTCGAGAGCTGGCGCCTTCCAAGGCTCACATCCCGTTTGCCCAGCGTATTGAGGCACTCGAGAACTACCGAACCCTCGCCCAGCGTGAGGAACAGGGCTCCCTGCTGCTGAACCGCGCGGCGGAGGAGCACTCTAAGCACCTCGTCGAGGTTCAGGGGCTGCTCCGGGAGTCGCCCTTTGCCGATTCCGCCGGGGTCATTGCGGCCGAGCGAACGGAGGCTCAGATTCTGGCCCTCGAGAAGGCCGTGAACGACTACGAGCTGGAGTCCGCCCGCGTGAACGAAAGCCTGGGACGCGAAGCCCTGGTCGAGGTCGCGGCTCGCGTGGCCGCGGGCGAACAGGCCCCGGATGATCAGCAGGAACTCAGGGGACGCATCGAGGAACTGCGCCAGCGGGTGCAGCACCTCGTTCGCCGAGAGGGCGAGAGGGAAGGCATCGTGCGTTCCCTGCAGGCCCTGCGGAGCGAGTTTGTCGCCTTCCGCGAACGGACGGCCGAACGCTACGATCGGGCCGAGATGCTGGGGGCCCTCGCCGCCGCGGCCCGAGGCGACACCCTCGGCGGGTACACGCACCAGGTGGACCTGGTGAGCTACGTGCTCGGCGGTGAATTCGAGCGGATCCTGGACGTCGCGGATAAGCACCTGCAGCGCATGAGCGACGGTCGCTACGGTATGAAGCTCAGCGACCACCGCGCTAAGGGAAGCCGTAGCGGCGGTGGCCTGAACCTGAACATCACGGACACCTGGACGGGAGAACCGCGCGACGCCGCGTCCCTGTCCGGTGGTGAGTCCTTCCTGGCCTCCCTGGCCCTGGCCCTGGGACTGGCCGAGGTGGTGCAGTCGAACAACGGCGGAATCGAGCTGGACACCCTCTTCATCGACGAGGGCTTCGGTACGCTCGACTCCGAAACCCTGGATACGGTGATGAACACCATCGAGTCTCTGCGTGAGAACGGTCGCACCATCGGCCTTATTTCGCACGTTGAAGAGATGAAGAACCGTATTCCGACCCAGATCGTGGTGGAAAAGGGACAGCGTGGCTCCTCGGTGAGGGTAAACTCCTATTAGGCATACCCCCGCCCTCGAACGTTAACGCGTCGAGAACCGGCGGATTAATCACGAGAGAGACCATGACCCCAACACCTCAGCGTAGGAATCAGGATTCAGCGCGCCCCGCGACTCACCCCGAGGACGCGTCACCCACCCCCGGTGCTCACGTACCGGGGGTTCCTCCGCACACTATGAAGGTGACTCCTCCTCCCGAGCTACACGTGCAGCCTACCTCCGGCACGGGGGTTCCCTCCGCTCCGGGCGGTCCCCTCACCGATGTGGTGCGTAACAACGACCACGTGCTGCAGGAGGTGAGGCCCCTCCCTCTGCCCTCGGATGATGAGGTCAATAAGGACGACTCGGTATCGAACATCGTGCGTCAGCATTGGGCGCTGTTTTGGCGAAACGGCCGTGAGCAGCGCAAGTACCTGCGTGATATCTTGCGCGATGAGGGATTTGCGCGTAGCGTCCTGACCGTTCTGTTCCATATTCCCGCGGCATCTTCGGCGTTTGCCCTGTATATTCTGCTGGCGAGCCACCTGGGTAGCGTGCACGACGCCGGTTACGCGGTGGCGGCTTTTGCCGGTGCGTACTCGGTTCAGGTGATGATGGGGCCCATGCTGGTGCGGGCCCTGGGCCTGCAGTTTCTTCTGGGTATCACGTCGGTGTTGAACATCGCGGCGATAGCGAACATGCTGGTCATCGGCTGGCGTCTGACGGTGGATCCGAACAATGTGAGTACCCTTTACCATGCGCTCTCCTGCGTGGCGATGGGCTTTACGACCCCGCCGTGGACTCCGTTCGCTCTTGAATCGTTGTATCGCCGGAATTACCGGTATAGCGACGAGCGGTTGGCGACGGCCGTCTCGTGGGGTACCACCGCGAACCTGTCGATGCACCCGTTAGCGGCCCTGATGATTTGGATTGGCGACGCCTACATTGCGCCTAACCACGAATATTCGGGCTTCTGGATTACTATCGGTCTGGATGTGCTCCTGCTCCTGGTGGTTTTCGTGGCGCCGAAGCTCCTACCGGATGTATCTCGCCTGAAGACGGCGAGCGCGCGGGTGCGCATGACGCGTCCGAGCCTGCAGACTGCGGTGCTGGTGATTGGCCTGGTGCTACTGGGCGGATGCGTGGGCTCCGTGGGCTCGGGTCTGCTAGGCTTCGCGCTGATGCAGGGGTCGATGAACATGTTCATGGCGATGGTGGCCGTCGGAACGGGATCGATGGTTCTGGTGGCTTTCCCCGTGATTTTGGGTGGGCAGTCCATTAACCCGTGGCACGGCTGGCTTTTGAGCGGAATTCTGCTGGTCCTGGCCGCCCTGTACCTGCCAACGAGCGTGGATACGTCAACGATTTTCTATGCATTAGTCCTGTGCGGTGCGACGCTGGGTGTGGCTTTCGCCGGCCATGAGCTGTCGCTGAGCCGCTCGCTGAAGTATATTCCCGACGCACAGGCAAGCTTCTTCACCCGTTCGATGCTGGGCATCGGCATGGCGATGGGATGCATGTGGGGCGGCTACATGGGCGACGCCCCGTACTACCGCAACGCGTTCATGGTGCCGGTGATTGTGGCGACCATGTACTTTGCGCTGGGGCACCTGTACGGTTACCTGTGGCGCGAGGAGCACGAGGAGAAGCTGGCTCCCCTGGACGCCTAACCCTTCGCGTTTCCCGATACGGCGGAAGGCCCCGCCACCTGCGTGCAGGTGGCGGGGCCTTCCGCTTTTTAGTGCCGTGCCGCGTAGCGCCGCGCTGTGCGGGTAGCCGCGTGTGCAGCCGTGCCGCGCGGGCAAACGCTTAGTGGCCGCGCTTGATCCATGCCGGAAGCTCGGGTGCCTCCAGGCCGATGCCGGTGCTGTCGCCGTGGCCGGTAAGGACCGCGGTGGACTCGGGCAGGGTCAGCAGGCGGGTCGAGATCGACTCGATGATGGTGTCGAAGTCGCTGTAGGAGCGTCCGGTTGCACCGGGGCCGCCGTTGAAGAGGGTGTCGCCGGAGAAGACGACGCCTTCGCTGTTCTCCCAGCTGAGGGTGGGTGCGTAGAAGCACACGGAGCCGGGGGAGTGGCCGGGGGTTGCCAGCACGGTCAGCTCGGTGTCGCCGATGCGCAGTACGTCGCCGTCAGCCAGCTCACGGTCGAAGTCCCAGGAGGGATACACCATTTCCCAGAGCACACGGTCTGCGGGGTCCAGGTAGACGGGGGCGCCGAAGCGTTCCGCCGCCTCCTTGGCGCTGCGGATGTGGTCGTCGTGGGCGTGGGTCAGCAGGATCTTCTCCACGGTGCGGCCCGCGACGGTGCGCGAGATCTTGTCCACGTCGTGGGCGGGGTCAATGATGATCACGGAGGAGTCGTTGCCGACGATCCACACGTTGTTGTCGACGTCCCAGCAGCCGCCGTCCAGCGAGAAGGTGCCGGAGGTGACGACTCGTTCAATACGTTCGCTCACGCTACGCTCCTAGAGTTCCACGACCGAGCGCAGCACGCGGCCGGTCTTCATGGTTTCGAATGCCCGCCGCGGCCGAAGACCTCGTCCAGCGGGATGTTCCAGGTGGTGCCGGGTGCGGGCACACCGACGAGGACGACGCGGCCAGCCAGGTCGCGTGCCTCGAAGGCCTGCTTGAAGGTGGGAGCGATGCCGACGGCATCGATGACGAGGTCGGCGCCGAAACCGCCGGTGAGCTCCTTGATGGCCTCGACGGGGTCAACCTTGGAGGAGTTCACGGTGTGGGTTGCGCCGTGCTCGCGGGCACGAGCCAGCTTCTCTTCGTCAATGTCCACGGCGATGATGGTGGTAGCGCCACCCAGCTGTGCACCGGCGATAGCCGCGGTGCCGACGCCGCCGCAGCCGATGACTGCGACGGACTCGCCGCGCTTGAGTTCACCGGTGTTCAGAACAGCGCCCAGACCTGCGGTGACGCCGCAGCCGAGCAGGCCGATTGCTGCGTACTGTTCGGGGCTGATGTCAGCGGTGATCTTGGTGCACTGACCTGCTGCGACGAGGGTCTTCTCAGCGAAGGAGCCGATACCCAGTGCGGGGGTGAGCTCGGTGCCGTCCTCGAGAGTCATCTTCTGGGTTGCGTTGTGGGTTGCGAAGCAGTACTGCGGCTGGCCCTTGCGGCATGCGCGGCATTCGCCGCAGACTGCACGCCAGTTGAGGATGACCAGGTCGCCGGGGGCGATGTCGGTGACGTCATCGCCGACAGCCTCAACGATACCTGCGGACTCGTGGCCGAGCAGGTAGGGGAAGTCCTGGCCGACGCCGCCGGTGACGTAGTGGTGGTCGGTCTGGCAGACACCGCAGGTGAGGACCTTGACGAGTGCTTCGCCCTTGCCGGGGTCGGGTACGTTGATGGTGGTGACGGTGACGGGCGCGTCCTGGGCGAGGGCTACGACAGCCTTAACCTTGTGCATGGTGCTCCTTTGCTGAGGCGCGGCTGAGGTTCAACCGCAGATAAAGGTTTTTTGATACGTTCCCATTCTACGAGCAACGGCGCACCTGACGCACGATAAAGCTGATAGTGAAGCACCCCCACGAATTTGACGTTTTATGACGTTGCCGCTTATTCCGCCCAGAACCCGCCTAGAACCCGCGTAGCCTGCGGCTACTTACTCTGCCGCCTCCACGTCAGCAGCGAAGGCGAGCGCACCGCGTCGGAATGCGCCCGAGGTCAGTGCGTTCACGTGGTCGCGGCCGGGCAGGGAGATGAAGCGGTTAAGCGGATTGTTGCCGCGCACCATGTCGTAGAGTTCCGCCCCGTCGGCGGCGATGGTGTCCGCGTCGCCGAGCACGACCGCAATGGGTGCGTGCGGATGCGCGCCCGGGTGGCCCGCAGGCAGGTCGGGGGAGCCAGCGCGCAGGGCGGGCACGTCGAAGAACGGGCCGAAGGGAATCCGCACGAACTTCAGCAGCGCGTCGGGCTGAATGGGGGAGTTGTCAATAATCGAGGTGAAGGAGGCAATCGCCTCGTCGGTGGAGTCTGCCGCCGGGGTTTCACTATCCGCCGTGACGCTGGTACCCTCGTGCGCCTCGAGCATGGCGCGCAGGGTAATGAGGTGGTCGTGTAGGGGCAGGCCGCCCAGGGTGAGGGATGCGACCGCCTCCGGGTGGGTGAGGGCGAGTTCCCAGCCGACGCGGGCGCCGAAGGAGAAACCGATAACGTGCGCGCGGGGCTCCAGTTCAACGCCGAGGTCGTTCTCGGTGGCGACGGTGCGCAGCAGCTGGGCGAGCAGGTTGGTGAACAGGTGCATGGGGGTCAGCGGCTGACCTGCCGCATCGACAGGGGGCACCGAATCGAACGGAATTGTGCGGCTGCGTACGCTCGTGTTGTTGGGGAGCTTGCAGTCGATGGCGTGCATGGATTCGGGGTCTTTGAGGTATTCGTCTGAGTGGTAGGGCAGGGTAACGATCAGCACGGGGTATCCGGCGCGCAGGTATTGGCGGATCCAGCTGGTGCCGCCGTAGAGCTGTTCGCCGCGGGTGGCGAAGCCGTGAATCATGAGGGCGGGGACGCGGCTTTTGAGTTGCTGCGGCTGGTAGAGGGTGTACTCGAGGTCGGGCAGGGTAGTGCCGGGTACAACAGCATTGGGTACGGCAAAGGGCGCGGGAGAGAATTCTGCACTGGTCATAAGAGTCAACCTTCGCGCTCGCTTCTGCCTTCGCCGCGGTTGCCTCAGAAGCCTGAGTTTCGGCGGCATCGGCCTTAGCCTGCTTCTGCTGCAGCTGTTCCTTACCGTCGGCAATCATCGTGCGAATCATTGCAGTGTTGGTGTCCACTGCCTTCTGCACGCGAGTCGCGATGGAGGGGCCCTTCGGCTTGGGGAGCATGCCCTGGCCTGCCGCCTGCTGCTGCAATTCGCGTCCGGCAGACATGAGGCGTTCCTGGCGTGCCTTCAGCGCGCGCGAGGCGGAGGTGCTGCGCGGCTGCACCTTCAGGTGGCCGTGGTCGTCGTCGCCGGCGATAATCTGGCGCATGAGCATGATTTCTGCGTCCAGGTGCGCACCGAAGAGGAGCATGTTGTTCATAATCCAGATGAACAGCAGCATCACGATCACACCACCAATCAGGCCGTAGGTGGCGTTGTACTTGCTGAAGTTATTGGCGTAGAGGGTGAAGCCGAAACCGCCCAGGCCCATGCCGAAGAGCGCCAGCGCCGCACCGGGGGAGAGCTTCCACTGTTTGAAGCGGCGCACGTTCGGGGTGGTCGCGTAGAGCAGAGTAATCAGGGCGATTGCCATGAACAGGATGAGGACCCAGCGGCCGTTGAGCCAGATGAGCTTGATGAGCTCCATGTCGACGGTCGCGGGCACGTACTGACCGACCATGTCCAGGACGGTTACACCCAGCAGCATCATGAGCATCATGAGTACCACGAGGATGATAATCACGGTGGTGACGAAGACGTTCAGC
>QWCC01002876.1_pt1 | contig 10974 bp, 6 predicted proteins | sample 1972491 | NCBI WGS metagenome assembly QWCC01 (sample SAMN09866718, study PRJNA288562) | Human oral metagenome isolate term5_saliva, whole genome shotgun sequencing... | isolation source: mouth | host: Homo sapiens | place: USA: California
GACAAGGCATTCAAGCAAAAGCCCTCCGCGTCACTATCGAAGACGCTAAGGCTTGCCCATTGCTCAAGAGTGTTGCCATCTACTAATCTGCAAAGCTTCACAATATGACTTTGAAACATATTCTCCCTTTGGCTGCTTTTGCCTTGCCTTTGGCGGTAGCCGCACAAAATAATACTACTCCTGTCACTCCTGCTGTGGGTGTGTCGTTCGACTTTGAGGGCGCTCAAAACTGGAAAGCACTCGGTGTTTTCGACACTTGGGAGGCTTCTCCTTTCCGCACGGGTAAATTGCCTGGCAATGTGGCTGTGGTGGATAACCCCACAACGGCTGAATTGAACCCTCTCACTGGTAGCCCCGTCAATTCTTCTAAAAAGGTGTTGGCAGTGCAGCGCTCACGCTTCGGTTCTAACACCTTTGGCGCGCGCATCGTGCTGAACGAACCCATTGCACTTTCTCCCACTCCGCTCTACATCCACGCTTGGGTGCACAGTCCTAAGGCGAGCCGTGTGCTCATCGCAGGATTGGGCAAGCGCAAAGACCGCGCTGCGCAAGTGGACGATGTGGTGCAAGTGGCGCACATCACCTCGGTTACGCTAGAACCCAATCAATGGAAAGAAATTGTGGTGCCTGCTGCTGCCAACAAGGGAGTGGAATTGCACAGTCTGCTCATTGCACCCGACTGCGAGAGTCCGCACGATTTGACGAGCGACTTTGCTGTTTACATTGACAATGTTGAGGTGAATGCGCAACGTACAGCTACGCTCTTTAGTGGATTCTATCCCATTGGAATTGAAAAAGAAACCGCAGCTACGCGTAAAGATCGTCATATCGATGGTGTAGAATTCACGGTGGGTAAGAAGACATTTGCTTATACCACTCCAACCCCTCGCAAGGTGTATAACTTGGCAGATGGTGATCACCGCGTCTTGGCGAAGGCAGGCGATGAAATCACACCAAAGTTGCTCTATACCGGTGCGTGGATGCACTCCTTCTACTATGTCGACTACAACCAAGATGGTAAGTTCACAGAAGATGAAGTGGTGAGCTATTCATTCAAAGGTGACGGAAATGGTGCAGAATCGGGCAAGAACAGTGCTGGACAGAGCTTTGCTAATGGTGGTCTCTCTTTGCAGTCTCCAAAGTTTACCTTGCGCAATGATATGAAACCAGGTGTCTATCGCATGCGTGTCAAAGTGGACTATAATAACCTCGACCCCATGGGTAGCCAAAGTTTGGTGCAAGATGGTGGTGGTTTTGTAGACATTCTCCTCAACATCCACGATGGTAAAGCCGTTGTGAACGACCACAACCTCAATGGTGCGGTGAAGACCCTCGACGGCAAGGAATTGACCAGTTTGGAAGTGCCTTATGGTGAAGATTTCACCATCAAGATGCACCCTGCCGATGGTTTCGAACACAATGGTTTTGTGTTGAAACACGGTGTGAACCTCACCGGCGAAGCTGAAGTGAAGGAGAATGTGCAGTGGGATACTGTCACGATTCCTCGTTCTATGTTTAAGGCTGATGGCACATTCACCATCCCTGGTAAGTGGATGAACGGCAATGTGCTCATTGAAGGTCGCTTTGTGCAAGAAGGTCACTATACTCCCGAACCTATGCCTGCATGGTTTTCGCGCTTCAATGTGACCAGCATTGAGGGAAAATACTTTGCTGCTGGCACGCAATGGTATTCCCTCCAACTGGGTGCAGAAGGCTACGTGATTGAAGGTACTGAAAATGCGCAAATATCGCTTAATAACGCTATTGTTGATCGTCAAAATGAGAAACACCAATGGTGCTTCTTGGGCAACAACAATGAGGGTTTCAAACTCTACAATCGTCATTTCGGCACAGGATATGTGTTGGCTGCACCCACCACGATGAGTGCCAAGGCTGGTGAAACCTCTTTTGTGCGTCTTGTGCCTGCCGATAAAGTGCCTAGCGGCTACACGGCAGTATGGCGTTTTGAGGACTCCAAGGATCTCAATGCTGATGACGCGCAAGTTGTCTATATGTATGAAGACAAATATATTTCCAACAAAGCGAACAACCGCAATGGCAAGTTAGCTTTCTGGTCGGGTGGTGCAGACAAAGGTTCGACTTTTCAGATTCGTCCGCTCGAAATCACCACTTCTCCCGTCACTGCTATTGCGCTCCCTAGAGCAGAAAAGCAATATACAGAAACCTACGATCTCTCTGGTCGTCGTGCAGATGAGGCTGCTCACGGAGTCCTCGTGATGGCAGGGAAAAAGGTGGTGAAATAACCAACAGATGGGTTTCACCTTCTCTAGATAACAGGATAAGGCATAAGCCGTGTCTGCGCGTGTTGCGTTCGATGCGACTTATGCCTTATTATTTATGGGGAAGGGGATGTGTAAATAAGGATATATGAAAACTTACAAAGAAATATTGATGAGTTGTTTGTTGGGAGGGGCACTGCTGATGGTGCCTACCTCGCTCTGGGCTAAAGTCTATGACATTTACCCCCAACCTCAACAAGAACAAGCCGGACAAGGGGTGGTGAGTTTCACACCCTCGGTGACGGTGGTGTGTGATGCCGCGATTGACGCTGCTACAAAAGCGCGTGCGCAACAAATTCTCCAAGAAGCGAAATTGGAAGTGGTCTTTGCCGATGCTCCTCGCCAAGGATATTCCACTCTCTATTTGGGGGTGGCAGGCAGCAATGGAGTGACCGACCGCTATGCGCAGTCTTTGTCGCTCAAACGCGAGGTGCTGCAACGCAAAGGAAAATACGACCGACATCTTGTTTATCTCCACAACCAAGGAGGACAGGCGGAAGTGGTGATCCTGGGTGAACACTCTGATGCTGCGTTCTATGGACTGGCTTCGTTGGAACAAATCCTCGAACGCGGCACACAACAACTGCCTGCGGTGACACTTTTCGACTATGCCGACCAGCAAAGTCGCGGACTTGTCGAAGGCTACTACGGCTATCCTTATAGTTTGGCTGTGAAGAAGTCGCTGATGCGCTTTATGATGCGCTTGAAGATGAACACCTATATGTATGGGGCGAAGTCGGACTTGTATCACTCTGCAAAGTGGGAAGAACCTTATCCCAAGACTTTGACGAAGACTGACATCGAATATGGCAGAATGTCGCAAGATATGGTGAAAGATTTGTCGAAGACTTCGCAAGCAACAAAGGTGAATTTCATCTGGGCTATCCATCCGGGCGATGATTTTGTGGGGCAACCCAATGTGGTGACACGCATCATAAAGAAGTTTTCGAGTATGTACGACTTAGGCGTGCGCCAGTTTGCTATCTTCGTAGATGATGTAGGTGTGCCGACTTCGGAAGCGGACTGCAAAACAAATGCGGATCACCTGACGGCAGTGCAGAAAGCCATCGATGCGAAATGGAATAAGGCAGGCAGTGCACCCGAAGCTCGTGTGCGTCCACTACACTTTGTGCCACAAGTCTACACCTTGAGTTGGGTGGAAGAAGCCGATCGTAAACGTTTCTTCAAGGCTTTATCGGCTGTGCCTTCCGATATCACCATCTACACCACAGGATGGGGCGTGTGGGCAGTGCCCAATAGTAATGATTTGGCGGTGATGAACAAAGAACTTGGTCGTCCTGTGGCTTGGTGGTGGAACTATCCCTGCAATGACAACGCGGACGAACAGATTTACACCTCCGATATGTACACCAACTTTATGGAGATGCGCGCTGTCGATAATAACGTGCGTTTGCAGAAGGAACTGAAGAATTGTCTTGGGGTGGTGTCCAATCCCATGCAACAAGGCATGGTGTCGCGCATCGCGCTCTTCTCTGTGGCAGACTATGCGTGGAACAATGCCAAGTTCGACAATATGACGGTGACTGCTGCGCAGAAGTTTGTGGAAGCACAAAAACAAAATGCTGTGAACGATGGTTGGTCGTCTTTTGTGCAAGGCGTGAAAAAATATGCTTCTCTCGAAACAGACAAGCGTTTTGATGCAGCTGCACTGGAAGGACTGGGACACGACGTGAGTGTGTCGCACAGACAAGCGAATTGTTCGCACAAATCCTTCTTCCCCTTCTTGGGAGTGTTGCAAAATACGGCTTTGGGTAATCATCCTTTCGGAGAGAAGTTGCCTTTTGTGGTGCATACCAGCGCTTCCACAGTGACGGCAAAGGGACATCTCGATGCGCAACACGCTTATCTCATCGTAAATCGTCAGGAATTGCAGCCAAAAGGATTTGTAACGATGAGTTTTGCCACAACTTTCCACCCAGCAAAGATGCACATTGATGCGAATTTGCTCCAGCAGTGGAATGTGATGGTGAGCGAAGATGGGGTGAATTGGTCGCGCTTGCAATCTTCAATTCTTCCCGAAGAAATGTTTGTGAAGCACGTGGCTTTCTACAACAATTCGGAAACTCCACAAATGCTTCAGCTCGGAGAACAGAATTTCTCACTGAAATTGCCACAAGCCACGATGTTGAACAATGTCACCGCACCTACGGAAGTTGTGGGGGATGGTAGTAAAAAGGGAAAAGCTGCACTGATAGACGGCGACATCCACACCTTCTTTGCTGGAAAGAAGAACCAAGCACAGGGCGACACCTACCAAGTGACGCTGGCTAAGGCTGAAAAGGTGCATGATGTGCGCGTATGTTTTTATGCCACCAATGGTGACGAACTCAAAGGTGGTAAGGTAGAAGTGAGTGAAGATGGCAAGAAGTGGCAATCTCTCTTTGTGAAGGGCACTTCAAACTCGATGCAGAGCAATACTTCGCACCGTAAGCAGTTGGAAGACAACCTCTATGCTGTGGACTTTGTGGCTAAGAATCCCATCGCAGCTAAGTATGTTCGCTTGGTGGTGACGCAACCTCTGACGAATAAGTGGCTCCGTCTTTCTGAAATCTTTGTGAACGCTCAGCATTTCGCGCAACAATTTGTGTCTACCGTGGTGGACAAGAAAGAGAATGCTCACCCTGAATTGGTGGATGGTTTGGGTCGCACACCTTTGACGAAGGTTGAGGGAAAAGAATTGTCTTATAACATCGATCAATTCTTGCGTCCAACCTCTGTTACGCTCTATTGGGATGCGGCAAGTTGGAAAGGTGCTGCTCCTCAACTCTCAATTGTGGAGAATGGTACTACCATCGCTTTATCTGCGCTGGAAGGAAATGTTGCAACCGTAGATTTGTCGGCGCATCCCAAAGCCACTAAGTTGGTTGTCACGTGGGAAGGCTCGGTTGTTCCGCAACTCTATCAAGTGGTGGCTACGTTGGATGAACAAGGAGCGAAGAATACTCTGACGGCTTTGCGTCAAGTGGTAGCGCAATCTTCTCAACGTCAGGGAATCAACGGTGCACACGATGGGGCGGTCTATGACTTGCAAGGACAGTTGTTGCGCACCGACGGCAGTACATTGGGATTGCCTGCTGGTGTCTACATCGTCAATGGTCAGCGCGTTATGGTATTGAAACAGCAATAGGCTTTTTCTTGTTGGTATCTTGTTTCTCGTTTCTCGTTTGTTCTCGACGTAACTCGCTATGCCAAAGGCAAACGAGAAAGCAACTGCTCAACAATCAAATGTAGTCTGTTTAGAAACCAATGACCGATTGCGTTTTAGGGTATTGTTCGAAAAGGAGATGTATCTCTGTCTCGAACAATACCTTTTTATTGCTCAACAAAACAAGAACCATCTGAGGGTACACACTTTTTCGGACAATACCGGTATTGGGTAAGTGCCGACGTTGGGGGGCTTTCTAAATAAGTACGGTACTTGATTCCATAGGGCGAGGACATAGAAAAAGCCGCATCAAAACTTATTCGTTTTGATGCGGCTTGGTGATTGTTTGTGCTAGGCGCTCAGTATTCATTCTTTAGAAAGAAGATGAGCACCAAGGTTTTGAGATTAACGGAGCATATAGTGGATACGAACCTTCACGCAACGGTTGAGTTTAGCGTTGAGTCCACGAGTGCTATAATCCTTCACTTCGCGTACGGCACCATCAAGGCTGTTTACGAGGAAGATTTGAGAAGCCACTTGTTGCAAGCGTTCTTTGCTCTTCAACCAAGTGATAACGGTGTTAGCACGATTTTGAGAAAGAGCATTGTTGCGTTGCAAACCAACTTGAGCAGCATCAGCACCAGAATAATTGTCTTGGCTAGTTGCCAAACCTTCTGCTTGAATCATAGTGATGGTACCATTTTCAAGAATGTTCTTGATGCGAGCTACAGTACCAGCATCTGCATATTTAGCAATATAACCATTGTTGCTAGTCATTGCTGCATACACATCAGCGAAGCTTACAAATTCGTCACCATTGTCTACCTTGAGATATTGACGTACTGTGCCAAGACCTGCGTGAGCATTGAGCTGGTAAGAATTAGTTTCCTTGTAGTTATCCTCGCTTGCAAGACGTTGCTTCCAAGTTTCGTTGTCGATACGATATTGCCATGCGTTGTTGCCATCAAAGATGGGCGCATAGAAATAGCCTGCACGACGTTGGAAACTGATCATCTCGTCGGGTTGGAGACTGAGTGACAGTGCTTGGTCAGACATTTCGTAACCACGTGGTACATAGTTGATAGTGAAGTCTTTGTTGGCGGGTTCAGTGGGGATATCCACAAATGCCAAACCATTGGTGTTTGCACCACGATTGAGACGTGCTGTCACTGCTGCATTGTCAGAGAACTTCTTCTGAGTGAAGATACCACCAGCAAGATAGTCGATAGCATTAACAGGAGCGTTAGCCACGATTGGTGCATCGTTGCGACCAGAGTAGTTGTTGGGGTAGAACACGTAGAAGGTCATCGTGTTGTAGTTGACAGGAGCTACGCCTTCTTTCACCTTAACCACTTCAAGCCCTGTCTCTGTTACCATATTCGAGGTCGAAGTTAGTTTGGTAAACCAAAGCGCGCGCCTTTACGTCAAAGGAGAAATTTTTACGTTTGGTGAAGAAGCGGCTGTATTGCAATTCTGCGTGACCGCTCCATTCGTTGTCGGAACCTGTGCCTTGCAAGCCCATGTGATGCACACCACCAATACCGAAGCTCATGATGAATTGGTTCTTGAGACGTGGGCTATTGTATCCTTCGTAACCATAAATCATACGGGTGAGGTTGAACATACCATTGATGCTCAAATCCCACCAGTTGGTCTTCATCTTACGATATTGTTGTCCTTGGGCGTTGGTCATGATGTCACCATAACGATAACCATAACCAGGGTTTGTATAACCGCGAGAGTTAGAACGGATAAATTCAGCTTTGAAACCGAAACCAGGGGTTACCCATTTACCAATACCAATGCTGAAATCTGGAGAAAGAGTTCCTGAGAATGGACCATAGTTGGAGTAGTCACCCAAGAAAGTGTGTACACCACCAGTGGCATAGCCAAACCAGTTGTCGAGGAAACCATTGGTCATTATGTGTTGACCATTAAACACTGTGTCGCGAACAACACGTGTATAGGTAGGGGCAACAACATCTACTGTGTCGCGATATACTTCGCGATAGTCTTTGTACTTGTCAACTTGTGCCATAGCAGTTGTGCTGAACATAGCCGCAAGTGACAAAGCTGTGAGTGAATAAATCTTTTTCATTTGTTTGTTATTGATTGTTCTATTTGAGGTTGAAGGCAGGACGCTTGTTACCTTATTGAGTCTGCTCCTATATTTGCTATTTAATCTGAGTTGTCTGTAGTGAAGTCTCTATTTGTTTTGTTTGTAGAAACATATTCTGGTACTATTTCTTTCATCAGACTCACAGTCTTATCTGCATGATAACTCAATGCTGTGTTTATGAGGTTTTGAATAGCTGTCTCAACCTCTGAAAAATCATATTCTCGCACTCTTGCAATACTAATGCGTTCGTATGGTGTGGACTCTATTAGTTCTGCGTCATTGAGTAACTCTTCGTATAATTTTTCGCCAGGACGAAGACCACTATATGCAATCTGAATATCAGACTTGCCACTTAACTCAATCATTCGTCTGGCTAAATCAACGATTTTCACGGGTTGTCCCATGTCGAAAACATAGATTTTTCCTCCTTCGCCAATAGTAGCCGCTTGAAGCACGAGTTTGCAAGCTTCAGGAATGAGCATGAAGTAGCGTTCTATATCTGGGTGTGTGACGTAGACAGGACCTCCATTGCGAATTTGTTGACGGAAAGTCGGAACAACGGAACCATTGGAACCCAATACGTTGCCAAAACGAGTGGTAATAAATTGACAGCCGTGGATGTTACGTTTGTCGTTGTTGAGACTTTGGCAGTATATCTCGCAAATGCGTTTGGAACATCCCATCACGTTAGTGGGATTCACAGCCTTGTCTGTGCTCACCATCACAAATGTTTTGACCCCATATTCAATTGAGAGATTGGCTAGTTTCACAGTGCCATCCACATTGTTGAGAATACTCTCTGTCGGATTGTCTTCCATCATAGGCACATGCTTATAAGCTGCAGCATGGAAGATTATTTCTGGCTTAAATCTCTTAAATAGTTGTGAGAGCCTATTTTGGTGGCAGATATTGCATACCACTGTAGCTGAATCCTGTTGGGGAAATTCTCTCTGAAGCATTAAACGCACATCGTGCAAAGGAGTTTCAGCTATGTCAATAAGCAATAGGTGACGTGGTTGTAAACTGGCTACCAATCGTACGAGCTCGCTGCCTATACTACCTCCTGCTCCTGTGATGAGGATGCTTTTTCCTTGAATTTTTTTCTGAACTGCTGATAAATCTATTTTGATTTCCTTGCGTGGTAAGAGCGAAGAAAGCTCAATATCAAGTAGGTCTTTATTAGACAATCCATAGATATTGGGTTTATTTCTCCGCATATAGTCCTCATAGGTGATTTTTACAATCATACGCAATCCCGTCATAAGTACAAATGCTAGTGCACTTTGAAAGGCTAGGTCTCTTATTCGAATTGTCGATCCCAAAAGATCGCTATGCAAAAAGATGCGGAGTAATATCACTGATATTGCTCCAATGATTATTGCACCTCCGACTTTGAGTAATCCTTTTATTTCTATGTGTCTAACTACGTCTCTATAGGTGCGGAATATTAAGAATCCTGCTATATAGAATGGTAAATAAGCCAATAGCGTAAGGATAAGCGTGGGGATTTGATGGAAATGTGGACTATGATTGATGAAAAAGGCACAGACCCCAGCTAAAACGATAGTGCAGCAATCGGCAAGAAGTAAATACCAATAAGGTAATTTATCTTGCGAAAGATACCATTTTGCTATTTTTGATTGCACGATAGTTCGCTTTTTTCTAGCAAATTGCTAGTTCAGATGCTCTGGTTCGTATTGAGAGTGTCATGGACTTTTCTTCTTGAGAAAAGTATGTCGTTCCAATCGTTCCCAATGCAAAGTTACATATTTTCTTTGGATTTCCTTGGTTTTGAAGTGGAAAACTGTTGTTTTCTAAGTCATTCCCTCTATTTTTTTTGGCGATGCTCACATTTGGCAAGTAGAAATATCAGAAAAAATCGCAACCGTCTTATTTTTTTACTTTCTGAATGATAAGGTCTGCTATCAGTTTGGCATCATTAGCTGTGACCCATGGACCACTGGGTAAACATAAACCGCGCTCAAAGAGAGATTGACTCACTCCGTTAGTATAAGATGGGGCATTGCGGAAGACTGGTTGCAGATGCATGGGCTTCCACAAGGGACGTGTTTCTATTTGTTGTGCGGCAAGCATCTCTCTTATCTCGTCGGGGGTGCAAGCAGCTTCGGGAGAAATGAGGATAGTGTTGAGCCAATAGTTGCTTGAAAAAGCGTCATTGGGATTGGTGTGGAGCGTGATGTGGGGGCAAGAAGCAAAGGCTTGCGCGTAAATCTCTGCAAGATGCTGGTGGTGAGCGATGTGTTGCGGCAACACTTCCATTTGTCCGCGCCCGATTCCTGCGCTGATGTTGCTCAATCGGTAGTTGTAGCCGATGTGTTCGTGCTGATAGTAGGGATAGTTTTCTCGTGCTTGCGTGGCAAAGAAGAGCGCCCGCTGTTTAGCTTCGGCTGTGGGGCAAATAATGGCGCCACCTCCTCCCGTGGTAATCATCTTATTACCATTAAAACTTAAGACTCCGAAGTGTCCGAATGTGCCACATTGTTGTCCGTCATAGTTGGATCCCAGAGCTTCAGCTGCATCTTCGATGATGGGGATGTCGTAGTGAGTTGCAATCTCCATAATTTCTTTCATCTTGGCAGGCATACCATAAAGGTGCACTACTACGATGGCTTTGGGTTTTTTCCCAGTTTTCGAAATTCTGTCTTCGATGGCTTCTTGCAGCAGTTGTGGCGACATGTTCCATGTGTCGGGTTCGCTGTCTACAAATACAGGCGTTGCCCCTTGATAGGTAATGGGGTTGGCAGAAGCTGCGAAGGTGAAACTTTGGCAAATCACCTCATCTCCAGCTTTAACATCGAGGAGCACCATTGCCAAATGTAGGGCGGCTGTGCCAGAGGACAGCGCACAAACGTGTGGAGTGTGCTTGGAGGTGCAGGAATCAAGAGAAGTGAAGGCTGTAGAAAGTGAACTGGTGGAGGATTGTTGAAGAAATTCTGCCAAATCTTCCTCAAATCCATTCACGTTCGGTCCAAGAGGCACCACCCAGTTGGTGTCGAAAGCCTCCTGAATGTAGCGTTGTTCTCTACCGCCCATGTGAGCTAAGCAGAGGTAGATGGGAGTTTTCATAAGATGGTTTGTATGATGATGCGTATATCTCCCCAAAAGGAGTGATGGTGTAGGTATTCAAGATTGATTTTTACCTTGTCTGGGAAAATCACTTCGTCATTGTATTGCTGTGGATTGGCTTGTTGAGCCAAAAGTTCTTCTTCGTTGCGATATTTGAGTGTTGCAGGTCCTGTGATACCTGGTTTAAGTTGTAGTATATCACGATCCTTTCCTATGAGTTTGTCTGCATAGCCAGGAACATCTGGTCGAGGTCCAACAAAGCTCATATCCCCTTTTAGAATATTCCAAAGTTCAGGGAGTTC
>QWCC01001610.1_pt1 | contig 10932 bp, 10 predicted proteins | sample 1972491 | NCBI WGS metagenome assembly QWCC01 (sample SAMN09866718, study PRJNA288562) | Human oral metagenome isolate term5_saliva, whole genome shotgun sequencing... | isolation source: mouth | host: Homo sapiens | place: USA: California
GTGATGGTCTGAATCTCTTTTCTGATCAGAGCAACAAAAGGCGTCGCGGACTTGGTGGAAATCTGTTTGGTGGTGAACTTCTTCTGGACCTTGTCCTCGCTTACTAGTGCATTAATGCGGTCGTTGAAGCGAGAAATGATTGCCACAATTGCTGCAGGAGCTCCAACAGAAACTAGGACAAACAGCAAGAAGCTAACAAGGGAGCCAGAGTTAAAGAAATCCGCAATCCACAGTGATGGAAGATAAACTACGCCAACTGAACTTGCAACGCTAAAGACGGTGTTCTGGAAGTTATCCACCACACCTGGGACAAACTTGTCTGCATTGAAAGATATCGTAAAGATAAAGAACAGATACGCGACCATAAATAGAAGACCGAACGCTCCGCCGATAACCACGCCGAGTGACTTGAAGTGCAGCTTTGCAGCAAGGGCAGCAACGGCAAACGCCAAGAGAATTGCAGCAGAAACCGCAAGGTTAGGTCCAAGAAGAAGCGCAAACAAGGCGCCAATCAAGCGTGGAAGTGTAACCGCCTCAAAGGTGAAGTAAGCCAAAAAGACTGGCAGCATAATGACAATAGACCAGATACCCTCTGCAGCATACAGAGCTGCTACGCGAGAATAAATGATGGTACTCTTTTTGATTGGAAGCGACATGATAAAGTCGTAATCCTTGTACGCAAAAAGCACGCCATTGGCCTTTACAAACGTCAAAATAACACCAGGTAGAGCGCCGACAAGAATTCCTGCCAGAGGAAGCAGCCTTGTGAAGCCAGCAATGGCTAGAGTTGTCGCAATGCCGTAAATGTAAACCATCATGAAGAGCGTGCCAACAACTACAAAAATACCACCGACAATAGGCAGAGCGTTTGCGCCAACCTTTTTCTCAAAATTCTTTCGAGCACCTATAACCTGCGTAGTCCAAATCATGGTGATCTGAACTTTAAGCAGCATCCAGAACACTTTGAGATTGGAAGGCAGTTTGAGCTCAGAGCGATTGAGAACAGGAACCTGACCAGCGCTTACTTGAGCTGGAATAAACACATCTCCTGAGAGCTGCAGGTTCTGCTCAGGCACATCGGGGCGCTGAGGAGCCTGTGGAACATTGTTTGCCATGACTAGTTCTCCTTAGGGAAGGAGGGAGGAACTGGAGCGCCTGGAGGAACTGGTGCTCCGGGCACGGTTGGAGTCGCAGGTGCGGCGGGTGCTGCTGGTGCCGCAGGTGCAGCTGGTGCTGCAGGCGCGGCTGCTACAGGTGCTGCAGGTGCTGCAGGTGCGGCTGGTGCTGCGGGAGCCGCAGGTGCTGCAGGTGCTGCGGGTGCAGCAGGTGCAGCAGGTGCAGCCGCTACGGGCGCGCCAGGAATGACTGGCTGAACAGTGGCGCCGTCCTTTGTAGTAGCCATATCCTGAGCAATCTCGGCAGAAACGCCAGGAGCGCCGGCTTCAAGACCAAGGAAGACTTCCTCGAGCGAGGCATTGCCGCGAATCTCGTCCGTTTTACCTGCAGCAAGAAGCTTGCCCTGACGAATAATTGCAATTTTATTGCAGAGTTTCTCGACAACCTCAAGAACATGTGACGAGAAGAACACTGCAGATCCGCGGTCGGCAAGCTCGTGCAGCATCTTCTTCAACTCGAAGCTTGCTGCTGGATCCAGGCCAACAAATGGCTCGTCCAAAATGATGAGCTTTGGCTCGTGGAGCAGAGCGGAAATCAGAACCAGCTTCTGCTTCATACCGTGAGAGTAGCTGCCAATAGCGTTTGCCAGGGAATCAGTGATGCCCAAGCGGTTGGCCAACGTAGTAATGCGCTCGACGCGGTTCTCTGCAGGAACGCCAAAGATGTCACTGACGTAATTGAGGTACTTAATGCCGCTCATGAACTCGTAAATGTCTGGGTTATCTGGGACGTAAGCGATGACCTGCTTTGAGCCAACAGGGTCAACCAGCACATTCTTTGAATCCACAAAAATGACGCCGCCCTCAAATGGCTGGGCACCAACGATGGACTTGATAAGCGTGGTCTTGCCTGCGCCGTTGTGGCCGATAAAACCGTAGATGTCGCCAGGCATAACGTCGAGCGAAAGGTCAGAAACAGCTACCTTGGAGCCATACTTCTTGGTAAAGTGCTGGACGCTCAACACGGGAACAACCTCGCCAGGAGCCGCTGGTGTTGGGGCTGCTGGGGCTGGGGCCGGTGCGGGAGAAGCCGCAGACACAGGCGCAGCGGCAGCTGCAGGTGCGGCTGGTGCGGCTGACGCGGCGGGAGCCGCAGGAGCAGCAGGAGCAGCGGGAGGTACGGGAGCGTTAGGAACAGGTGGCTGTGGAATATTGTCGGCCATGTTAGTTTCCTTCTTCCAATTTATCTATCTTGTTCACACGAGTGTCTTGAACTTTTGGAGAGCGCTTTGCCCTTCTCAGGGCGTCGCGAAGTATCCATTCTACCTGAGCGTTAGTTGAACGCATGTCGTCTTGCGCCCAGCGTTCAACCGCCTCCCAGACTTCTGGAGCCACACGAAGTGGATATTGTTTGCGAGGTGCCATGGGTTTCTCGCCATGCTTTACTGCTGCAAGGAACCGGTATTAAGCACAGGCTGAGCCTCGGACTCACCGCAGAGAACAACCATGAGGTTGGAAGCCATGACAGCCTTGCGATCCTCGTCGAACTCAACAACGCCATTCTCGGAAAGCTGAGTGAGAGCCATGTCAACCATGGAAACGGCGCCCTCGACGATCTTTTTACGTGCAGCGATGATTGCTTCTGCCTGCTGGCGGCGGAGCATTGCCTGCGCAATCTCAGGAGCGTAGGACAGGTGCGTGAGGCGAGCGTCGTCAACGGTAATACCAGCAAGAGAAAGGTTACGGCTCAGCTCGGACTGGAGCGCCTCGGAGACCTCCTCGATGTTGGAACGCAGAGTAATTGCGGTGTTGGACTCGGACTCGTCCTCCATGTGGTCGTAGCTGTAGATGCTCGCGACGTGCCTAAGCGCGGTCTCTGCCTGCATAGCAACGTAGCTGTCGTAGTCGTCGACGTCAAAGAGGGCCTTTGCGGTATCGCTGACGCGCCAAACAACAACCTCGGCGATCTCGATTGGGTTACCCATGCGGTCGTTGACCTTGAGGACGTCGCCGTTCAGCGTGCGAGCACGGGTGGAAATGATGGAGGTGTGTACGCTTACACTGGGAGTAACGCCTGCAGCGAGAGAAGAAAGGTCTCCCAAGTTTGTGGAAAGAGTCTTGGCATAGTAAGGATTTGCCCAGCGAAGACCCTCGTCCTTAACGGTGCCAATATACTTACCAAACAGCACGCAAACCTTTGCTTGACCAGGCTGAAGGCTGAATAAGCCGCTTGAAACAAACATTCCGGCAAAGAAGAATACCAGCGCACCAATGATGCTTGGGAACGATGGGTCCAGGAGAGGATTTCTGTCTGCAGCGATAGCGCTGAGTACAAAATTAGCCAAAAACAGGGCTGCAACTGCAAAAAGAACAATGGTAATCAGCAGGAACAGCCAACCACTCTTGGACTTAATGATTTTCTCGGTGCTCATAAGATCTCCTTTGTGACAATGAGCTTCATGTTGGCATCATTGTGATATCACATTGATTACAAGTCAATAGAAATTTTTATTTGAATATTATTTAAAAATTGCAGGTAAGGAGGTGGTTTTGTTGACCTCGATGCGCGACATGAGGTGAGCGCTTGGTCGCGCAAGGTTCGTGTGGCACGTGGCGAGAAGTTCGTCTCTTCGAGAAAAGTAACCGATCTGTAAGGCTTGGACTAAGCGCGCCTGATTTCTGCAAAGAATCTGTAACGTTTGCCTGAAAACATCAAAGAATCGGTGGATTCTGCCTGATTTCATCAAAGAATCTGTGTCCCAAACACAGATTCTTTGCACTTTTCAGGCGGGCCTTTCGGGACGTGACTTTTGAATCCGAGGTTAGTTTCACGAGCACTCTTATGGAGCCTGATTTTCTCGCCAAGTCTGAGCGATTCGCCGGAAAAGCGCGTCATGTCTGAGCTATTTGCCGGTTTTTCTCGCCAAGTCTGAGCTGTTTTACTCAGACTTGATGCGGTTTTCAGGCTCATAACTAGAGGCAATCAAAAGATGGAGGAGAACAGCTCGGTTGCATAAAAACACACCTCGGGAGAAACCCCGAGGTGTGTTCGGTGTGCACTATTGCCTGTTCGCAGGCTATGCTCGCAGGTGCTGCTCGCGCCCGTCGTGGCCGCAGCCGGTGCGGAACCCGTGGTGCGCTAGTCAATACGAGCGTCTACCTCAAGCCAGCCAAGCTGATCAATGTTGCCTTTGACGTGCTCGCAAGACTTGCGCCATGCCTCAATCTCGGAGTCGGAGAGCTCGGGCACAAAGACCTTCTCGACACCATTGGCGCCGATAACCGCAGGAAGTGAAGAGTAGAAGCCAGAAACGCCATACACGTCGTTGAGCAGCGTGGAGACTGGCGTGATCAGCTTGGTGTCGTGGACAATGGCCTTGATGACCTCGACAGCTCCGTTTGCAATCGAGTACTCGGTGCACTGCTTACCGCTGTAGGTAACGTATCCGCCCATGCGACCAGCCTGCTCAAGCTCTGGGAGGTCAAAGGTCTTGCCTGTCTGAGCTGCAACTTCGTCGAGGGTGAGGCAGCCAATGGAAACGTGCGACCAGCAAGCAAACATGCCGTTGCCGTGCTCGCCGAGCATCCAAGCGTTGATGCAAGATGCTGGATAGCCGGTAGCGCCGGAAAGCGCATGGCGAAGTCGAGCGGAATCCAACGTGGTACCGGAGCCGATAACCTTATTTGGATCAGCGCCGGTCAGATACTGGAGCTCAGTGGTAACAACGTCGCAGGGGTTTGCGATGTTGACCCAAACGCCATCGAAGCCTGCGTCTGCAATGCGCTTAGCGAACTTCTTGGCCTCGTCAGTGGTGACGAAGAGCTCACCATCACGACTACCTGCTGCAGCCTCAATGTGGCCAGCAGCATTAACAATAATATCGCAGCCGGCAAGTTCCTCGTAACGGTCATCTACTTCATAGACACGAGCGGGATGTGGATAAAAAGGCATTGCGTCCAACAGGTCGTTTACCTGAGCTTTGCACAGGACTTCGTTTGTATCACTAATAAAGAGCTCAGTTGCAAGTCCCTGGTAAAGTAGGGCGTTTGCAACATGTGCGCCAACATGATTAGCGCCGATAATACCAATTTTGCTGATGAGAGCCATAGTCCACCTCTTTTGTCTCGCCAAAATTACTGTGCCTGATAGCCTAGCGGTTTTTTGCATAAACGGGCAACGATACAGAAAGACGAAACAGATTAGATACAACAGTCACCTCAACGTGCCATTAAAACCTGTAAACGGTATAGTAGTAATCCAAGATTTGGAGAGGAACTATGGGATACAAGACACCAACATGCTCTATTGCGCGTAGCTGCGGAGGCTGTGAATGGCTTTCGGTCCCCTATCCTATCCAACTTAAGCGCAAGCAGTCGCAGGTAGAAGAACTTCTCGCTCCGCTGGCAAGCATCAATAACGTAACTATCGAGCCTATCCGTGGAATGGACGAGCCCCTGGCGTATCGTCATAAGGCGGCAACGCCATTTGCGCCTGGCAAGGGTCGCACGGTTCGCTCCGGTTTTTACGCAAGCGGAACGCACAAGATTATTGCTTCAAAGGAATGCCTGGTAGAAGACGGTCGAGCTCGCGCCATCCTCAACGATGTGGCGTATCTTGCCAGCCAGTTCAACATCCATGCCTACCAGGAGGATCGCGGCAAAGGAGCGCTTCGCCACGGCGTGGTGCGCTGTGGATATGCCACCGATGACGTCATGCTGGTGTTGGTGGTCAACGGTCAGCATCTGCCTCACGAGCAGGAGTTTGTTGCCGCACTTCGCAAGGCACACCCCGAGCTGACCAGCATCTTCTTGAACGTCAACCAGAAGCGCACCAACGCAATCTTAGGGCGAGAAACCCGTCTGCTTTGGGGCTCAACGTCTATGAGCGACAAGCGAAGGCCAGCGCTGCGCTGACCGGCGCTTCCGCTCAGGCAGTCACTTCCGCGCAACCCAGCAAGCTGCGAGTTCTTGACGCCTCTTGCGGCACGGGAACCATTGGACTTTGCTTGGCGCACGCTGCTGAAGCTCAAGGCATCAGCCTCTTGCTCACTGGCGTTGACCAGGTTGAAAACAACATTCAGATGGCTCGCAGAAACGCTCGTAACAATAAGCTTGAAGCTGAGTTTATCTGCGACGATGCCACTCGCTACATGCAGGCGCTGGCAAAAGATGGTCAAAACTTTGACGTTATTATTCTTGATCCGCCTCGCGCGGGTTCAACACCTGCCTTCCTCAAGGCAACAGCTCAGCTAGCTCAGAAGAAAATCGTGTACGTGAGCTGCAACGTTGTAACGCAGGCCAGGGACCTCAAAGTTCTTCTCGACAGCGGGTTTGCCATTGAGCGCGTAACACCTGTGGACATGTTCCCTCACACCAAGCATGTGGAGACGGTAGTATTGATGTCACGCACAGATGGATGACGCGGCTGAAACCCGCATGTAACAGGGGCTTTCGGCGATAGCTGCTTCATGTGGATTACAGACGAAGGCGTGAAACTTAAAGACTTATAGAAGGTGTTACATTCCGCTTCTACGGGACGTAGAATAGAGACATATCGTTTGCATGGTGAGTTAACAGGAGGCTTGTTGCAATGCTTGAAACGAAAAAAACGCTTATCGTCGTCTACAAGGACGAGCTTCTGATGAATCAGCTCAAGAAGATGATCGAGACACATGATGATGCTGAAAATGAGGTTGTCGGCACAAGGGACAACTCCATCAACGTCGTGTCTTGGACGGAGAAGGTTTGGCTCGGTAATAAGAAGGCCGGAAACATACAAGGAAAGATTCTATTCCTCGGCGACATCAAGGGAACAGACAAGCTCATCCCCGTCATCGACGTGAAGTTCGATGACTGCGGCGTCAAATACGGATGGGCAGGCAATCAGGCTGTCCTCTATGTTGAGCCGGAAGCCTTGACCAGCCGAGAGGGCTACGACGAGTTTCTGAAGAAGTTGTCAGACCTCCCAGTTCCCAATTTCCTGAAGACGATGAAGCAAGATATCGTTGAGAACGCCGGAGAGGAGCCCGTCGTAGAGATCACCAAGCAAGAAGAGACTGACGGCGAGAAGGAGGCTCCTGCCTTCTTGAATGTGGCGAAGAAGATTCTCGATAGTGGAGCAGATGCCTTCGAGAAGGTCAGTGAGCAGGTCGCAGTCAAATCCGAAGAGATATTCAGGAACAAATCCCTCATGAAAAGGCAGATGCTCTTCTACGGAGCTATCCATCTTTACAGAGATGAGCTTGAGAGCTTCATGAACAAATAGGGTAACTATCGATGCAGACGAAAAGCGAAGTACAACAAGGCTGGGAATTTGCCGCAGCGATAATGGGAGCGGACGTAGGCGCCCACATGGGCACGGAATACGTCAGTGCCGTTGAAGCGGCAATTAAGCAGCTTGAAGATAATATCAACAACCACCAGTACCGCAATCTTGGAATCGGACAGCTGCAGGGCTACATGTTCGAGGAATGGGAAGCTGGCACATTTAACGTTGATGCGGTGGCGGCAGATTCGGCAGACCGCGCAGCGGTTCTTCACAGCACGGCGAAGGACTCCGTGGACATTCACCTGAAATCCGGCACGGATTACAGTGCCAAGTCCTACGGAACCGCCGAGCAGACCGCCAGGGCGCAGGCTCGCTTCAATCCCGACACCGGTCAGGCGAGCTATCAGGGTCAGGGCAGGCTCGTTCCGTCAGATCAGCTCGATACCGCAAAACAGACCGCACATCGGGAAGCACTCCGAAACGAGCCTATCCGTGAGGACGTGTCGAAAGCCTACGACGAGACAGAGTTGAGACTGACCGACAAGCTTGCAAACGACGAGGGTGTGGAGTCCAGATCTGCCTCCAGAAAAGACCTCGAGAAGATGGCAAAGGAAAGCAAGAAGCAGGAGTTCAAAGCAGAGGAGCATGGCGTCACAGCTGAGGGCGCGATCAAGACGAAATACCTGCTGAAGCAGGCTCTGAAAGCCGGATACACTACGGCAGCCATAACGGTAGCCGTTCAACTTGCTCCGGAGATATATAAAGCCATCGATTTCCTCATCAAGAACGGAGAACTCGACCTTTCCACAGTCAAGCACATAGGTGAGAAAGGAATATCGGCAGGTGCAGAAGGGTTCCTTCGCGGTTCGATATCGTCTTCACTTCTCATCATGTGCGAGAGCGGTGCGCTTGGCGAAGCCCTCAAGGGAATCAGCCCGACGCTTCTCGGCACCGTTGTTGCTCTGGTTTTGCAGACCACAAAGAACAGCATTCTCGTCGCTGCAGGAAAGATGACCACACAGCAGATGGGTGCGGCATTCGTGGATATGGTCGTCGTGTCCGGCGGATACCTCGTTAGTGCACATATTGGAGGTATCATAGGTCAGACACTCGGATTCCAGCTTCCTGTTCTCGGATACCTGCTGGGCAGCCTGATAGGAAACTCCTTCTGCGTCATCTACAACATCGGCAAGAAGAAGCTAATCTCGTTCTGCGTTGATACTGGCTTCACCTGTTTTGGGCTGGTAGAGCAGAACTATGAGCTTCCAGAGGACGTACTCCATGAGATGGGAGTCGAGACGATAGAGATACCACGCACCAGAATCGAGACCACGGAGATACCGAGGATCGCCATCGGTGCGGCTGAACTAAAGAAAGCGGACTACGAGACAATCGACATCACCGTCCTGCGCCGAGGATTAATAGGCGTAAACAAAGTCGGGTATGTCTTCTCGTAACGATGTCAACCGAGGAAGTTTATTTACGCCTGATTGAATAGTCGAAAAACAAGCAGAAGATGATTTGGGGATTTCTGGACTCTCAAGAAGAATCCAAGATGGCTGACAGGGGGCGAGACGGTATCAGATTATCCACGCACATCCAGTCATGAGGAACAGGTCATAGGGCGGATATATTTACACAAACAGGCGAAAAACTGCCTTCATCCGTGCGCACACAACCCACAACGTTTCTCACGTCTCGTGCCATGTTGAGTGCGTTGTGGTGCTGGCTCGCGTTTAGATTAAAGGCACAAATTGAATTGGGCGGCTATGAAAACGGTAGAATTTGGAAAACAAAATAACGACGTAATCATGCTGCTTCATGGTGGCGGTTTATCTTGGTGGAATTATAAAGCCGAGGCTGAACTGCTGAAGAATCGATATCACGTTGTGCTGCCAATCCTTGACGGACATACGGGTAGTGACAATGATTTTATAAACATTGAGAAAAACGCAAGTCGACTCATTTCTTTTATCGATAAAGAATTTGGAGGCTCGGTTCTCCTTATTGGAGGGCTGTCCCTTGGTGCGCAGATTTTAGTAGAGATGCTGACGCAACGAAACTCAATTTGTCAAAACGCTGTCATTGAAAGTGCGTCTGTCATTCCGTCTACGATGACAAATGCCTTGATTAAACCGATGTTTTCACTAAGTTATGGCTTAGTGAAAAAGAAGTGTTTTGCTCAAATGCAATTTGACTATCTTCATATTCGTAAAGATTTATTTGAAGACTATTATCGGGACACGTCACAAATCTCAAAAGAGAACATGATTGCATTTCTTGAAGCAAATACATCCTATGAGATAAAACCAGGCCTTCAAGAAGCCCACGCCAAAGTCCACATACTTGTCGGAGAAAAAGAGCAGAAAAAGATGATCTGCTCAGCAGAACAATTACGTAAGGCACTGCCTGGTAGCGTTCTTGAAATAAAGAAAGGCTTATATCATGGCGAATATTCCATCAATTGCCCAGAGGAGTATACAAAAGAACTCCTAGACATGATTAATGCCCAATAGAACCCTTACCATCCGCTGGCCCATCAATTTGTCCTCCAAAACTCAGGAGCTCCCCGTGATTATAAAAGCTTTACCTAAACCATCGCTGGACATCTGCACTTACTGCGTTCCATAAAATTTAAGCGTACAATTGTTAGCGTGTACTACTTGGCTTTTCATCAGGGCGTTTCTACAAAATAGCGAGGCTCATATGAAAGTACAGCAGCTCATCAAAGATACATGCGCCATAGCTTCTGAGGACATCAGCGCAGCAAAAGCGGATCAGATTGCACGGACGGCTCAAAAACGTTACGAAGCGCTCTGTTTAGAAAACGCATCTGATTCTAAAGACCTCCGTGCACACTCTTACAAGCGCATTTACCCTGGTATTGCGGTATATGAGGCGCTGCGGGCAGAGGGTATTTCTCAAGAAAAAGCTGTCTGGTATATTCGCGAATATTTCCAGCGATTTGCTGCCAAACGAGTCCCACTCTTCCAATGGGCCATCAAAACGTTTGGTCTTGCACGCAAGTTTCCACGACTCTTTAAATCAGGTATCGAGAAAAGTTGCACAACAAATGCTGGATTTGCCTTTGAGTATCCGGAAAGTCATGGTAACGAAGCTCGCCTCAACATTGTGAGCTGCCCCTACTATGAGATAACCAAAAAATATGGCTGCCCCGAAATAACCGCTGCATACTGTGATAGCGACGATGCAGGATACGGTAATTTGCATCCACAGCTTATCTGGGGCCGCACAAAAACCATAGGCCACGGTGGCGATTGTTGCGATTTTCTCTTAGAGTATAAAGAGAACTAATCGCAGGTAAACGCCTTCTGCCTGCGCCGTCGCTAGAATCTTGTCATCAACATGACGCGCTTTAAGCACGTTAACTAGGAGCTTTTTATGCAAGAAAATCGCATGTTTTCCGACGTCAAGCAGGCAAAGAGACTAACTCCAGCTTGGCTTAGTCCCTTTTTAGCTGTGTTCTTGTTGGTCGTTGGGCAAATTTTTGGCGCTATTGTAATGACCATCTCAGCAGCACTTATTATT
>QWCC01000557.1_pt1 | contig 10927 bp, 8 predicted proteins | sample 1972491 | NCBI WGS metagenome assembly QWCC01 (sample SAMN09866718, study PRJNA288562) | Human oral metagenome isolate term5_saliva, whole genome shotgun sequencing... | isolation source: mouth | host: Homo sapiens | place: USA: California
CAGACAATTCATATTGCAAACACTCGACCGCTCTGCAACGCGCATCAAAAGTAGTGGTCTTTACAGCAATGACGACAAGGAAATGCTCTTCCTTGTTGTGTCGAACAAGGAAATTCCTGCTGTGAAACTGAAGATTCAAGAAGTAGATCCTAATGCCTTTGTTGTGGTGAGCGATGCTCACGCTGCTTACGGTGAAGGATGGCGTCCTTTACCACTCCCTGGCGAGATTACTGCAGAATAATAACCAACGATAGGACAAAGTAAAGTCCGCATCGACACGAACGAGGTGTTGATGCGGACTTTTGATTTACTTTATCTCCGATAATAAGGTGTTAAAAGGGGGCCTATAGGTCAAATTGCAGGCTGATTTGACCTATATGCCTAAAATGATCCCTATATCAACTATTCTTTTTATAACTCAATACAGCCCAAAGACTCATCACGGAACTAATGCCCAATAAAGCTAACACATGAGAAGCTATATCAGTTAAACTGCCACCGCGAATGAAAACAGTGCGAATAGCTTCAATGAAATAACTCAAAGGATTGACATAAGTCGTCAGGTAAGCCCATGGAGGCATAGAGCGTGTAGGGGTAAACAAACCACTGAGCAACATGAGAATCATCACGAAAAACCACATCACAAAGACAGATTGTTGCATCGTATCGCTGTAGTTAGATATAATCAAGCCCAACGAAGAAAAGAACAAAGAAAGGAGCAAAGACAACAAATAAATGAGCCATACAGATCCTTGTGGCACAATATCATAAAGCCCCCATGATAACAGCAGACAAACTGTGATAGTAAACAATGCTATGCCCCAATACGGAATGAGTTTAGCCAAGATAAACTCTCTTTTTTTCACAGGAGTAACATTGATTTGTTCTAACGTTCCCGCTTCTTTCTCACCTACAATATTAAGTGTCGGGAGATATCCAGTCATGAGCATGATAATGATGGCAAAAAGCGCAGGAATCATGTAGAGTTTGAAGTTTTGACTCTTATTATACAATGGCAAAGTAGACACCCTCTCCTGCAGAACTCCTAGTGTCGGATAGGCATTCATCATCGCCATCTGCGAAAGATAGGCGGTTCCCATAGCCCCTTTCACACCATTAACGGCATTAGCCGCAATAAGCACCTGAGGTTTATCCTGTCCTGAAGTTAGATTCTTACTGTAATCTTGGGGAATAACCACCACAACATCTGTTTCGTTTTGTTCTATCTTTTGCAATGCAACCTTATAAGAAGGCTTTATACTCTGAAAATCAAAGTAACGACTATGCTGAATATCAGCAACCAATCGCTGTGACTGCTGACTGCGCTCCAAATCCACAACATCTACCTTCAAATTTTTCACCTCCATATTCATCACCCAAGGCATGACACACATAATCATGATAGGAAACATCAGAATAAGGCGAGGCAAAAACGAGTTGCGACGTATCTGCAAAACTTCTTTCTGCAAAAGACTTTTGAGTGACATAGGGCTGTTATGTTAAGCGTTTTTTGAAAGTAGCTAGTGAAAGTGTGAGCAGTAGAGTGAGCATTGAGGTGAGAATTATGATTTCGGACAGCACCTGGTCTATGCCTACTCCCATAATCATGAGTTTGCGCATAGCAGAGATATAGTAGCGCGTGGGAATCACAGTCGAAATCCACTGCAACACCTGTGGCATAGATTCGAGTGGAAAAATCATACCTGAAAGCATAAGTATAGGCATCAGAAGCATCATTGCACAAATAATGAGAGCAACAAACTGAGTCTTCACTAAATTAGACACCAACAATCCCAAAGAAAGGGCTAACAATATGTAGATGCCCGAAACTAAAAAGATCAACCACAAAGAGCCAGCAATAGGTACTGCTAAAACAAAGGCAGAAAGCAAAAGAATTATCACTAATATAGATACAGAGACAACAAGATACGGCACTACTTTCGCAAGGATGATGAGTAGCGGTTTGGTGGGTGACACCAATAAGATTTCCATTGTTCCTTTCTCTTTTTCGCGAACTATCGAAATAGAAGTCATCATTGCACAAATGAGCATCAAGAGCATTCCCATGATGGCAGGCACAAAATTGTAGGCAGAACGCATTTGAGGGTTATAGAGCAACTTGATATTAACAAGTGACTGAGCAGGATTAAAGAGCACTTGTGTAGCATAACTCGTCCATTGTTGCGACTGATTGGGGTCGCAAGCATCTACGATAAACTGTACTTTCCCATGCTTCCCTGCAAACTGAGGAGAGAAGACTACAGCCATATCCGCACGTTGTGCTCGAATCTCACGCTCCGCCTCAGCAGGAGTCGACACCTGTGCAGAAATCGTGAAGTATTCAGAGGCAGCCAGTCTATTCGTAGCTTGTCGAGTTGCATAATCCATACTTGATGCCACTATTATTGTACGAACATTTCGCACATCATTGGTCACTGCAAAGCCAAACAAAAGCATCAGCATAATAGGCATCCCAAAGAGCATGAGCATGGTGCGTTTGTCGCGAAAGATGTGTTTCGCTTCTTTGAGTACAAAACTGAAGAACTGTTTCATATCTGTTAGATGAATGATTAGAAAGAAAGACAAAGAACAACTTTTCTTTCTCACATAATCCACTGAGACTTTAATCAGCACTACGCGTAGCTTGTCGCGCCAAATAGGTGAAAACATGATCTATGTCTGGTTGTTGAAATCTAGCCTTCAAGGCTTCAGGTGTATCCATTGCCTTGATTTTACCATCGACCATGATAGAAATACGATCACAATACTCTGCTTCATCCATGTAGTGGGTAGTCACAAAGACAGTGATGCCACGATCTGCTGCAGCATAAATGAGTTCCCAAAACTGGCGCCGCGTTGCAGGATCTACACCGCCCGTTGGTTCGTCAAGAAACACCACACTAGGATTATGGAAAATAGCCACAGAGAAAGCCAATCTCTGTTTCCATCCCAAGGGGAGTCGGGCAACAAGAGTATGCTTGTGGGCTGTAAAATCGAGTTGTACCAGGAGTTCATTCATTTTTCTATTAATCTCTGGCTCACTCATCCCATAAATCCCAGCAAACAATCGGATATTCTCAGCCACAGTGAATTCATTATACAAAGAGAACTTTTGGCTCATGTAGCCAATGTTGCGTTTGATTTGTTCATGTTCGGTGCGAATATCAAAACCTGCTACGTGTCCCGTGCCACTTGTAGGTTGGCTTAGTCCGGTGAGCATACGCATCACCGTTGTTTTTCCAGCACCATTCGCTCCTAGATATCCGAATATCTCTCCTCGTTTCACTGCAAAACTGATGTCATCGACCGCATGAAAATGACCAAAGGCTTTGACCAGGTGCTCTACTTCTATCACATAGTCTTTCATACCTTTCAGGGCAGATGGCTCAAGCTGAGGAGTAGTCAAATTTATGTTCGCCTCCTTCTCATGCTCGATAGGAGGAGGATTGAAGATTTCCGCAAAACGATTGAGGATAACGTCAGGAGAATCTATACCTTTTACTTCTCCCTTATCCAGAAAAGCCACACGCTCGCAGCACCGCACCTCATCCAAGTATGGAGTTGCTGCAACAATAGTAATGTTTCGCTCTTTGAGAGTAGCAAGCATCTCCCAAAATTCTTTGCGACTCACGGGATCAACTCCCGTCGTTGGTTCATCTAGAAAAAGAATACTTGGAGAGTGAATCAGCGCACACGACAGAGCTAGCTTCTGTTTCATGCCTCCCGAAAGAGCACCAGCACGACGATCTTTGAAAGGCTCGATTTGTGAATAGATAGCTTTTATCGCATCATAACCTTCTTCCAACGTGGTGTCAAAGAGAGTAGCAAAGAAACGTAAGTTCTCCTCGATGGTCAGATCTTCATAGAGTGAGAACTTTCCGGGCATATACCCTATTCTCCGACGAATCTCCGACATTTGAGTTACGGGATCAAAGCCCTCAACCCGAATTTCGCCCGTTTCAGGCACAAGCAGGGAGCAAAGCAAGCGAAACAAAGTTGTTTTGCCCGCTCCATCAGGACCGATGAGCCCAAATATCTCCCCTTTATTCACAGAAAACGAAACTTCCGAGAGGGCTTGTACCTTACCATAACATTTACTTATCCTCTTTACTTCTATTGCTTGTATCATAGCAATGATTTTCTTAGAATTTTACTTCTCCATACATCCCGATTTTTACCCGACCATCGTTTTTAATCAGGATTTTCACGGCATACACCAAATCTGCTCGCTCATCGTCAGTAACAATCGTTTTGGGAGTAAACTCCGAACACGAGGAAATCCAGGCGACTTTACCCACATATTCTTGTTGTTGTCCACCACCATAGTCGGCATAGACCTTGACTTTCTGTCCAAGCATCACAGACTTTAATTGGGCAGACGTCACATAAGCGCGGAGATATACGTGGTCCATCTGTGCCAATTTTAAAAGTGGTTTACCCACTCCTACAAATTCTCCTGCCTCAACAAATTTCTCCAGCACCACTCCGCCTTTTGGGACTATAATAGTGGCATTCTGGATTTGGCGTTCTAGTTGTCGCTGCTGAGCTTCTACTCCTTTTATCTGAGCTTGCAGTCCCTTACCCTGCTCTGCAAAGGCAGCATTGCTGCTGCGCAACTGATCACTGGTGGCTACCATCTGACGTTGCAAGACCGAGATTTGATCATTGAGGTCATCCAATTGCTTACGGGGCACTGCTCCATCTCGCACTAGCTCAGCAAATCGTTGACGTTCACGCTGAGCATGGACAATCTGTTGCTGCAGCGTTGCTAACTGTTTGTTCAAATCTAGTTGACGACTTTCCGTAGCTGCGTTATTGGCATATATTTGTTGCTTAGCAGCTTCAAGTTCGCCTAGTTTTTGCACCAACTGATAGGTATCAATCTGTCCTACCTGAGCACCAGCTTCTAAACTTTGTCCTTCGGTGATGTCTAATTGTTGGACCTCGCCCGATACTTGTGCAGAAACGGTAATTTCTGTAGCTTCAAAAATGCCCGTAGCATCATAGGCTTTCTCACTATTATTGCAAGCCCCCCCAAAGAGCATGGGAAAGGCAAAGAAGAATATATTTTTCATTTTCATTTGACGTTGAGAACATTTAATAAATATAAGAGCCATATATTGGGACTTGGCTATTCTTTATCAAGGCCAAGCGTGATGTATTGCTGGTGCACCTGTTTGAGCCATTCAATTTCGTGGATGGTCTGTTGCACACGTGCGGAGGTTTCAGCATTGATGTCACGCAACAAATCACTGATTGCTATGATACCATGTGCCAATTTTGACTCTCCAGCTTTCCGCACCGCGGTGCGAAGTTGCAACAAGGCGGCATCGTTTTTCATAAGTTCTTGATATTTTCTCATATTTTCCTCCGTTTCAACCTGCTGCAAATGATTATTGAAGAGGAAAGTCTGACGATGATTCTCTATCATCTCCCGCTGTTGCTCAATCTTGGCTTTATCATTTTTACGAGTATAGAAGGCACTGAGGTTCCAAGTGAGTTTTGCTCCCACCATAGCATTGAGACTCCAGCGATGGCGCATCATATCTTCAAACATATTGTAACCTGGATATCCATAAAAGCCCTGAGCTAAAAAACCGAACTTTGGGAGAAATGTACTCTTGAGAGCTTTTTCTTGCGCTTTCAGGACTTGTAGCTGCGACTCAAACACTCGCAGTTCAGGACGTTCCAATTGTGGTCGCTGGCTTAGGAGTGGAAAAGCTGGTTTTGTGGGATGTTTCACCTCAATACCACAAAAAACAGAGAGTAGCTGTTGCAAAGCTCGCTGATGAGATTGCAACGCGATGCCTTGCTGCACGGCAGTGAGCTGCTCCGCCTTCACGCTTTGCCAATCACTTTCTGCTGCTATCCCTCCCTTAACCATCACCTCCAACCGTTGTGCATTGGCAGAAAGAAGAGTTTGCAAGTCCTTGTTGAGCTCTATTTGTTCGGAAAGTAGCAAGAGCGAAAAATACATTTCATGCACACGTTGTCGAAGGGCATAGAGATTAACCTCCATTTGCGCTGACTCCACCCTACCCTTAGATCGGGCTACTGCCTGCTGAGCTTGTAAGGCTCCACCATCATAAACCAACTGATATATATCTACCCCCATGCGATACTGAATTTTTGAAAGCCCTTGGATGGGCACTCCCAACTGTTGCATCACACCTTGCATCGTCTCTGGCCATGCTGCAGCATCACTTTGATAAGCGGCTTGTGCCGATAATGAAATCTGCGGCAACCCTCCTTTCGCAATATTAGCAACAGTGAAATTTGTTGTCTTTTCGATGAGCCCATATTGACGGATCTGCGGATAATGCTTATCAGCAGCTTGCTGGCACTCTTCCAGGGTCTGAGCTTGCGCCATTCCCATGAAAAGAAAAACTGAAAGAGAGAGGAGTATATACTTCATATCTGTCTGTTTCTTTTGAATTAGTACGACAAATGTAGAAACAAATGTAGCAGCCTCCGCTGTATAATTAAGACAAAAAATTCATGATTTGTATGATTTTCTCTGTTTTCTCACCAAAGTAATGATAGAATCCCCTATCTTTGTAATAGAATCGTACAAATAATGAATCCTATGTCTGAGAAAAAAACCATTAATTATGTGTCAGTCGAGAATTTGTCTCTCAATGATTTAGTATGTGGTGATGCTCACTTTTTTCACAATCAGCATTTAAGCATTATCATCAATGGGAAACCTCGCAATTCAACTTTCTTACGCAAAGAAACTATCTATCATGTAGCAGAAACTCGCCTTCTTCTTTTTTTAGAAGGATGGTCAGTTGTCAATTTAGAGCTTGATAATCAACGCTTTCAACAAGGCGACGTACTATTACTACCCGCCGACAGCATCGTGGAATTAAAAGATTATAGTAATGACTTAAGAGTGATAGTCTTTGTGATTCGTGAAGAATTGCTCATCGACGAAAATATAGTGCTCACAGCCTGTCCCGAAGATTTTCAGCATCTGCTCAAGATGACATTTCTCACTTGGGATTTAGCTCAGCACACTCCTTTTCGCAAAGAAGTGGTTCTCCCTATTGTACAAGCTATGATAGCTAATATTCAGTGTCTGCATAAAGATAAAAAAACTACCGCAGTCACTAATACGGCTGTTCGACAACAACTACTTTTCCAAAACTTTAAACGCTTAGTACACCAACACTGTGAAGTACAACGCAATATTCCTTTCTATGCAGAAAAACTCCACATCACGCCTCATTATCTCTCAGCAGTCATCAAAGAAATCAGTGGTCAAAGTGTGATGTTTTGGCTCAATCGAGCCGTTATTCTACGGGCAAAAGTACTTCTCAACACAAAAGGAATGATGATTTATGAAATCGCCGACAGACTAAACTTCTCTAGTCCCTCGGCTTTCCATAACTTTTTCAAACGCATCACAGGGCTAACTCCTAAGGAATACCAAACGAAGATGGAATAAAATGCCAATTATAGCGACCAAACATATTTGAAATGGGTATTGTCCGAAAAGTGTGTAAGTTTTTCGGACAATACTAACATTCAATAAGATAGTCCCTTAATCGAGAAGCCATAAAAGAACTTCCCTCAAGCCATGAGAAACACGACATGAGGGAAGTGAAAAGAGGGCTGCAAAGCTTCATTGAGAAAAACAATCGTTTCTCTGTGGTGGGCAGAAATACTATTTATTGCAATGAGCGAAGAAGTCAATAGCTTCCAACTGACGACGAAGTTCTTGTTCTTCTTCATCGGTAACACTCATAAAAGGCACACGATTAGGACCTAAATCAAGTCCAATGAGTTTCATGATGCGTTTACCACCCACAATATTACCACGGAAATTGCAGATGACATCAATGACATCTTGCGCGAAATCCTGGAGCTGGCGCGCCTTCTCGAGGTCACCCTTTTCCCAAGCTTCGAGAATACCTGTGAGACAACGGCCGTTGTAGTTCGTTGTTCCTCCAATGCCACCTTGTGCACCACCCATCGCCAGACATGGGAGAATGGTTTCGTCTTGTCCATGAAGCATATCGAATTTGCCGTTTTGATAACGACGACAACGATTGTATTCATAAAGACTCTCGAAGGTGTACTTGATTCCTGCAAAGTTGGGGATGCGACCATCCACGGCTTTTAAGAAATCGTACATGGAAAGGAAAGCACCATTGAAGGCAGGAATGTGATAATAGTAGAAGGGAAGTTCGGGAGCGGCAGAGGCTATCTCTTCGCAGTAACGACAAAGTTGCTCGATGTTTCCAATTTTAGGGAAGGGAGTTGCCATTGCACCGATGCCCCAAGCACCGATTTTCTGAGCGTGTTCTGCCAAACGACGGCTACTCATCACAGAGGTGCTACCCACATGGACAATCACCTTAAAATCCTTTGGTACTGCTGACATCCATGCTTCAGCAAGTTGCATTCGTTCTTCTTCTGTGAGCATATATCCCTCACCAGAAGATCCATTGATGAATACTCCTTTCAAACCATTGCGCGCAAGAAGTGCTGCGTACTCTGGTATGGGAGCTAGATTGAGACTACCATCTTCATAAAATGGCGTGAAAGGTGCGTCGATGAGTCCTTTGATTTTTTCCATAATAAGGAAGTATTAGTTCATAATTACAAGGCAAAGGTAGCGATATATTTCGGGATAGGAGGTGGAATGTAAGAAAAATAAGTAATCGGACTATTTTTCTACAGTTCACCAGCCTACCTTCCCCCAACCGATTGAGATATTATCTACTCCACGCTTTGAAATCTTCTTGCGTTCCATTATACACATTGATATCTACATCTCCGTGAATGCCTCGTACTTTTCCATCGGGGGAAAGTTGCCAAAAGGTGAGTTTTACGTAGGGTTTGAATTCTCCATAACGGGCTATCCACACATCATAGTTGCGCAAGGCTTCGGGAGCATGCACCAGATGTTGATTTACAAATTGCTGACTGACGTAGAGAATGGGACGTCTGTGCGCATACTTTTCTACGAAATGCAACCACACGAGCATCTCTCTAAAGAGTACGTCGCGACCGCCCATTTTTTGGATTTGAGCATTCGTAGGTTCTACATCAAGCATTGGAGGTAATGTTGCCTTCGACAAATGCACACTTTTGATAAAAAACTTAGCTTGTTGCAATCCACTACTCAGATGGGTGAAGAAATGATAGGGAGCGACTGGGATGCCGTGTGCTCGCGCTGCTTTTAAGTCCGAGAGATAGTATTTGTTGAGTAGGCTTTTGCCCTCTGTCGCTTTGATGAAAACGAAACTCACGGGATAATTCACAATTCCTGACACCTTTTTCTTGGAAATACTTCCTAGGTCGGTGATGCGAAGCGCGTTCCAGCGTATCGGATAACGCTTTCGACCGTGTTCGTGTTGATGACGAGATACATCAATGCCATAGACTCTACTGGGGGTATAGAGCATTCTCTCACCTCTAAAATGATTTGCTTTCCACTCACCACTCTTCACAATATGATGATCGACAGAAAATCCTTGACCGTTGCGCTGGAAATTTGCATCAAAATGTCCCTCATAATATGTGCCATGGGGAGAAAGAGAAGTACCATACCATCTTTTCGGAGAGGATTGAACGAGGTGCAAATCATACGCTATTCCTAAACTATCCATAAATTGCTTATGCACTGTATCGGTAACAGGGTGGAGATAATCCATCAGCGCGCTGCCATGAATGCGCTTAGCTACAACACTTGCTGAAGGCGCAAGTGTAACTAAGCCTTGTTGTGGAAGAGTGTTGGTTTTAGAGAAGTAAGAAGTGTTTGGATCAAGAGTTCTTACAAAGCGAACTCCGTTTACCTTGTACTCCGTGTGACGATACGCACGAAACTTCCGCTGTAATTGATTGTTTTTACTCTGGCGAGATGCTAGAAAACAACTCAATTTTTGTAGAACACGCTTATCGTCTGTATAGGATTGGAGAAGGAATGCACGATAACGCATTACTTCATTGTATCCTTCATCCACCACACTGTGTTTCTTTGCATAATAATCGAGTTCAGAAAGATGTTGAGCATTAATACTACAACGTTTGGATACGCCCTTCTCATAATGACTCAACTTCTGCAACAAAGCGTTCTTTTGAATCACAAATTTCCGAACTGGAAAAACTACCTGCACCCAATTTTCACGCGATACCCTGCGTCCCATCTTAGTACGACGTGTGGTTGCAGAAGACGCGTTATCACTCATAATTTGAATGGAATCTACAGATGAATCATCAAAGTAAAGAGTGTCCCCACTGCCAATAGGCAAAACATAATAACTCTGTAGCTCCACACTGACGAGCGTATTAACTCCATCGTGTGCGGAACGAAAATAAAGACCTAATACAAAGCACTGGAATAATACTAACAGAGAGATGACCAAGCGCACAAGATACTTTTTCAAATACATAATCGAATGGATACTAGCGTTTATGTGAGATGAATAAGAAAGCTAGAAATCGAAAAGCTAAACCTCTGAAAAAAGGACTTGAAGCGAAGCATTATCCATCCTCAGGCATAAGCCAGAACAGCTTATAGTAAAAAGAAAGAGACCGTATCAAAACAAGTGTTTTGACACAATCTCTTTCGTAAAATGGTGGCGACCTACTCTCCCGCGGGTGTGCAGTACCATCGGAGCGGTCGGGCTTAACTTCTCTGTTCGGAATGGGAAGAGGTGGAACCCCGTCGCTATAACCACCGGAAATATCCTTTGAACATGCAATCTTGACAAATAACGATTCTGCTTTGAGCTAGATTTTCTAGAGGTTCTAGTTGTACTAGATGTTCTAGAAGTGCTAGAGCTTCTAGTTCTTCTAGATTTTCTAGTTTCTAACAAGAGATAAACGTAGCAGCTTTAAGTGTATTCCACCTAAAGGAATGGAAGTTTCGGGCGATTAGTAGTGCTCGGCTTTGACGTCACCGTCTTTACACCTA